>OLRD01000119.1_pt1 | contig 73725 bp, 59 predicted proteins | sample 1672051 | NCBI WGS metagenome assembly OLRD01 (sample SAMEA3136640, study PRJEB25190) | human gut metagenome | biome: human gut; feature: human-associated habitat; material: faeces | place: Austria | collected 2013 | reverse complement strand
TCCGCCGCCTTTGAAAAGGCGGGCGAAACTTTATCCGCTTGCTTTACGTTAGCTTTATGTTCATTTTACGCCGTTATTCTTTCTAAAAAGCCAATTTGCTGTGAACAAATTGTAAAATGCAAAAGCACTGCCCGCAAACACAGGCAGTGCTTTTATTGTAACACAGATTAAATTTGTGTCAAGCTTTATCGAACTCAGCCTACGACCTCGTAGCCCTTATCTTCGATGGCTTTCTTGAGCTCGGCATCGGAAATTTCAGCATTGAGCTGAATGACCGCCGTGCCCTTTTCGTGGCTGACTTCTGCAGATGTGACCTGCGGGAACGCCTCCAGACACTTTTTGACAGTGGCTTCGCAATGCGGGCACATCATGCCGTTAATCTTAATTGTTTTTTCCATGGTTTTTGTCTCCTTTACTTCGATGGTTTTCATTTCGGCGGGTTTTGCCGATTTTATTTTTTTATCGTGCTTCGTGCTGCGGATGTTCAATAAATTCAGACGAAGCGCGTTTGTGACGACGCAAAAGCTTGAAAGGCTCATGGCTGCCGCGCCGAACATGGGGTTCAGCTGCCAGCCGAGCAGGTTAATGAACACGCCTGCCGCGAGCGGGATGCCGATGATGTTATAAATGAACGCCCAGAACAGGTTTTCGTGGATATTGCGCAGTGTGGCGCGGCTTAAACGGATGCCCGCAGGAACATCGGACAGGCGGCTTTTCATGAGCACGACATCTGCGGCGTCGATGGCGATATCCGTACCGGCGCCGATGGCGACACCGATGTCGGCTCTGGTAAGCGCGGGCGCGTCGTTGATGCCGTCGCCGACCATCATGACTTCCCCCTGCTCTCTGAGCTTGCGGATGACGTTTTCCTTGCCGTCCGGCAGGACGCCTGCGATGACTTCATTAACGCCTGCCTGTCGGCCGATGGCCTCTGCGGTGCGGGCGTTATCACCGGTGAGCATGACGACGTGAATGCCCATGTTCTGCAATTCGCGGATGGCCTGCGGGCTGTCTTCCTTGATGACATCCGCCACGGCGATAACGCCGATAAGCTTACCGCCCCTGCTGAAATACAGCGGGGTTTTGCCGGACTGCGCGAGGGCTTCGGCCTTTTCTTTAAAATCTGCGGGGACATCTGCCTGCGTGGAGATGAACTTCAGGTTGCCGCCTGCGAGAACTTCGCCGTTCAGGGCAGCGGTGAGGCCATTGCCGGGCTTTGCCATGAAGTCTGTGACTTCTTTTGCCTGCACGCCGATCTCCTCAGCGCGCGCCATGATGGCTTTGGCGAGCGGGTGCTCGCTCTTTTTCTCGAGCGCACTTGCGGCTTCGAGAAGATTTTTTTCGGTGATGCCCGGGGCGGGTAAAATATCCGTGACGCGGGGCTCGCCGCTTGTGATGGTGCCGGTTTTATCGAGCGCGACGATCTGCACCTTGCCGGTTTTTTCGAGCGAAACGGCGGTTTTGAACAGGATGCCGTTTTTCGCGCCCATGCCGCTGCCGACCATGATGGCGACCGGCGTCGCGAGGCCAAGTGCGCACGGGCAGCTGATGACGAGCACGGAGATGCCGCGCGCGAGCGCGTAGCCGAACGTCTGCCCAACGAGCATCCAGACGATGAACGTAACAACGGCGATGCAGATGACGGTCGGGACGAACACGCCGGAAACCTTATCGGCGATCTTCGCGATCGGCGCTTTTGTTGCGGCGGCATCGCTGACCATGCGGATAATCTGGGAAAGCGTGGTATCTTCGCCGACGCGCGTTGCTTCGCAGCGCAGGAAGCCGGACCGGTTTACGGTCGCGGCGGAAACAGCATCGCCCACGGCCTTATCGACCGGAATGCTCTCGCCGGTGAGGGCGGATTCATTGACGGCGCTGGCGCCTTCCAAGACGATGCCGTCTACGGGGATATTCTCACCGGGGCGCACGACAAACACATCGCCGCGGCGAACCTCGGAAACGGGCACGGTGACCTCTTGACCGTCCCGCACGAGCACGGCGGTTTTCGGCGCGAGGTTCATGAGACCCTTTAAGGCATCGGTCGTGCGGCCTTTAGAGCGCGCTTCCAGCATTTTACCGACCGTGATGAGCGTTAAAATCATGGCGGCAGACTCGAAGTAGAACTCGTGCATGTAGCCCATGACGGCGGTCATATCGCCGCGCATCTGGGCATCTGTCATGGCGAACAGCGCGTAGGTGCTGTACAGGAACGATGCGCCCGAGCCGAGCGCCACAAGGGTATCCATATTCGGTGCGCGGTGGATGAGCCCTTTAAAGCCGCTGATGAAGAACTTCTGGTTGATGACCATGATGATGACGGTGAGGAGCAACTGGATGAGGCCCATCGCGACGTGGTTGTCTTTGAGAAAATTCGGCAGCGGCCAGCCCCACATCATGTGCCCCATGGAGATGTACATGAGGACAGCCAAAAAGCCGACGGACGCAATGAGGCGCTTTTTGAGCTTTGGAGTTTCGCGGTCTTTCAGGGCATCTTCTGCAGCAGCGTTGGGGCTTGTGCTATTCTGCGCCGCGCCTTTTTTGGACGCGCCGTAGCCGGCATCTTCCACGGCCTTGATGACACTTTCCGGCGAAGCCGTGCCCTCAACGCCCATGGAGTTCGTGAGCAGGCTGACTGAGCAGGACGTAACGCCCGGCACCTTGCTGACCGCTTTTTCCACACGGGTGCTGCATGCCGCGCAGCTCATACCCGTAACGTTATACTGTTCCATTTTCTTCCCTTCCTTTCATAAAAATGCGCCGAAAATTATCGCATCAGCTTTTGCAGTGTGGTGACAAGCTCATCGATGACTTCATCGTTTCCTGCGCGGATGTCGTCCGCTACACAAGTCTTGATGTGGTTTGCGAGCAGCTCTTTCGTAAATGCGTTGAGCGCCGCGTTGGCTGCCGCGACCTGTACGAGGATGTCCGGGCAGTAGGCACTTTTCTCCACCATGCCGCGAATGCCGCGGATCTGCCCTTCGATGCGGTTTAATCTGTGGATGAGTTTTTTGTACTCCTCATCGGAGCGGTGCTTTGTTTTATGACAGCCGCAGCACTTTTCTTCGGTTTTTTCTTCGGTGCAGTCTGTGCACGCTTCCGTATCGGTTGCATTGCTTTTGCAGCAAGCGTACAGCTCTTTTTCTTCTGTATGTTCCAACGGAATTCTCCTTTCCGATTTCGCTTTATATACCCTCTTGGGGTATCTTGATTATATACCTATATAGGGTATATTGTCAATTCTTATTTTAGCTTTTTTTCAAAAATATTCTGCCCGGATTTTTGACCTGCATTTAAAGTAAAAAGCACCGCTTGGCTTTTGGCTCAAAACGATGCTTTGGGTGTTAATCTTAGCTTGGCTTACGCTTCGTATTCCATTTTCTCCGGCGTCCAGTCCTTGAGGACCTCGAGCATATCGACGGCAGTCTCTTTGGCGCCCTTGAGGTCGTGCTCTTTGTAGTTGCCGCACTCTTCGCGGCGGCTGCCGGGGATCTCTCCCTCAAAATCGCGGATGAACACGAAGGATTCCTGCACGAGATGCAGGGCATCTAGGCGGCTCACGTTGTCGCGCAGGAGGAAATAGAAGCCCGTGCGGCAGCCCATGGGGCCGACGTAGATGACGGAATCGGACAACGCGGAGTTGCGCGCATACGTGGCGAAAAGATGCTCGAACGTGTGGAGCGCGCCGTTTGAGAGGTAATCTCCGGCGTTCGGCACCTTCATGCGCAGGTCGTAGGTTACAACGTCGCCGTCGATGCGGGAAACGTACATGCCTTTTTTGAGCTTATCATGATTGACGGAAAAGCTGGCAATCTTTTTCATACTCTATCATCACTTTCTTTATAAATTCACGGATTTCTTAGAGTATACCACGCTTTTCTTTGAATTTCAATTCCGTCTTATTTTTCGACGGTGACGGTTTTCGGCTCGTAGCCGGTGCGCCAGACGGTCTGCTTCAAAACGACTTCTTCGACGGGCTTCTTTGTGTAGATGCGCACGAATTTGCCGGCAAGGTCGACCTTTGCCATGCAGCCCGGCTGCTCGTTGAACGCGTTTTCAATGCGCATGGCGCAGTTTTTGCAGTGCATACCCTCGATGTCCAGGCGGTAAACGTGGTCGTAGTCGTTCACGTTCATATCCTGCGGCTTGACGTGCTTCACTTCATCGCCGCCACCGCCGCAGCAGCCGTTCTTCAATTTTTTGCGATAGCTGATGACCGCAAAAATACAAATAGCCGCAATCACCACACAGATGATGATCGTAGCAGGGCTGATGTCCGCGCCGGTCGCATTCAAAATATATGTACGCATTTAAACCGCTTCCTTTTGTGAAAATAGTTCTTGTGAGAGAAGACTCTCATATACCCTTTGGGGGTATTTTGATTATATACCTTGGCAATATAAAATGTCAAGAGAAAAAGTTAGCGGTTTCTAACTTATTTTGAATTCCTGCGTTGCTTCGCGTGTGGAAAAATAAAAATGCCGCTCGGCACTGTTTGAAACACAGCAGTCGAGCGGCGTTTTCGGTTACTTTTTACGGTTTCGCGTTCCAGAGGGTGACTTCCCCGGTTTCGCGGGTCTTGTTCATATCGATGATGCGCTGGTTCGACGAGCCGCGAAAGCGCAGGGAAATGTCTTTGAGTTCATCGACGAATGCGCCGTCGACGAGCACGTCGAGCAGGGACAGGAATTCGTCCGTGACCTCGCAGCGGTTGCGGCCGCCGTCTTTCAGCATATCGGTCTCCAGGGTGGAGCCGGAATAACACCAGATGTCCTTTTCGGGGTATAGCTTGCGGACGCGGTGCAGAAACGGCACCAAAGCGTGTTGATTCTGCGGCTCCATGGGCTCGCCGCCGAGCAAAGTTAAACCGTTGATGAAACCGGGTGCAAGGGCTGCGAGCACCTCGTCTTCCGTTTCTTTTGTAAACGGCTTGCCGTAGTTGAAATCCCACGTTTCGGCGTTGAAGCAGTTTTTGCAGTGGCGCGTGCAGCCGGAGACGAACAGCGTGACGCGCACGCCGATGCCGTTTGCGATGTCGGTTTTTTTGATCTCACCGTAATTCATGATGGTTTCCTCTATTCATGAAATACCGCACAAAGCGCCTGCCCTGTGCGGTACTGTTTATTCTTGATTTTGACTTAATTACAAGTGCAGCACGCGCTCTTTGATTTCGGCGGTACGGCCCTGGTTCCAGAACTGGGTGCCGATGTAGCCGCAGGTGCGGCGGGCGACGTTCATGGTATCCTGGTCGCGGTTGCCGCAGTTCGGGCACTCCCAGACGAGCTTGCCGTCATCCTCGACGATCTGAATCTCACCGTCGTAGCCGCACTTCTGGCAATAATCGCTCTTGGTGTTAAGCTCGGCGTACATGATGTTATCGTAGATATAGCGGATGATCTGCAGGACGGCTTCGAGGTTATTCTGCATGTTCGGGACCTCGACGTAGCTAATGGCACCGCCGGTGGAAAGTGCCTGGAACTGCGACTCGAAGCGGAGCTTTTCAAACGCGTCAATATGCTCGGTAACGTGGACGTGGTAGCTGTTTGTGATATACGGCTTATCCGTGACGCCCGGGATGATGCCGAAGCGGCGCTGGAGGCACTTTGCGAACTTGTACGTGGTGCTTTCAAGCGGCGTGCCGTACAGGCCGAAGCCGATGGTGGTCTCTGCCTTCCATTTTTCGCACGCAGCGTTCATGTACTTCATGACAGCGAGCGCAAACGGCGTTGCGCTGGGGTCCGTGTGGGATTTGCCCGTCATGTAGCGCACGCACTCGCACAGACCGGCATAGCCGAGCGAAATGGTGGAATAGCCGCCGTAGAGAAGCGCATCGATGGGCTCGCCTTTTTTGAGGCGGGAGATTGCGCCGTACTGCCAGAGGATTGGCGCGGCGTCGGACAATGTGCCCTTCAAGCGGTTGTGGCGGCACATGAGTGCGCGGTAGCACAGGTCGAGGCGTTCATCGAAGACCTTCCAGAATTTTTCCATATCGCCGCCGGAGCTGAGCGCGACATCGACAAGATTCAGTGTGACGACGCCCTGATTGAAGCGGCCGTAGAACTTATAGTTGCCGTTTTCATCCTTCCACGGGCTTAACGCGCTGCGGCAACCCATGACCGGGAAGCAGTTGCCTTCTTTGAGCTCTTTCATCTTCTTTTCGGAGATGTAGTCCGGCACCATGCGCTTTGCGGTGCACTTTGCGGCAAGCTCGGTGAGGTAATAGTATTCGCTGCCGGGGGTAATGTTATCCTCCTGCAAAACATAAATGAGCTTCGGGAATGCCGGGGTAACCCACACGCCCTTTTCGTTTTTGACGCCCTCATAGCGCTGGAGCAGCACTTCCTCGATAATCATGGCGAGGTCGCGCTTTTCGCGCTCGTTTTTCGCCTCGTTCAGATACATAAACACGGTGATGAACGGCGCCTGACCGTTCGTCGTCATCAAAGTCACGACCTGATACTGGATGGTCTGCACGCCGCGCTTGATCTCCTCACGCAGACGGCGCTCCACCATTTTGGAGATTTGGGCCTCATCCGGGGAAACGCCAAGCTCGCCGATCTCGACTTCGACCTCACGGCGGATTTTCTCGCGGGAGATCTGCACGAACGGCGCGAGGTGTGCGAGGCTGATGCTCTGACCGCCGTACTGGTTACTTGCAACCTGCGCGACGATTTGCGTGGCGATGTTGCAGGCGGTGGAGAAGCTGTGCGGCTTTTCAATGAGCGTGCCGGTAATGACCGTGCCGTTTTGCAGCATGTCTTCGAGGTTTACGAGGTCACAGTTGTGCATGTGCTGCGCGAAATAGTCCATATCATGGAAATGGATGATGCCCTGCTCGTGTGCTTCGACGATTTCGCGCGGAAGCAAAATGCGGCGCGTGATGTCTTTGGAGACCTCGCCGGCCATGTAATCGCGCTGGACGCTGTTTACGGTTGGATTTTTATTCGCGTTTTCCTGCTTGACTTCCTCGTTGTTGCACTCGATAAGGCTGAGAATCTGGTTATCGGTGGTATTGGCGCGGCGCGCAAGCGAACGCGTATACCGGTAACAGATATACTCCTTAGCGACATCGAACGCACCCTGCCCCATGATCTGCTTTTCTACGAGGTCCTGTATTTCTTCCACGGACGCTGCGCGGCCCATGGCGACGCACGCTCCTTCGACATTTGCAGCGATTGTGCGAATTTGCTCGTTCGTAAGTCTCTGACGCTCGTCGATCTCTTTATTTGCCTTGGAGACAGCAACGATAATCTTAGTGATATCGAACGCTGCTTCCGAGCCGTTTCTCTTAATGATCTTCATGTTCCTTACCGCTCCTTCATACCGCCCGCGGGAGCTGCATGTTTCCAGCCCCTTTGGTTTTCATAATCAGTTTCCATAATTTTCCTTATATTGAATATTTATGCGTAACCACAAGATATTGTGTTCGTTTTTGCGGTTCCTGCCGCAAGCACCCTACCAGTATACACCGAAGTTGGCGTCTTGTCGAGTAGTAAATGCGCTTTATTTTAAATTTCTTTTTGTACCCTTTTACCCATTGTGTAATAAAGCGTGAAAGGGCGCCGCGGAGCAATGCGGCAAAGCGCGGGTTTGGATGTAAAAAAGGGCGGTCGTTGACCGCCCTTGCAGGAACCCATGCAACTGAGTTCCCTACGATTTGAATGTCCCCCGGACATTCAAATCAACCTTCCTAATTTTATGTAGGCAAAGAGATTTCACTTTCCTCACGGTCACCGAACGTTTCGATCATGGCGACACGCGGTGTTGCGTACGTCAGCGTGCCGGTTTTATCGAACACAATGGTATCGGCGTTTGCAACGGCCTCCATGAAGCGGCCGCAAACTACAACCTTGATAACCTCTGCGCTGTGGTAGACCGCAATCGTTTGCAGATTTCCGGCAACACGGAGGACGTGATGAAGCTGGATAGTTAGGAGCAGCGCTGGGCGGCGTTCGGCTGGAATGTCATCAGCGTAGACGGCAACAGCATTGAGGCGCTCGACGCGGCTTTCACGGCGGCAAAGCACCACGCAGGTACGCTGCGCATGGCACAGGACGCAGGCCTGCCGCTTTCCGAGCTGCGCGCGGACGGCGGCCCCACTGCGAACAAGTACCTGATGCAGTTTCAGAGCGACATAGCGCAAGTGACAGTCTCTGTGCCGGATGTGGCAGAGCTTTCGGGCTTCGGTGCAGCGTGCGCAGCAGGGTTTTCCTGCGGATTATATGACCCGGAGACGATCTTTGCGAACACGCACCGCAGCTGCTTCACACCGGAGATGGATCATATCGAGCGCGAAGCACGCTACAATGGTTGGCAGAAAGCCGTGCGGCAAGCGCTGACGCACTAAAGCTTATTGAATTTCAAAACGCATATTCGCAAGGCAAAACCGCGAATATGGGTTTTTCACTATTTTTACACCTTGCGGTTGACAACGCACGCGGTTTTGTAATAGACTGGAGATAACGCCGAAATGCGGCGAAGAATCTTGGGATAAGAGGTAAGTTTACTATGAAAAAAGGCGCGAAACGCAACCAAATTATCAGCGAGCTTTTACATGTGACGGACGAGGAATTCACGGATGAGGAACTGATTCATCAGCTGATTGCAACAGAAGTCACAAAAAACGCAGACAAGGACGAGCACATGACGTTTGGGCAGCGTGCCGCGGACGCAGTGGCGCGCTTTGCGGGCAGTTGGGCGTTTATTTTCAGTTTTATCGCCGTCATGGTCATTTGGATGGTCATAAACCTCGTTTTGGGTTCGAGAGCATTTGACGAATACCCGTTTATTCTGTTAAACCTCGTGCTTTCGTGCATCGCTGCCGTGCAAGCGCCGCTCATCATGATGAGCCAGAACCGCCAAGAAGCAAAAGACCGTCAGCGTGCAGAAAATGACTATAAGATCAACTTAAAAAGCGAGCTCATCATCGATGATCTGCACAAAAAGCTCGACCTTGTTCTGGAAAACCAAAAGAAGATCAACCGCCGCTTGGATAAGATTGAAGCGGAGATTGCGCCGGAAAACAAGGAAAAATAACGCTTTACACATAAAGATTTGGGAAATCGTATTAAAAAAGCATCACCAACCGTAAAGGAACGACGGCGGATATCCCCGCCGTTTTGGAACAGAAAAAGCAGATGCACCCGATGTGGATTCGGGGCATCTGCTTTTTGCTGTCTTTCGATTTCAAATTTTACTCTGCTTCGCTCAAAAGCATACGGTCATTATCGAGGGCTTTGCCGGCGGCTTGCTTGAAGCGGTCGAGGAGGTCGGCAACAGTCATGTGGGCACGCTCTTCGCCGGTGACGTCCAGAATGATCTTACCGGCGTTCATCATGATGGTGCGGTTGCCGAGCTCCAGTGCGGACTGCATATTGTGCGTAATCATCATGCACGTGAGGTGGTTTTCCTCCACGGTGTTTTTTGTGATCTCGAGCACCTTCTCGGCGGTGGCGGGGTCAAGCGCGGCGGTGTGCTCGTCGAGCAGAAGGAGCTTCGGCGGGTTATATGTGGCCATCATAAGCGTGAGCGCCTGACGTTGGCCGCCGGAAAGCAAACCCACGGGCTGGGTCATGCGGTCTTCGAGCCCCATACCGAGCAGGGATAGGCGTTCGCGAAACGCCTGTCTGTCCTTGCGGGAAATGGAGCTGAGCCAACCGCCGTGCCCCGCTGCGAGCGCGAGGTTTTCTTCGATGGTCATGCCCGGTGCGCTGCCGCGCATGGGGTCCTGAAACAGGCGGCCGATGCTGCGGGCACGCTTATACTCCGGCATGAACGTGATGTCCTTGCCGTCAAGCTCGATCTTGCCGCTGTCCGTGAAAAAACTGCCGGAAATGGCGTTAAAAAGCGTGGATTTGCCCGCGCCGTTTGCGCCGATGACGGTGATGAAATCGCCCTTTGCGGCGTGGAAGCTGAGGTCTTCGATCGCCTTTTTGGCGTTGACCGTGCCGGGGTTGAAGGTCTTCGAGATATGCGTGAGTTTAAGCATGGGTGCGCTCCTTTCCGAAACGGCGCTTCAGATACGGAAGCTGTTTTTTGAGGTACGGCCCGGAGATTGCCAGAATGACAATAACGGACGAGACGAATTTGAGCATGAACGCGGGCAGGTTGAATCGCAGCGCGATGGTATACACAAGGCGGAACACGAACGCACCGACGACCATGCCGAAGATACGCAGCGGAATTTTGCCCTTGCCGAAGAACGCGCCGCCGATGAGGAGCGATGCCAGCGCAACCGTAACCATACCGGTGCCGATATCGATGCTGACAGACTTTTGCGACTGCGCGAGCAAGCAGCCTGAAAGCGCCGTAAACGCATTGGAAATGCACAGACCGATGATGGTCGTTTTAACCGGGTTGATGGACGAGGAGCGAACCATGTCCGGGTTATTGCCCGTCGCACGAATGGCGAGGCCGAGGCGTGTGCGGAGGAAAAGTCCCAAAACGACCGCCACGAGTACAACCGTGATGATGATGACGATAAGCTTATATTGCCCCGCAAGCGGTGTGTTTTCGAGCACCGAACGCATTTTGGTGAAGACCGTATCGGAATTATTGAGATTCAGAAGCGACGCGCCGTTCATGATGCCGATGTTGACGGAATAAAGCGCGGTATTGACGATGATGCCGGCAAGCAGACTATCAATGCCCATTTTCGTCTGCAAAAGCGCCGTGACGAAGCCGGAGACCATGCCGATCGCCATAGCGGCGGGGATTGCCAGAAACGGATGCCCGGAAAGCGCGACGGACGCGCCGACGACCGCGCCGAGCGTGAAACAACCGTCTGTGGAAAGGTCGCATACGTTCAGCATGGAATAGCTCAAAAACAGTGCCAAAACAGTCAGCGAGCTGATAAGACCGAGCTCCAGCGCTGTCTGCCCAAGGGTCAGGATTGAATCGAAAGACATACAAAAACTCCTCGTTTTGCAGATTTGTGGTGATATGCCGAAGCCACGCGCCCGAAAACCGGGTGCATGGCAGCGGCGATTGCATTCTTATGGGTAAGTAAGGTATTGATGAAGTATGGTAGTATGAAGTGTTTGAAAGCTTATGGGGTAGGATAAGCTTTTGAGAGATTTAAATTAAGACTCGAGATCGCTGAAGCTCTCTGCGGTCGTGATCTCCTCCACTCTCGTGCAGTACGGGGCAAAAGCTTCGGAGACGGTATCGAAGTCGAGGCCGAGCTTTTCGCAGATTTCGGTGTTGACCGTTGCGGTGCCGTTGTCGAACGTGATGACCGGTGTGGTCGCCGGGTCTTTGCCTTCGGTGAGGATGGAAGCGATCATATCTGCGGTCTCACGGCCGAGGTTTGCGTAATCGACGCCGTAGCCGAGGAACGCGCCGTTGAGGGCGAAGGAATCGGCGCCGGTGTAGTGCGGGATGCCTGCGTCAACAAAGGTCTCGTAAATAGCGAGCTCTGCCTTCATGATGGTGTTATCGGTCGGGGTGAACACGGCGTCTACACCGTCGGAAACGAGAGCCTGTGCGGCGAGCGCGACTTCTTCGGCGGTCGTTGCGGTGCGCTCTACATATTCAACACCTTTGTCGTCGAGGTACGCCTTTGCGTGCTCGATGGCGGCGGTGGAGGAATCCTGTCCTACGTCGTACAAAAGTCCGATCTTCTTGGCATCGGGGTTCTGGGCGAAGATAAGGTTCATAACGGAGTTGGTATCGAGGTTATCGGAGGAGCCCGTCACGTTGCTGCCCGGCTCTTCAAGGGAAGCGACAAGACCCGCGCCGACCGGGTCGGACACGGCGGCGAACACGACAGGCGTTTTGCTGTCTTCGGTTGCGGACTGCATCGCCATGGCGACCGGGGTCGCGACACCGACCATGAGATCTACGTTATCGGCTGCAAAGTTTGCGATGATCTGATTCATGACGTTCGCGTCGGCGTTACAGTTGTCGTACTTCACGTTGATTGTGATGCCCTGCTCGCTTTCGATCTCGGCGAGACGTGCATTGATGTTCTCAACGATCTGGTTTAAGGAAGCGTCATCGACGTAGTTGCAGATGCCGATGGTGTACGATGCGCCGGAAGATTCTTCGCTTGCGGTGCTCTTTTCGCTCGACACACTGCTTTCGGAAGCGGCGGACGAAGAAGAGTCGCTTGACGCGGAGGACGTGGAAGAAGCTGTGCTCTGACCGCTGCAAGCGGCGAGGCTGAGGGTCATAGCGGCAGCGGTGATCATGGCAAATACGTTTCTGAGTTTCATAAATTTATCGATCCTTTCAGGTTTGTTTTAATGCGTTCAAATGCGGGTTCAAAATTTCAGATGCAGCGCGGCTGCGCCATCGTTTTGTGTAAACAAACATGAAATAACCTCCCTGAAAAACAAAAAATCCTGTCCCTGCAATCACTTGCTGGGACAGGATCAAAATTCCTGCGGTGCCACCCGGCTTGGTATGTGAAACACACACCCTCTTACGCGTACCATCATACGCAGACCTTTGTTTACGGAGAGCCACACTCCGTCTCACATACTCGGGAAATCCTTTTCTGTTCGCCCTCAGAAGTCCATTCCGCTTTACCTTTCCGCCGTGATTCCACCATCCACGACTCTCTGTGAGAAAAGTTGCCTAAAGCGTACTCACTCTTCCTCAACGGTTTAGTGCATTGTAGCACACATTTTTTCGGTTGTCAATTAGGTTTTTGAAAAAATTTTGATTTTTTGTAAAAAAGATAAATTTTGTTAAAAATGGCCCATCAGCAATGCTCAAGATTTATAAGCCATTCGGCGCAGGCGTTCTCTACGACGAGCCTTGCCGCAAGGGCGGAATTGCCCGGAGCTAAGCCACACCCACCGCTCGTTGCGAGTGGCAGAGTCCCTATCGCCTGATTATGCAAATCGTATTGCAGTCATCCTGTGACCTTTTTGTTATTCAAATGCAGCACGCGGTCGCACTTTTCGGAGATGAGCGCGTCGTGCGTGACGATGATGCAAATCTTGTCTTTGCAGACCTGCTTCAGGGCTTCAAACATGCCCTCTGCGGATGCTTTATCGAGGTTTGCGGTGGGCTCGTCGAGCACGAAGACCAGGCGGTCATCGTAGAAAATGCGCGCCAACGCGACCTTGCGGCGCTGACCGCTGGAGAGATTCTTGCCCTCCGGCTCGATCTCGTACTCCGCTGTTTTTTCGTTTACAAACTCCGTAAGGTTAGCAAGGTCAACCGCTTTGCGGAACTTTTTCTCGTCAAACGGCTGATCCATGCAGATGTTTTCTTTGAGCGTGCCCGCAAAAACGGAGACGAAGCCGGAATCGTAGCTTAAATAATTCCGAATCTCCGCGCCGTGCACGGTTTTATTGCCGATTTTGAGCTCGATTTCGCCGCCTGTGGGCGTATAAAAGCCGATGAGCAGCTTTGTGAGCGTGCTTTTGCCGCTGCCGTTTTCTCCGGTAAGCGCAACGATCTCGCCTGTGTGTACCTGCGTTTCGGCGTGGGACAGGATAACTTTTTCTTCGTCATACGCAAAGGAGAGGTCTTTTGCGGTGAGCGCTGCGCTGCCTGCATTTTGGACAGCGGGCTTTGCGGTTTGTGTGCTATTTTCGGTGGGCATGGAGAGGATCTCGCCGATGCGGTTTGTGGAGACCTTCACTTCGTTGACCTCGGCCATCCAGCCCGAAATGTGCAGGAATGGGCCGTAGAAGAAGCTGACGAGGTTCACAACGGCGATGAGCGTGCCGACGGTGGTTTCGCCGCGCACGACAAGGAACGAGCCCATGCCGAGCGCGATGATGAACATGCCGACACCGAGGAAGTTATTGAGAAAGCCAATGGCACCCTGCAAAACGCTGAGTTTGCCGACGTACTTCTGCTTTTGCGCGTATGTATCCCCCACGCGCTTCTGCACCCAGCCGAGCACGCCGTAGGACTTAAACAGCATGTACTGGCTTAAAAATTCCTGCAAAATATTGCGGTTTTTGTCTTCGTTCTGCATGATCTGAATGCTGTTCATCTCGAGCTTCGGGGAGATGCGGATCATGGTGAAAATCAAAATCGGCACGACGACGATCATGACGACCGCGAGTTTCCACTCGAGGAGGAACATCAGGATAAAGCTGACGACGAACGTGAAACTCTCGAAAAAGATGCTCGGGATGAGCGTTTTGGAGTAGAAATTCGAGAGGGTCTCCGCGTCTTTTGTCATGCGCGTGAAGTAGTTATCCGCTGCGCCGCTGTCGAACGTCCTAAGGTCTGTGCGGTAGAGGTGCTCCACCATGGCGCTGCGCAGAGAAAGCTCCATGCGGCAGGAAAGCTTGCCCTGCAAAACGGACGTGACGACCTGTGAGATGCCGAGCACGAGCAAAACGCCGACCGCGATGATGAGACATGTGGTGAGCGGCATAGTGCTTGCATTTGTGGCGATGTCGAGGAACATTTTCATCAAAACAGACACCGCGATGACGGAAACGCCCAGCAGCACGGAAAAAATAACGAGCAAAATAAACTGCGGAACGTTTTGACGGATGAGGTGAAGGGAATGCCGGTTTTGCTCTTTCTTCATTTCAAAATCTCCTTTTTGTTGTCTGAACTCATCATGTGACAACATGAAAATTCAGCCGTTTATTTGTTTTTGTGCAAAAGATCGACTTGCTCTCCCGTTTAACGCCAGTATACTACATCATCAAAAATTTGTCTACTTTTTTTGCGAAACCGTCTATTTTCACAATCAATTCGTCGAAATTTCCGCAAAATGACGAAAGCCGACGGCAGGGGATTTTTCGCACCGAGATAATCCCCTGCAATGCAGCCCAGAAGCACCGTGACGGCACCGCCGAGCGGCAAGACAAAAAGACTCTTTAAATCAACATTCCAGATGACCATGAGCGCTATGAGCGCGCCCGCCGTAAGCAGGGCCGCACGCAGGGAGCGCCACAGCAGATACGCTGCTTTGTTTTCGTTTTTTTCCGGGTAGACCGTAACGGTCTGCGGATGTTTCATGCGCGTTCGTGACGGGGCGCACATCGGAAAGCGGGTTGGAATAACGCTGTGCGTTAATGATGCGCATCTGGTTTTCAAGGCTCGGGTAGCCGATGGAAAGGCAGATCATGAAACGGTCGAGCTGCGATTCCGGCAAGGACGGTATCCGGCACTTCGAGGTAATCTACCTCAAGCTTCTCGCTCTAATCGAGATCAATGGCCTGCACATACTGCGGTACAGAGAGGCGATGCACCGCCATGTTCTCGCCTGTTTCGTTCTTCCACCAATCGACCATACGCGTATACTGCGGCGTGTAGGATTTCATGGTTTGAAGATAGACGAGTGTGTTATACATAAAGTCTACGTCATAGGTATCACGGTTCATCCAGTAGGAGTTGAGCGCGATATCAAAGCCCTGCGGCACATCTACAAAATCTGCCGGCTCCAAAATGTGGCGGCCCTTTTCTATGGGGTAGAACCAAGATACAAGCTCGCCGTGCTCCATCCAGCCCGGGAAAAGCTTGCCCATGAAAACCATGGCATCAAAGCCGAGGAACGTTTTCTGATAAGAGAACAGGTTTTCTTCGGAACCGACCGTCGGATACTGACCTTCGTTAAGGACGGTAGACGAATCGATGGTGGCGTTTTCTCCTTTGATCTGCTCGGAAAGCAGAAAGAAACGCACTTGCTCAACGGTATACGGCACGAGATACTCGCGCCATGCACTTTTTTGCGAAAAGCGATATTCTGTGCGGATCACAACATTCAGATCGGATACATCTTCCGGCAGCGTAACCGGAAAATCCTTAATCCACGTTTTGCCGTTATCGTATGAAATGCCGGTGACGCGCGAGAGAAATGCCAAGCAAACTTTCGATATCGCCCATCTCGCAGACCGGCATTTTGTCTGAACGGCGCATTAGGAGACATACTTCGTCATCCTGCTTAGATAAGTCGCGCATGAGCACGTCCTGCACGCTGTGGCCATCCGGCTCTGCGGCACGATTTTTCTTTTTACCGCGTGCAAAGCACAGCAGCCAAACCGCCAGAATAACCTCAAGGCAAAGAATGATGATAAGCCAGAAATTATTTCCGAGCGTCTCCAAAAGTTTTGTGAACATATTCATGCGGCATTCTCCTTTTTTCCTCTGTTGTAAGCTGCCGCCGCAGCGCGCGACCTATTCTCCCCCAAACCGTTCCGCCGCATTACACAGGGAACTGAACACAAATAAAGCCGGTCCATAGAACCGGCATATCTGTTAAGTCATATCAATCGAGCTTTTCAATGGCCTCCACGATCTCCTTCTGATCTTTGCAGACCTCTTCAAAAAGCGATTCGTCCGTCAGCGGAACGGCGCCGCGCACAGCCTCCGTTAAAGCGGATGCCGATTTTTGCAGGCGGTTGAAGCCGAGGTTCTGTGCCACGCCCTTTAAGGTGTGCGCCGCAAGGAAAGCATCTTTCCAGTTTTTGGTTTCCACAGCTGCTGTAAGCCGGTTATAGGTCGGGTCGTTTGCGTATTTGCGCACGAACTTGCCGATCATTGCCTCATTCGGGATGCGTTTCATCACGTTTTTGAGGTCGCTGCCGATTTTCTGATATAATTCTTCAAGCTTCATAATCTGTCACCTTTCTGCAATTCCTATCTGCATGCCGCATGATTTACATTCGCGTGTTTCGCTTTATTTTCGTACATGCGCAGGTCTGCCTGCCGAATGGCTTCGGAGAGCGGGTGTACGCGGTATACACCGCCAAGGCTGACATCAAGCTTCACCTCGGGGTAATCCGGCAATTTTGTCTTCTGCACGGCACGTCTGAGCTGCTTTAAACGCGCATAGAAAACCTCTTCGCCGATCTTGGAGAAGATGATGAGGAACTCATCCCCGCCGTAGCGGATGAGCGTATCGCTGCCGCGGATGCCGGAATGGATTGTATTCGCGATGGTTTTCAGCGCTTCATCGCCCACAAGGTGGCCGTATGTATCGTTAATCTGCTTAAAAAGGTCAACATCCACGATTGCCACGGCATCTGCGCTTTCCAAATTGAACTGGAAACTCTCAAGATACAGTCTCCTGTATGTTCCGGTCAGGGTATCGCGGTAGAAGTTCATAAACGAAGAACGCGTTGGCGCATCGTTGTCGCCGCCGCAGCGTGCGCACTCCGCTTCGTCTTCATGCGAAGCAATCTCCAGTGTGCAGGTACGTCCGTTGACATTGATATGTTTAGAAAGCACGAAGTACATTTGCCTGTCACGCATTTCAAGCTTGGTGACCCACTCTTTTCCTTCCAGAGAGCGGGAAGAAATACAGTTTTCGCACGGCTCGTTTCTGCCCCAAATTTCATAGCAGTGTATCGGCGTAGTGATTACTTTGCCGTCTTTATCCAGCTCAAGGTTCTCGTTCGTTTTCGGATCAACAAGGCGCACCACTTCAAACACACGGCTCAAGTCATTCAAGAGATGCGCTATGTTGTCTTCCGTGCACTTTTCGAGCACATCTTCTCCGCGCCGCACCATTTCATCCTGAATATCTTTAAAGTGTCCGAGCACGCCGGCATATTCTTTGTGTTTAGTTGTCCAAAGCGATTTTACCGTAAGGCGCTGCCAACGATATTCCCCGTTAACGGGGATCTGCACAATCATTTTCACTTCCGGTCTTTCCGGCGTTGTTGCTTTCAGCTTTTCACGCAAAGCGAACCAATCCTTTTCAGAGAGCAGCGAAACGTCGTTCCATTCCGTCAGGTACATGGATTTTTCTCGTTGACCGACCGGCGCATTCCAATCTTTGAGATGTACGGTATTTGTCCAGTGGTCAAATTCAAACTGGATACCGCTGCACCGCTCTGCGAAGAATTCCGCCTTTTTCCGCTCGAAGACGAGCAGGCTGTGCGCACGGTTATCAGGCATAAGTTCTTTTTGCTCGAGCATTTCATCGGAAAGGCGCTTTGCTTCCTGACGGTAATCGAACCGTCTGGGGTCTGTGTGCATGTTCTCGAAAAGCTGATCCTGCACATCCAAAAGACACTGTATCAAAAGCGGATTGAAGGCGCCGCATTCACCGTTTGTAATCATTTTAATAGCGGTCGCGTGGTCGAACGACTTTTTGTAGCAGCGTTCGCTTGTAAGCGCGTCGTACACGTCTGCCATGGCGACGACCTGCGCGGAAATCGGAATCTCATCGCCCTTGAGACCATCCGGGTAGCCGCGGCCGTCCCAACGCTCGTGGTGCCAGCGGCAGATCTCATGCGCCAGATTCATCAGCGTTTCGGATTGCTGCATACCGATGTCGTACAGCATCGAGTCACCGATGGCGGCGTGACTCTTCATAATCTCCCACTCTTCGGGGTCGAGCTTGCCGGGTTTGTTTAAAATCGCTTTCGGAACGCTGATCTTACCGATGTCGTGCAGTGCGGAAACCGAAGCGATCATAGAGATATCCGTTTCCGTCAGCGGGTATTTATCCGTGATCTCAATCAAGCGGCGCAGGAGAATGTCCGTCATCATGCGCATATGCAGAATATGCTGGCCGCTTTCGTTGTTGCGGTATTCGATAACATGGCTCAAAATATTAATCATCGTGTTGTTTGTCTTTTCGCGCTCGTAGACCTGCTCCTCTACAAGGCGCACAAGGCGCTTTTGGCGGGCATACAACATGAGCGTATTTTCGACACGGCAGCGGACGACCGTCAGATCGAACGGTCTGCTGATGTAATCCGAAGCACCGAGGTCATAGCCGCGGCGGATGAAATCCACATCGCTTTCGGACGAGATGATGATAACCGGCACCTCGCTGATCCAATGCCGCAGATTCATAATCTCCAGCACGCCGAAACCGTCCATTTTCGGCATGTTGATGTCAAGCATCACGAGGTCGATATCGTCGTTTTTTTCGAGGATATCGACGGCTTCTGTGCCGTCTTTTGCCATGATATATTCGTATTTATCGCTGAGTATTTCCTCAAGGAGCATTTGGTTCATTTCCGAATCGTCCGCGATGAGTATTTTTTCCTTTAAACTCATAGATTTCTCCTTGCAGCGCTTTCTGTTTCGTCTCACAATTTATTCTTTATCGGAAAGCACTTTCATTTTGACAGATAGACTTACTTGCCAAAGACAGAATTCGCTATATTCTCTGCAAATTCGTCAAAAAGTGAATAAAAAGCAGCAATTCTATCTATTCTGTACAATAAAGAACACTATTCAAATACACTGTTTTTCTATTTTATCATATTTGCTTTTTACGTGCAAGAAAAATCGCATGAAATCATACTTTTTTAAAAACAAAGCGTATAAAGCGTATACAATTTCTTTATTGCAAAAACACCGCGCCTGCGGAGCATTCCGTTTGGCACGGTGTTTCTCAGTTTTCTGTATTGCGGTTCATGTATTGATACATGTTGGAGTTTTGTTCTGTGTTGCGATTGGCTTCGGAAGATTTACCTTGCATTCCGGAAAACAAATACGTACTCCACTCTTTCGTGCTCTTATCGTACACATACTGCACAATATACCAATCCCACCCGCCAATGTTATCAACCTCTGCAGTTGCACTGGCCTTCAACTCTAAATTTGTTTCCATTTCCGCTTCTATCAGCCGTTTGAGTTCTGTATTTCCGCTTTTCCAATTGGCCGATGTACTATTATTAACATAAACGCCGGGATTTGTACCAAAAAACACAGATGAACTATAATTATTATCATAGCCGCCCGGATACGAAGTGCCATCACGACACACCAAAACCCATGCGCCGGTGCCGTTAGAGTTATCTGCACAAGTAATGGTTCCGTCTGCCACCCACTTGCCGAGCAGAGATTGAATTTTACGCGCGTTGCGGATGTCTTCGGCGCGGGCGCGGCCCTCTGCGGTGTCTTCGGTCGTCACATTGAGCTTTTCCACTTCAAAGGTTGTTTCGGCCAGCGTGTTTTTATTTTCGCTGTCTTTTACGCTCAGCCGCACTGTGAAAAGGGCGGTAACATCGTCATACGTTAAGCTTTTCACCTCAGCTTTAATACCGTAGGGGTACGCCTTTGCGGGCAGAATGTCCTTGCCGCCAAGCTGCACATGCCCTTCCGGCGTAGTGGTAAACGCGGTGTAATCGCCGCTGCCGAACTGCTGGCTGAAAAAGCCCGTAACATTGCCGCTGCCGTCTACTTTCAGTGTGCCGGAATAGCGCAGCTCATCGCTGATGGTGGTCGTAAGCGTGGAGCACAGCACCTGCGCTTCCGAATATGAAACGGATTTTGCGTAGGAACGCACGCCGAGCTGCACACCCAACACCATCACCATGCTGACAAGCACCAAAATGGCGACTGTGCAGAGCATTTCCACGAGCGTTAAGCCTTTTTTATCTTTCAGCTTCAAGTTCCCGCCCCCTGCTCTTTGCTTTCCCTGTAATACGTGTAGCCGTTTTCGCTTGTGTATTCATCGACTTGAACATTGATGATTCTTGTGGCACTGTTGTTATCCTTAATGGTCAGCGTTTTGGTTTCGCCGCCCTTGACGGCATTCTTATACGTTAAAGCCACATCGGTTTTGCGCACCTTGGCATTTACCTCGGAGGCCGTGGAAACTGCGGTGGAGAGAAAAAGAATAACGAGCACCACGACCACGATGGCCATGAGCGTTTCCACCAGTGTTTCCGCTTTTTGTGAACGCAGCTTTTTCAACCCGTTACCCCCTTTTGCAGCTTTGCCTTATTCCATTCGAGTGTTTGGGTGACGACCTGCGTGGAGCCCGTATCGCCGGAGGTTCTTTCCTCCGCCAATTTGCCCTCCATAGTCAACACCATGCGGCAGGGGTGTTCGGAACCCACACCGTTTGTGAATGTTGCGGTGAGGTTATACACCTTGCTGCTTCCGTCACTGCCGGTGTCGACTGATACAAGGATTTCTGCCGATACATCTTCATAACCGTCTACGGAGAACGTGTAGGTCTTTGCATAAGGGGACGTCGTGTTCACACCTATAAACCATGCGCCGATGTCATTGATCATATCTCCCACCGCACATGTGGCCTTTATCGTATCATTCGTCGTAGTGGTCGTTCCATCCGCATGCGTCACCGTGGTCGTAACATCTTTATACCGGCCCGTAAGGCTTTGGAAATCGTCGCGCACGAGCTCGGCGGCAGAGCTGACCGCGAGGTAGGCCTGCTGCTGTTCTTTTTCCGAGCGCTTATTTACGGCGGCGCTGGTGGCGGCGGAGATGATGACCGCGCTCACCATGATGCCGACCAGCATAAGCAGCAGCGCCATCAGCATGGAAGCGCCCCTTTGGCTATTCAGTTTTCTGCGGATCGCCTGCATTTTCGACACCTGCCTTTTTGTTGATTTACGGTTCAACGGTCTCGCCGCCTGCTGCGGTATCTTCCCAAACGGCGTAAAGAGTGAGTTTGGTCTTATTCTCCTTCGCCATAAAGTTTACGATGCTCTGAATTGAGTCCTTATCTGCATACTGCTCTGCATCCGTAGCTGTCAACGCCCAGCCCTTAAAGGTGGATGTTCCCTTTGTGAACGTATTCTTCGGAAGGCTGTCCGTCGTTTGAATCTTATCATAAGCATACGATTCATCAGGCATCGTGCCCGAACCGCCGTTGGCATTAAACTGGATGGTATAGGTGTTCGGCGTTAATGTCGGGGGAATTTCTATATCTGCGTAGATTTCAGAAAGCGCCCATGTGCAGGTGTAGCCCAACTCGGCATCGGCTTTCAATTTAGCCTTATCCTCCTCGGTCAGCTCCGGCTTTTTGCCATAATCGACTGTTTTTGTGAGAAGAACATTGCCCTTTGTGTCAAGGAACTTCACTGTATACGTGTTCGATGCGATGGTGTACGGGGTGGTGAGGTTGTAGGTCACGTCGCCGTTTTTGAGGACGATCTTTAGGGTGATCTCGCCTGCCGCGGCGGATTCCACCTTTACGGCGCGATATTGGAACTTCGTGTCGTTCGTTTCTGTCGTCCACTCATCGTTTACCGTCACTTTGTAGGTGTGATTTTCATCGGTCGTGATGCCGTCTTCACCCACGGTGTAGGCGGTTTCCCCTGCGATAATCTCGATTTGATCGACCGTAAAGCCGTTCAAATCGGTATACTCCTTCGTTGCGTAGAGGAACAGCGCACTTCCCTGCATGGCGGGGCGGTTTTCCGGGTATTCAACGGTCGTACCGGTGTAGGAGGTCGTGGATTTTTTCGGCGTGTGCGGCAGAGAAATCTGGTTATAGACGCTGCCGTTTGTCAGGCCAAGCACATCACTTGGCTTTGTTGTAGCGCTGATATACAGCGTAGCCGTGACCTCTTTTGTGGGCTCCGCGGCAGTTGCCGCGCCGTACGGATATGTGCACGTGATGCTCACCGTGGCTTCGCCCGCGGCAAAGCCGGTAAGCGGCAAGGAGAACGTGCCGTCTGCGTTCAGCTTGATATCGTCCTTGCTGCACTCGATGACCTCCTGCTGCACGCCGTTGTTATCGACAGCAATCTCCCATCTGAGCGTCTTTTCGGTCTCGGCAAGCAGCTGCTTGTCGTTTGCGTCCTTTACGGTCAGCGTAATCGTATCGGTGTCGCCGGAATAAACCGAAATGTTCGTAGAAGAAGCCTCCAGCTTGAGCGATGCCGTAACTTCGATTGTAAGGCGCGCGATGTAATTGCCGAGCTTCGCCTCTGCGACGACCGTGCCGACATTCTGCCCGATGAATGTGACATCGTAGCAGTTATTCTCACGATTATACACAATGCGGCTGACTATTGCTGCGGCCTTATCGTTTGTGAGTTCGTTTTTGTTTTCGTCGTACAGCTTGATTTCCGGCTTTGCGCTCGTATCTACGTCGCTGCTGGCGACAAGCAAATGTGTCTGCAAAAGCGCCTTTCCGTTTTCGTTGTCGTTCAAAGTGCTGTCTTCCGCTTTCGTTTTGATATCCGCAAGCAGGTCGAGCTTCTGGGAATTTTCTTCCCATAAGAGGCCGATGCGCGGCCAGCGGCCGTAATGCAAATTGACTGTGCTGCCGAAGATATCGGTCTGTGTCAGAACCGTCGGAAACGGATAGTTAAGCCCCTGTAGCGCCGTATCGTTGCCCGGGAAGCTATATTTGCCGTCGATGTTCTGCCCCTGCTCGGTGATGGTAACGGTGGAGAAGTTCTTATAGCTTGAGCCGGACTGGTAGTTCTTGTTCAGTTTCGTTAAGAATTCGCTGCTCTGCATTTCGGCATACGTTACGTATGGGGTGGAATCATTGAACAACTTGATCTCACGCCCCTGCAAATCCTGATGCGTCATGTTCAGGTTCAGGTCATACCAACTTGAGGGAGTTTTATCGCCATATTTGCGGTAATCATCTGTATTTAATACGGCGGATTCAAGTGCATAGCAGTTATGAATCTCAATATAGTCGTTTTTAACATTCGAGAAACGTTCCTGCATTTCGCCATTGGAGGCGATTGCCTGCGTACTCTTTATAATATTTTGCTCGTTGGCTTTACCACGTTTTGGCATCTCAACATAACTGTAGCAGTTTTCGACCTTGAGCACACGACTCACATCACCAACCAAAGTTGCTAAGCCGCCGCTGTTTCGCATGACAATACCGCCAACAAGGCCGCCCATCCAGATATTCGCACCCCGATCATAGTTACTATACCAAGATTTAGCTGTGCTTCTCATAGAACCGCCAGCATAACAATATCGCACTGCGCCACGAGAAACACCGGCAATACCGCCGACACGCAGATTTTGATAAGGGCCATTATAGCCGATATTGATAATAATATCTGTTACAGCGGAGCAGTTTGTAATATCCATGTTTGTCATGCCGACAAGACCGCCGACACTGCCGCCGCCCCAACCCGGGTCTTTTGCATGGTTATCCCGAATGGTATAGCCGGAAACCGTGCAGTTTGTAAATACACTTGCAGGATTGTCTCTGCCGGCCGCAAAGCCGACAAGACCGCCAACGCAGTACCAACTCTCACCATCCTTTGTAGCTTCGATTACATTGCCTTCATCCGAGTATACGACCACATTTTTAACCGTTGCACCGACCGTAATGCCAAAAATACCAACACATTCCGCATTGCTGTGAATTTCAACATTTTTGATCGTATATGCCTGTCCGTCATAATGAGAAGCAAAATATGACATTGTCGGATCAGCGTTTGCTGTACTGCCTGCATTATCATACATGCTTCCGATAGGCGTGAAGTTATTGGTCTTACCAAGTGTACGGTATTCTGAGGAAGCATTCAAATCGTGTGTTTGATTCCAATACAGCTCTTTGCCGCTTCCCGATACCGTGTGAGTATCGCCGTAAACCTGATACGTGTATTTATCCTTAAACGTATCCCAATCCCCTTTGTTCTGAGACACAATGGAGGTGTTTGTATTGTGCTTTCCGAAATTCCAGTTGATAAACTGCAGCTGCGAAACGGAGCGAATCTCGTAAGCGTTGCCGTTGGCGCCGGGTTTGACGTCACCTGTTTTTGTCGTTTTGCTCTGTACTTTGGAGCTATCGAGGCTCATAGAGTTTGCAAAGAACGGGTTGACGGTGTAGGTGTATACGGTAGCATCCGTTCCGTTGCCGTAATCCAGCTGCCATATGCCGTTTGCTTTGTTATCGATCAAATACATTTTGTCTTCGCCGGTCTCAAAGGCGACAAACGTATAGCCGGGCATCTGCTTACCGAGTGCTTCGCCGGCTTCTGCATTTTTTGCAACGCTCATGAAGTTTTCATTGAAGTATGCAGCACTTAATGAAGTCTTTAAATTATTGCTGTTCGCATAGAAATAGCCGTAGCCGTAATGCGTTACAACGCCGCCGTCGTCGTGCTCCTCACAGAGAGAATCGCCCTTTAAGATGTCGTTGTTTGCGCTGGAAATTTCATTGCCCTGGCTTGTGCCCACGTAGCTGAAGTGGTAGCCGCTGTTGCTGCCGCTGTCTTCATATTCCCAGTAGAACACACCAAGCGTACCGATGTCCTTCTGCACGGGCCAATCGCCGTAATGCACGGTCTGCCCTGCTGCATTGCGCACGACTGCCGGGTAGATATAATTGCCGGTCGTTTCTTTGGCATTATAGGTGTAATCTGCCGGCTTGAAATTGTTGATTTTTTTGTTTTGCAGCTCGCTGCCCGTAAGAGGCTCACCCGCCGCGTTATCTGTGAATTCGTTCGTGGAGGTGTTGTAAGCATAAAGCGTGCCTCTGTACGAATACGTGCCGCCGTCCAGATAATAGCACTGGTATGCCGAACCGCCGGTATGCGCAAAGCCGTAGGACTCCGCATCGCCGGAAGCTGTCAGCGCCGTAGCGCTGTAGCTGCGGCGAATCATGCCGCTGGCGTTGTTCGCCGCAAAGCCCGCGACCCACACGGTGCTGTTTCGCGCGCCGCGCACCTGAATGCTGCCAAGCGCGTAGGAATCCGAAATAGAGGCGTGGTTCACGCCCGCAAAGCCGCCCGCATAGGTGTTAGAGTTCGTATTTGCAAAGCGAATGGACGGGCAGTCCGAAGCGCTGTTGCGGATGGTGCCGTAGTTGCTGCCGACAAAGCCGCCGAGCGAAGCCGTGCTGGCGCTGTAACCGTAATACTCCATGGTATAGCCGGAAACCGAGCAGTTTGAAACCGTGCCGCGGTTATAACCGACGAGCACGCCCATGCTGACGCGCGACGCACTGCCGGAAGCCGAATTACCGCCCTGCGCATTGACATAGGCCACCGTGTTACTGCCGTTGCCGACAAGGAACATATTGCGCACCGCGGCAGCGGACGACGTATAACCGAACATGCCGATGTAAAGGGAATTTGCTTTAAAGGAAATTCCCTCTATCGTATTGCAGCCGCCGTTATATACAGCCGTAAACGGCTTATCCCCTGTGCCGATCGGCGCCTGTGTGTTAATCTTTGCAGGCACAACGTCATAATTTATCCAATCATACCCGCTGTAATCAATGTTGAGTTCCTGACGGAACACACTGTCCTTTACGGCATCCGCATACTGCGGGTAGTAAAGGCTCAACGCATACAGCTGGCGGGCGGAGCGGATGCAGACCGTTTCCGGCGCCTGCGGCTTATTTTCGTTGACCGTCACCGTTTTTGCGAAATGCGGATTGTAGTAATACTCCGTCTCCATACCGGCTGTGGTGTCTACTATCGTGATCTTCTGATAGAACGTATCCGGCTCTGCGGTGTCGATATACTCGGTGTTGACGACCTCTTTTGAGAGCGGATAGAGATAATACTTCGTATTTGTCGTGTCGTCGGTCGTTTCAATTGCGCTATCACTATCAAACGATACCTGTGCCTTTTGGTTGTTTGCATACGTCACGGTAACGTTATCGGTCGCATCTTTCTTTTCGATATACGCCAGCGCATAGCCGTCGCCGACGACAAACTTACTCGTTTTGAGCGTGGAAAGGTTCGCGCCGTAGAAGCCGTAGGTTTCGTCTTCGTAGCGCTCGTAATAAACCAGTGCGCCGGATTCAAACTCTGCCTGCCAGTCACCGTAGTGGTTCAGCTTTTCAAGGCGCGGATACGTGTAATACGTAAGGCCCTGATCCATCAAGTTATACGGAAACGTAGCCGCGCCGGAGGACGACGTGAACGCCTCGGAGATTCCTTTTGCAAAGCCCGATTCACTGAGTTTTTTATAGGTTTTCGGCGTGGTTTGATTGTCGTTTTCCCACTTGCTTGTGCCGTCTCCGGAAAGGCCGCCGTCTGTCAGATAATATACGTTTGAGGCTCTGCCCATTGTATTCACCGTGGAATGAACCTTTGCTTTTTCTCCAACATTGTAAACACACGCAGAATAACCGCCTGTGGCGTTCACATTGGAGCCGCCTACTAAGCCGAAAGCATCGTCGGTCGCCGTTTGGTAACCCGCTGCATAGAAATCCTTTAAGGTGATAGAGGTTCCCGTTGCGGTTACTTCAGACCCGCCCTCTGCCTTTGCGATAAGGCCGCCCGTTCTGTCTGCCGTCAAATAGCAATCCGCATAGGAATCGGTTATCGTTGCCGCATTATACACGGCACCGATGAGGCCGCCTGCTGCGCCGCCGTCTGCACGAATGACCGTAGACGCGGAGCTGTCCGTAACGGATACGCTGCCCGTTTTCGTCACCATGCCGATAAGTCCGCCGACGACTTTACCCTCGAGCCACGGCTTCACTTTTTCCGGGGAATCGACCGTTTCGATATCTGCGAGGTCGCCTTTTTTGGAGCTGAGGTATACACGGGTATTTGTGATTTTCACGGTATCGGAAACAGAACCGATGAGCGCACCGACGTTCTGGCCTCCATTATCAATCCTCATGCCGGTAAGCGTCACGTTTTTGATCTCACCGTTAAATGTACTGAACAGACCTGCATCTCCGTTTTGCGCAGCTTTTTTGATGTACAGGTTTGAAATGGAAGAATACAGCTTTACGTTATCGACCTCGGAATAGCCGTCATAGCTTTTGAGATTCTTATTTGTGATGGGCGTAAAGGTGTCGCCATAAAAGGAATGCCAGTCTTCGTTGTCGGCAGTATCATCCGCAAAGGAAAGGTCACTGACCTGCACAGCGCCGGTGATCGTATCGGAAACATGGGAGGCCTCGTCCAAATTCTGCAAATGGCGGCCGTAGGCGATGAGCGCCGTGCCGGCCGGGGTACCCTCGGCATAGCGGAACAGGCTGTTCGTTTTGCGGGTGTAGCTTTTGCCGTCCACATTGGCGTTTTGGCTTTCTACGGAAAGCGTGACGGTGATGTCTGTGCCGCACGCAAGCTTATGGTCGGTCTGATTATAGAAGCGCGTCTTTTCGCTTTCCAAGCTATCCATAACCCACGTGTAGTACCAAGTTTTGCTATTCAGCTGGCGAAGCTCGCTGTATTTTACAACCTTTACATATTCGTTCCGGCCGTCCGAAACCTTGATATTGAACGTCAGCTCATCGGCATAGGGGTTGTTGCAGTAGAACGTTGCCGTCAGCTTCTCGCGGTTATCGATGGAGATGTCCGGCTTTAGAGTGTCGGTTGTGCCGGAGATCACACGCGCGCCGCCGTAGTAGCCGATCTTCGCACCGTTGCGCAGGCGGGTCTGACGCACACGCATACGGTTTAAGTATGTGGGCAGCGTGGTGGAGACATCACCGCTTGTGATCTCCTCTTCGCTGTAAAACGCGCTGTACACACTGCCGCTTTCGGGGTCGTACTCGATAACCCAGTGGTTGTTCCAGAGCTCGGCATCTACGGAAGATTCCGGCAGAACGGAAGCTGCCGCCTTGCCGGTCGCCACGCGGTCTGCGGAAACGACATAGCAGAGCGTGTCTTTTGTGATGGCGTCTTCCGCATCTTCTTCGGGAGCATCCAGCGGAATGAGACCAACCTTTGCAACGCCGTTCTTCTTGTTTTCATCGTACTGATAAAGGCTTTCGTAGCCGCCGGCGCGCAGCTCGGACATGCGGTTCTGCACGGCAACGTAAAGGATTTCCGCTTTACTGTCGAGTTCCTTTTGGCGCAGGTTCTTTTGAATCGTCACAAGCGAGAGAACCGCCACGGCAAACAGCACGATGGCGATGGCCACAACAATCAAAAGCTCGGACATGGTAAAGCCGGCTTTCCCCTTTCTTCTATTTTTCAAATTCTTCATATCCCGTGAAAAATTCATGCGTTTTGCTCCTGAGAAAAATATGAAAACCGTAAAACAGTATAAGTCTTTTTAAACACAGAAAACCGGCAAGCAAAAAACAGCTTCCGGTCTGTGTTGCACCAGCTATTTTTGAAGTTCAAAATACGTAATATACAGGTTTATCTGCACATTGCCGGAGCTGCCGGAATTTTCAAACTGCACGCTGATGTCCGATATTTGGTTTGTAAAATCGCTGTTGTGCAGCGCATCAATGATAGCGCGCGTTTCGGCGTAGGTGTTCGTTGTAAAGGTCATGTTGATGGGGCGGCACATGATGTAGCCATCGTTCAGTGCCGAAACCTGACCGAAATCCAGCGAATAATCGATGGAAGCCGAAAGAATGCTGTTCAGCTCAACGAGCAGCTTGCCGGAATTGTCGTAATTCGGGATGGGCGTGGGGTCGCCCGCGGCATAAATTTCCTCGAGTTCCTTCTGCATCTGGTTCATGCGCGTCAAAAGCTCGGTATTCTGCAAAATCTCGTCCTGCTCCGCGGCCGTTTCGGACTGATACTCGTCGATGGAATTGTTGATGGGCTCCAAGATGAGCTTAAAATATGCGATGACGATGAGCAGCACGGTGAGGACGAGCAGCATCACTTTTTCGCGCGTTGTAAAGGCTCTTTTCATGCTGTGGCCTCCCCTTCCGCCGTGTCAGCCGGCTGTAATGTGATCGTCACGGAGAAATCGAGGTCTTCGCCTGCCGTTTTTTCGGTGGAAGCGATTGTAAGGTCAGCAGCCTTTACAATGGGCTGCTGCTGTAAAATCTCAAACATAGCGGAAATCTCCTGCAGATTCATGCCGGACATGGAAACAATCATCACGTCGTCCGAAATGGTGACGGCCTTTATAGTGCCGTAGGGCTGCAAACAGTTCTCCATGAGGTCAAGCACTTCCTGTCTGTCCACAGAAACGAACGCGCCGGAATCCTCCTGATGCATCCATTTTCTGGAATAGGTGCGGTACTCCTCTTCGACCTCGGGGTATTTCTCTACGGCGCTCTGCATTTCGGTATACTGGGCATGCACGGTGTTGTAAGCACTTTCTGCGGCACTTTGGCGCGCAAGCTGGTCAAGTACGCCGAATTTCACGACGAGCACCACAAGCACGATAATGACCGCCGTGCCGATAGAAAGCGTCATGACGCTTTGGGAGTGCGACTCGCGCTTTGCAAGGTTGACGGTTCTTTTGGTGGGGTATTTTACGGGCTTTTTGGCGCCGTTCCCCATGCCGAGTTCAAGCTTCATTCCAACGCCTCCTTACTTTTGCAGCGCGCAGCCAATCGCTTTGATGTAAAGCCACGCCGCTTCCAATACGTCGTGCTGAGGAAGCAGCTCCTCGGCGTTATGTACGTCCAGATCCGTCACACGGCAGATGGCCGCGCGGATCTGCTCTACCGCCACACCGCCGCCGCAAAGATAAATTCTCCGGAGCGAGCGCTCGCGGTTATTGTAATTATAGAAGTTGACAGCCTTCATGATTTCGATCGCCATGCGGTTGAAAAGCTCGGCGCTCACGTCTTCGGAAAGCACGTCGTTGTAATCGGACAAAATGTGTGCGTGTGCCATGTGAATATCCACGCCGCGCACATCGGAAATCGTCTGCTCAAGGTCGCGCAGGCCGAGGTCGACGGAGCGCTTCGTGGTGAAATTGCCGTCCTGCAAAATGTGCATACGGATGCCGTTGTGGCCGAGGTCTACAAAGCAGTAATCGCTGCCCGCGGGCGCATTTGTGCGCTGCATGTAATCCTCCGTCAGCGCAGCGTAGGCGCATTCCTCCGGCATGGCGACCTTCAAATTGAAGCCCGCACGGCGCAGCATGGCGCGGTATTCTTCCACGGTGCTTTTTAAGGTGGCGCAAACGAAAAGCTGCAATTCCTTCACATTGCCCTCTTCGTCTTTCACCGTATCCTGCACGGCGTAGTCGAAATAATACTTATTCTTTTCCTGCGTCAGGTAATCTTTAAATTCAAACGGCAGGTTATACAGCAGTTGGCCGTCCGTCATGGCGGGCACGGTCACGTTGCGGGTGAACACCAGCGTGCCGGGCAGAATGACCGCCGCCGCACCGCGGGAGATGCCGTTTTCTTTCGCCATTTCCTTGATAAAATCCGCCATGGCGTCCATGGAGACGATTTCGCCGCCGGAGACCATATTATCCGGCAATTCTTTCGCCATAACCTTTTTCAGTTTGCCGCCTGTAAGGCATGCGGCTTTTACCATGCACTCACCGATGTCGAACGCCGTGATTTGTCCGGGCATGGTACAGACACCTCGCTTTCTTCTTTATCTCTATCCGTCAAGCTGTAAAGCTTTTGTTCTTTCCGTTAAAATAAGCTCAAATACACGCCGATGATCTCGCTGCCGCAAAGGAGCGTGAGAATCGCTGCCGCCGAGATGGACGGCCCCCACGGAAAAAGATTTCCGTCTTCTTCCTCTGCCCCGTCTCCTGTGGTACGTTTTTCCGGGAAAATAAACGCGAAGACGATGCCGAGCACGCACGCGATGAGCAGGCACAGAATGTTCCGCTGCCAGCCGAGAAACAGGCCGGTGAGGAACAGCAGTTTAATATCGCCGCCGCCCATGGCTTCCTTTTGGCGCACTTTTTCGTATAAGAGCACGATGAGCAGTAAACCGCTGCCAACGGCGAAGCCGCCGAGCAGCGCATCCATAAGGTTTTCGAGCACATTCCCCTGCAAAAACAGGAAAACAACACGCACGACGATCCCCGTCACGATGAAACGGTCCGGGATCATATACCCCTCCAAATCCGTGAATGCAGCGGCGAGCAGCAGGCACGCCAGCAAAATGTATTCAAGGGCTTGGAGCGAAATATCATATTTTAGCACGAGCAGCAAAAACGTAAGCGCCGTTAACACTTCCGCAAAGACATGTCCCGCAGAGAGCTTTGCGCCGCAGTATTTGCAGCGGCCTTTGTGCATGATGTAGCTTAAAACGGGAATTAAATCTCCCGCGCCGAGCACGTGGCCGCAGACGTCGCAGTGCGAGCGCCCGTGTAAAACAGATTCGCCGTGGACGATACGCCACGCCATGCAATTGAGAAAGCTTCCCATGCACGCGCCGAGAATCCCCGTAAGCACACAAATATAAACCGTGAGAACGGGTGAAACCCAAAGCATACTACGTCCCCTTTTTATGAAAACCTAAAGTGAAAAATCAAAAGAACAGATCATAGGGGAGCCGCAACCCCCGGCCCCTCAATAGATCCGGTTCATTTAAAATGAGTTGTTTTTGTGGTTAGACTAGATTGGTTATCTTACGCGGTCTTGTTGATTACAACCTTACCGTTCTCATAGTTGTACGTTACAGTTGAATTCTTGCTCCACTTTTTAACTGTCTGACCGGCAATTTCAACATCGCTGCTCGGAGCACCCTGGCACTTGTAAAGATTGTCAGCTGTATTATCCGTAGATACGCTACCATCCTTCTGGAGGTAATATGTTGCGGTGCTACCACTAACATCTTCAACATCAAAATTACCCAGCAAAACTTCGGTCATAACTTCTGCATAACCGGAACGGATATTCGCTTCGTCGGTTGCAACTCTTGCCTTATTCAGAGAAGAAGCAAAGGTCGGGATAGCAATAGCAATGAGGATTGCGATGATTGCAACAACAATCAGCATTTCCATGAGCGTAAAGCCCTTCTTATTCTTCATCTTACGCATTTTGTTCATCATAAGAACCATTCTCCAATTCATTGAAATTTTGCTCGCCCCAAAAACGTACTTTTCGGGGTTCACCATCGAAATTCATGTATTCCGCCGGTTCGGGTTGGATCGCCGACGGGGTACAGCGAAATAAATCAAACGATGCTGCCATACATGGTAAACATCGGCAGGTAAACGGCCAGCAGCAAAATGACGGTGACGACCGCCAAAACAATGGTGATGGCCGGCTCTAACATAGAGAGCAACCGCTGCGTGAACACCGAGACCTCGTTATCGAAGTAATCGCCGATAACGGTGAGCGTTTCTTCCATGTTGCCGGAGCGTTCGCCCACACCCACCATTTCGGTGAGCAGCTTTGGAAAATACGGAATCTCGTTCATGCAGTCCACCAGGCTGCGGCCCTGCTCCACGCCCTGCCGCACTTTGCGGATGGACACCGCGAACATGTAGTTATCTGCCACATTTGCCGTGACCTCCAGCGCCTTTGTAATCGGCAAGCCCGCCGTGAGCATGGTGCTCATGGTGCTTGCAAACTGCGAAGCGGCGTTCAAACTGTGCATTTTTTTGAGCGGTGAGCGCTTTAGCTTATTTTCTGCAAGAAACGCACGCCCCTTTTCGTTCTTTTTCAGCAGAAGCCTGCCGATGAAGAACGCGAGCACAATCAAAATAAGCGACCACCAGTAGTTCGTGAGAAAATCCGACGTTGCGATGAGCGCCTTTGTGATGCCCGGCAGCTCGGTACCGAGCTCCAGAAACACGCTTGTAAACGCCGGCACGGCTACCACCATAATGATGATGAACACGATGACGGCGACGCAAATGACAATTGCCGGATACGTGAGCGTGCTGATGATCTTCGCTTTCATTTTAGCGGTTTTATCGTAGTATTTATGTAGTTTTTCAAAGCATTCTTCCAGTGTGCCGGACTGTTCGCCCGCGCGTACGGTCTCAATAAACGTGGTCGGAAAGCCCGTAGCGTTGTTTTCAAAGCTTTGCGCAAGGCTGTAACCGCCGGAGACGTCCTCCGCGACCTTTTTCAGCATTCTTTGCAGTTCTTTGGTGCGCGCCTGTGCCGCAACCATCTCCACGCAGCGCACAATGGGCAGACCGGAAGTCAAAATGATGGCGAACTGCGAGCAAATGATGGCAAGCTCCTTGTCTTTGATTTTCTTCGTGCCGATCTGTTTGTTCCAGCTCTGCGTCTCTTTGACTTCTTCTATTTTGGTGATGACGGAGCAGGTCTCGCGCAGCTGCGCGACCGCTTCAAACTCGTTATACGCTTTGATGACGCCGGAAAGCTTTGCGCCGTCCGGGGAAAGCCCTTTGTATTTATAGGTCGTCAAACCCGCTCCCTCGCTTTCTTCCTAAATTTAGCCGCGTCTTCCCTTGGAAAACGCTTCTCGGTCTCTGGCGTAGCCGAGCGCCGTTTCATACGTTACGGTGCCCTCGCGCACCATTTTCAGCAGGGCATTATCCATCGTAATGCTGCCGTCCTGCGCGTTCATGGTAATGAAGCTATCAATCTGCGGGGTCTTACCCTCGCGGATTAAATTTTTGATGGCGCTGTTCACCATCATGACTTCGCACGCCGCCGCCCGGCCGCCCGCGCGCTTCGGCAACAGCTGCTGCGAAAGCACCGCACGCAACGTAGTGGAAAGCTGCAACCGAATCTGACGCTGCTGCCCCTCCGGGAACACGTTCACCATGCGGTCAATGGAATCCGCCGCGGAGTTTGTGTGCAGGGTGGCGAAGACCAGGTGGCCCGTTTCCGCCGCCGTCAATGCGGTCTCAATGGTATTGAGGTCGCGCATCTCGCCGATGAGGATAACGTCCGGGTCCTCACGCAGGATAGACCGCAGGCCGTCTGCGTAGCTTCTGGTGTCTTTGCCGATCTCGCGCTGGTTAATGATGCACTGATCCGGCTCGTAGATGTACTCGATCGGGTCTTCCAGCGTGATGATGTGGCTGCGCCGCGTATGGTTGATGCGATTTAAAATCGCCGCCAACGTCGTGGATTTGCCGGAACCCGTTTCACCCGTGACTAAAATGATGCCGCTGCGGTACTCCGGGAATTCGGAAACGACCGGCGGCAAATTCAGCGCCTCGATCTCCGGGATGGTATCCGCCAAAATACGGATCGCCGCCGAAACCGCCCCCTGCTGGCGGAACAGGTTAATTCTGGTTCGCGCTCCGCACGGAAACGTCCGCGCCAAATCAAGCTCGCCGATGCATTCGATCTCGTGGAAAAGGTCGCCCGCAAGGCATTTTGCGTAGTATTCGCAGTCTTCCCACGTGAGGACTTTCTCTGTGAGGTTCTGCACCTTGCCGTCTATGCGGCATTTCACCGGCAGGCCGGTGACAATATGAATATCGGAAGCGCCTTTTTGCTGCGCCTGCGCGATGATTTCGCTGATTTCAAGCATATTAAAACCATCGCCGAAACGCGGCGACTGCGTCCTTTCCGAAAGTTATGAGCAAGTTTTCAACAGATTTTCAGCAGAATGTCAATCCGCTGTGGAATTGATGGCGCGCGCGGCTTCCGCTGCGCTGATCTCGCCGCGCAAAACAAGGTTACGGCAATTTTCGCGCATCGTGACAAAGTTAGTCTCCGTTGCTGCCCTTAAAAGCGCATCGTACTTTGCGCCTTCTGTAACCATGCGGCGAATGCGCCCGTTGAGCATGAAGATTTCAAAGACGGCACGGCGACCCTTGTAGCCGGTGTGGTAGCACTCCTGACAGCCCTCGCCGCGGTAGAACTGCACGTTGGCGTTCTCCGGCAGGCCGAGCATGGCAAGCTCCTCCGCCTCCGGCCTATACGCCTTCTTGCAGTGCGGACAGACCTTGCGCACAAGGCGCTGGGAGATGACGCCGCGCAGCGCGCTGGAAATAAGGTACGGCTCCACACCGATATCGACCAGGCGGTCGATGGCGGAAACGGCGTCGTTCGTATGCAAAGTAGAAAGCACCAAATGACCCGTAATAGCAGCACGAATGGCAATGGCGCCCGTCTCTCCATCGCGAATCTCACCGACGGAAATGACATCCGGGTCCTGACGCAAGATGGCGCGCAGTCCTGTCGCAAACGTCATGCCGGTCTTTTCGTTGATCTGGCACTGGTTAACGCCCGGAATGTTGTATTCCACCGGGTCCTCCAGCGTCATGAGGTTCGTTTCCTCATTTGCAAGCTCCTGCAGCATAGCGCACATCGTCGTGGATTTACCGGAACCGGTCGGGCCCACAATCAAAATCACGCCGCTGCTGTTTTTGAGCAGCGCATCATACTTTTGCAGGTCTGTGCCCTCAAGGCCGATGGACTGCTTCGTGATCGTATGCCCGGATTTATCGAGCAAACGCAAAACAATCTTTTCGCCGTAGATCGTCGGCATGGACGAGATACGCAGGTCGATTTCGTGGTGACGCACCTGCACCATGGCACGGCCGTCCTGCGGGATCTTACGCTCGGAAATATTCATGCCACCCATGATTTTCAGGCGGGAAATAACGTTGCTCTGCAAATTCGCGGGCACGGTCAAAATCTTTCTCAAAATGCCGTCAATACGCATGCGCACCACCATTTCGCCCTCCTGCGGCTCAAGGTGGATGTCGCTCGCGCGCTCCAAAAAGGCGCGCTCAATGACGGAGTTTACAAAGCGGATCGTCGGCGCGGCAGACGCGTTGCCGGCATCCGTCTGGTTCATCTGCACCGGCACGATATCCGGTGTGGATGTGCCAACCTCTCGCTTCATTTCTTCAATGGCGCGGGCCGTGCCTTCGCTGCCGTACAATGTGCCGATGGCCTGCTCGGTCGCGCGGCGCGTGGAGATCATCGGCACAACGCGCTTATGCGAAGCAGCCTTAATCTCTTCCTGCGCAACGAAGTTCAACGGATCGCTCATGGCAACAAAGAGCTCGTCTTTTACAAGCTTTACCGGCACCACGTTGTATTTTTTCGCGATGGCGCGCGGCACAAATTTGGCGAGCTCCAACGGAATAGAGATCGCCGTTAAATCGATGAAATCGACGCCGAGCTGCATTTGCAGTGCTTCAATAAGCTGCCGTTCCGTGATGATATTACTTTCAATCAGAACGTCGCCGAGACGTTCTTTCTTCTGCTTTTGAATGGTCAGCGCTTCTTCAAGCTGCTCCTGCGTAATGGCACCTGCCGCAATCAGCAGATCGCCAAGTCGCATATAAGCCATGGAACGTCCTCCCTTTCTAAACCGAGCTTCGTATTTCGTATATTTATGCTGCTTTTCGCATAATCGGGCAGTTTTATAGGCTTAAAATGCGAAAGCCGCGTCCAAAATCCTCTTTTTTCTGCATAAAGCGCCAGAATTGCAATATTCGCGCTATTATTTTATCATATCAACACTATGATTTCAACCTTCATGTGGAGAAAATTCCCACAGGAATTCATCTTATTTTCAGAATCAATTTATGAAATTTCTGCACATTGGCGTTTTTGGTAGGAGCAGGCACACTGCAGCCCATAAAAAAACGGCGGCGCAACCGCTTTTAAAGGCACGCCGCCGTTTTATGGCTTTTATCGGCTATTTTTCTTGCAATATTTGCGCACCGCTTTTGTGATCTTTTCAAGGTCGAGCGGCTTTGTGAGGTGCTCGTTCATACCGGCTTTGCGGCTGCGGGCGGCATCGTCGGAAAACGCGTTTGCCGTCATGGCGAAGATCGGCACGGTCTCCGAATCCGGGCGGTCGAGCGCGTGGATCTTCTCTGCCGCCTCCAAACCGTTCATCACGGGCATCATGATGTCCATTAAGATGAGATCATACGTACCCGGGGCCGAGGCTTTGAATTTCTCCAGGCCCTCTGCGCCGTTCCATGCTTTTGTGACCTCGGCGCCGCTGTCCTCAAGCAGGAACGCCGCAATCTCCATGTTCACTTCGTTATCCTTCACAAGCAGTACATGCAGCCCGCGGAACACGGTGGTATCGATCTCTTCCTCCGGCTTTTCGGCATCAAACGCCGCGGGGTCGAGCTTCAGCGGAATCTCCGTGATGAATGTGGTGCCCACTCCCTTTTCGCTGACCACGGTGACGGTGCCGCCCATGGCATCCACGAGTTTTTTCACGATGGAAAGGCCGAGCCCCGTACCCTGATACGTAGTGCGTGCACAGGAATTTTCCTGCGAGAACGGCTCAAACATATGCTTTTGGAATTCTTCGCTCATGCCGCAGCCGTTATCTTCACAGATAAAGCGGTAGCGAACGGTGTTCTCTGTTTGTGAAACGATGCTGCACGTAGCATGTACATAGCCGCCGGCTCTGCCATACTTGATGGCGTTGCCGCCGATGTTTTGAAAGATCTGTCTTAAATGCAGCGGGCTACCGATGACACGCTTTTCGCGCTTATCTTCCATTGTGATGGTATACGTAATACCGCGCGCCTGTGCTTGCGTGGAGAGCAGCATGCCCACATCGTGCAGCAGCTCGTTCAAATTGAACGGCACTTCCTCAAGCTGCATTTCGCCGGATTCCAGCTTGCTCATATCGAGCACATCATTTACAAGATCTAAAAGAAAATCCGAAGACCGCATAATCTTTGCGCGGCATTCCGCCTGCTTTTTCGCGTCATTCGGGAAACGGTCGGCAATCTGTACCATGCCGTGGATGCCGTTGATCGGCGTGCGGATGTCATGGCTCATGCGGCGCAGGAAATCCGTTTTGGCGGCGTTTGCAAGGGTAGCTTCCTCTGCTGCGCGGCGCAGGTTTTCCTGATATTCCATATCGCGCTCCTTTTGCTCCGAAACATCGCGGAACAAAAGCATGAGTGAGCTCGGCTTTTCCCGGCGCGTAAAGCGGCGCTGCGGCACAAGAAGCAGCTGGTACCACTTGCCCTCCACATTTTCCATTGTGAAGCCGTCAAAAGCCTTACCCTCTAAGCGCTGCTGAGCGGTATCGAGGTCCGTAAACGCACGGAATTCCTCCCGGTACGCCTCGGCTACGCACTCGGTGTTAAACTTTTCCAGCATGGCTTTTGCGCTTAAAACACCGTTTGTGATTGCTTTCATGCGCTCACTCTGCACAACGGGCTCCCATGTATCGTCCTGCGGGTGAATGAGCAGGTTTGACAGGTAAATGCTCGAAATGGCGCTGACAAGGTGATATTCCTTTTCCATACGCAGTAAGCGGCGCTTTTTACTGTACTGCCGCCAAATAAGGTACCCCATGCCGCAAAACAGGTAGATTGCCGTAAACAGCAGCATCCAACCGCGGCGAATTGCGTAGACTACGCGACTCGGGAAAAAGGCATACAAATAATAATCTCTGTACTGGGTAAACATACCGTACCATGTGCCGCTGTCGTTTTTTAATTGCAGCAATGTGTCCGGTGTAAGTTGTTCCCCTCCAACGAGCACGTCAGCAATAGGATAATGCCGCACAAGCATGTTCTCCAACTGCTCGCAATTCGTGCTGATAACGCGCATGCCGTCCGTGATGACGACGGTCACATCCTGCCGGAACATTTCAGCATCCAGCATAGTGGAGAGAGAAAGCTCATTTTTATCGTTTTGAAAGCGCGTGACATCCGTATAGCAAATAACGAGGCCCGGTTTATCCTGCCGTGCGGAAATGGCGTAGTTATACGTATTGTCGTTTATACAGATCTGGTCGGCATAGGTTTTCTGCGGATAGTTCAAAATATCCGCCGCATTTTTGTCCTCAATTATCTGGCTGAGCAGCAGACTTTCATCCTTGCCCGCTTTTTCGTAATGAGCCAGCACGGAGAAATTTTCATCCAAAACAAAAATGCCGGTCAAATACTGAAATTTCGCATAGCGCTGTAAGCGGTTTTCGTTTAAAAGCGCATCTTCCTCTTCGTAACGGTACGCCGTCAGTGTTTTGACTTTGGTCAAAACCTCTTGCAGCGCTTCGGTGGTATTGGCCAAGCGGTAGTTGTCGTACTTGCGGCAGCTCGTCTGCATAAAAGCGAGTACGTCCTCAACATCCGCTTTCGCCCTGTTCTGTTCATACTGTGTTACGCCTGCAAATACCGGCAGCAGCACAACAAAGCCGAGAAGAAGCGTGACAATCCACTGTATGACCGTTTCCATGCTCGGCTTATGGAGCTTCGGTTTTGTTTTTCCCTTGAACTTCGGCATCATTCGGTACCTCCGTTCACGCTTTTTTCGGCGTCCAATCCATATTTTTTCACAATAGCGGCCGTTGTGCCGTCTTCGCGCATTTCAAGCAGCGCCTGCGTCAGCCTTTCCGCCAGTACTGCATCGCCGTCCGGTTTAAATGCCACGCCCACGGCATCGCTGCACACGCTCATGTTGAGGCAGCGGTAGCCGTCCGGGTATTCGTCGGTATATAATTTCAGCGAGCTTTCATGCCCGATGACCGCATCCGCATAGCCCTTGCGCAGCGAAGTAAACACCTCGCCCACCATGCTGAATGTGGAAAGGTCCGTAATCTCCGGCAAATTCGGGTTCAGCCCTTTTAAAATGATCTCCTTGCTTATAGAGCCGGCCTGCACCGCCACGCACTTTTCGGCAAGGTCTTCCAGTGTTTCAATCTCGCTGTCCGCCGGCACCACGACCACGCGCTGCGTGTACATATACGGCCCTGCCCAAATAAACTTATCTTCGTTGCTTTCCATCGTCAGGCAGCACCAAAGGCAATCCACATAGTCTTCATTCAAAAGCTCAAAACCCTTGTCGATATCGAGCTCCACGAAGATCGGCTCATACCCGATACGCGCACAGGCTTCCTCGGCAATCTCCACGTCGATGCCGGTATAGTGGCCGCCGATATTGCGGTAAAAATACGGCGCATACGTTGTGCCGCCGATACGTATTTTCGGTTTTTCCGTCTCCGGTTGCTGTGCCGTATCGCTGCATGCGCAAAGCAGCGCCATAAGCGTGGCAAAAAGCAAAAGGATCCAAGCCTTTTTTCGCATATTTTTTCCTCTGTTTTCTATGTGATGTGATTTGAATGCGGCACTCCAAAACCGCTGCTTTTCCGGGTGTTTTTCGGGGCTGAGCCACCGTTGCTTTTCTCAAAATACGCTCTGATTTATAGATTTAGTATAGCGTACTTTCCGCTGATTTTTAATTATTTTTTGTGTTCTGTGCATAAATAACCTGTTTTTCTGCATTTTCGACGCGACGTGTGCATAAAGACAATTCTAATGTGTGAAAAGCCGGAAAAAAATCTGTGCATTTTATCTTGTTTTCTGTGCCTTATTATGCTAAAATCAAGTCAAAAGCACCAGTCTTTACGAAACCCCAAACCGCTATAGAAAAGGAGTTGCAACTATGAGGTATCTCGCTAAACGTGTGGAGCGCATTTGTGATGAGCTTTACCGTCTGCGCATCGTGCAGCGCATTCCGCTGACCGACCTTATCTGCAAAAAGGGCACGTATATCCGCCCCGAAGCAGCAGATGCCGCTGCGCCGCCGTGGACGTCGTTTGACAGCCGCACCATGCACTGGTACGGCCCGGACGAGCACTATTGGTTCCGCACGGAATTCACCGTGCCGAAAGCGCTTAACGGCAAGGCAATGTGGCTGAATGTGCGCACGCAGATCGAAGGGGACGACGGCAAAAACCCGCAGTTTTTGCTGTTTGTGAACAACGTGCCCGTGCAGGGCATGGACATGAATCACCGTGACGTGCTGCTTTCCCCGAAAGCGATTTCCGGCGAAAAACTTGTGTTCGACTTGCAAGCGTACACCGGCACCATCCACAACGAATTCAATCTCTTTATGGAAATTCAGGAGATTGACCCGGAGATTGAAGCGCTGTATTATGACTTGAAAGTGCCGGTCGAGGCGTTTTCGCGCATGGAAAAGGAAGACCGAAACCGCATGCTGCTGGAAAACGCGCTGAACGAAGGCATAAACCTGCTCGACCTGCGCACGCCATACAGCGGGGAATTTTACGCTTCCGTGCGCGCGGCTTCCGCATATCTAAAAAAAGCGGTCTACACCGACCTTGCGGGACACGACGACGTGATTGCGAGCTGCATCGGCCACACGCATATCGACGTGGCATGGCTGTGGACGGTCGCCCAGACGCGTGAAAAGACCGCGCGCAGCTTTGCGACGGTTTTGAAGCTTATGGACGAATACCCGAATTATCACTTCATGTCCAGTCAGCCTCAGCTTTATTATTTCTTAAAAGAGCGTTATCCGGAGCTGTATGCGCGCCTGAAAGAGCGCGTGAAGGAAAAGCGTTGGGAGCCGGAGGGCGGCATGTGGCTGGAAGCCGACTGCAACCTGACGAGCGGCGAAAGCCTTGTGCGCCAGTTCATTCACGGCAAGCGCTTCTTCCGCGAGGAATTCGGCGTGGATAACCGCATTTTGTGGCTGCCGGACGTGTTCGGCTACTCCGGCGCGCTGCCGCAGATCATGAAAAAGAGCGGCATCGATTACTTTATGACGACGAAGCTTTCGTGGAACCAGTTCAACGAAGTGCCGTTCGATACATTCGAGTGGCGCGGCATTGACGGCAGCGAAGTGCTGACGCATTTCATCACCACGCTCAGCATCGGCCAGAACGTGCAGAACTTCTTCACCACCTACAACGGCATGCTGCACCCGGATGCCATTATGGGCGGCTGGGAACGCTACCAAAACAAAGACATCAACAACGATATTCTCATCGCTTACGGCTACGGTGACGGCGGCGGCGGCCCGACCCGCGATATGCTGGAGACGAGCAAGCGCATGGAAAAAGGCGTTTTGGGCATCCCGAAGGTGCGGCAGGTCTTCGCGCGGCAATATTTTGACGAGCTGAACGAGCGCGTAAAAGACAGCAAACGTCTGCCCACGTGGGAGGGTGAGCTCTACTTCGAGTATCACCGCGGCACGTACACCTCCATGGCGCGCAACAAACGCGGCAACCGCAAAACAGAGCTGGGACTCATGGACTTGGAGCTTTTGAGCGTACTGGCAGCACCGCAGCTCCCCTACCCCGCGGAAGCGCTCGACAGCCTGTGGAAAAATACGCTTTTGAATCAATTCCATGATATTCTGCCCGGCACCGCCATTCACGAGGTCTACGAGCAGACGAAAAAGGAATACGATGCGATGGCGGAGACGATCTCTGCGCTTTCTGCCGACCGCATGCAAGTGCTTGCGCCGCAGGGAGAAGGCATCACGGTGTTCAACACGACGGGTAAAACGCGCAGCGATATCGTTGTACTTGAAAAGTGCACCGCAAATGCACTTTCCGACGGCAAAAATACTTATCCCGTGCAGCAGACCGAAAACGGTGCTGTGGCGTTCCTGCCCGACTTGCCGCCGAAAGGCTACAAGTGCTTTGCGCCGGTCGAAGCAGGCAGATTTGAAAACCCGCTGCACATTGACGGCAGCACGATCACGACGCCGTTCTACACGGTTGAATTTGATGAAAACGGGCTCATCACGCGCCTTTATGACCGCAAAAACGACCGCGAGACCGTGCAGCCCGGCAAATATGCGAACCTGATGCGCATGTACGAGGACAAGCCGATGCACTACGACAACTGGGACATCGACTGCTACTATACGGAGAAATTCTGGGACGTCACCGACGTGCAGCGCATGGAATGGACGGAACGCGGCCCCGTGCGCGCAACTCTCGAGATTGAGCGCAAGGTCAACCGTTCGGTCATCTGCCAGAAAATTCACTTCTACGCCGCGTGCCCGCGCATCGACTTTGAGACGACGGTCGACTGGAAAGAGCACCAGCACCTCCTGAAAGCCCACTTCCCGATGGACGTACACACGGACGAAGCAACATTTGAGATTCAGTTCGGCAACGTGACGCGCAAAACACATCAGAACACGAGCTGGGATCAGGCACGCTTTGAGAGCTGCGGCCAAAAGTGGATCGATGTTTCCGAGGGTCACTACGGCATCAGCCTGTTAAACGACTGCAAATACGGTCACTCCGTGCACAACGGCGAAATGGCGCTGACGCTCATCAAATCCGGCACAGAGCCGAACCCCGTCGCCGATCAGGAGATGCACGTATTCACCTACGCGCTCTACCCGCACGCCGAAACATGGCGCAGCGCGGAGACCGTAGCGCAGGCGTACTTCCTGAATCAGCCTGTGCGCGCCACCGCAGGCGGCACAGCAGGCGAAGCGTACTCTCTCGCGAGTGTGGACGCCAAAAACGTCATTTTGGAAACCGTCAAGCAGGCGGAAGACGGCGACGGCGTGATCTTGCGTCTGTACGAATGTGAAAACGCCCGCACAACGACAAAACTGCATTGGAACCGCCCCATCGCTTCCATTACGGAGTGTGACTTGCAGGAGAATGCGCTCACGGATGTCCCGGTCGAAGGCGGTACATTCAAATTCACCATCAAGCCGTATGAGATCAAGACGTTCCGCATCCGTTAATCCAAAATAAAGCACCGGCGGCTGTACCCAAGTTGGGCGCAGCCGCCGGCTTATTTTATGAGGTGATATGTTTTGAGGAGCGCCACGCGCCTCTTGCCGATCTCGACACTTTTTCTAAGGCTCGTACGGTTTTGAACGTTTTCCTTACCGTAGCGTATAAGCCGTCTTCCCCATGCGGCAGGCAAGCTATGCGGCGCGCAATGCAGCGTTTTTGCAGAGGGGAACGCCGCACGCAGCACGGAAAAGCGCTCGCGTTTTCCTGCATTCTGCACAGCCGCCGCGTGCAGCGTCATGTTCGCACTGTGCAAGCGGCTTTTTTCTGCCGCACCGTGCACGCCGCCTGCCAAAATATCCTCTAAAAGCGCAGTCTCATCCGGCGCGGGGTGCACGCGAAGCAGCGCTAAGCTTTCCGTTTTCTCAAAGCCGAGATATTTCTCGCCGATTTCAAAGAGCGCCGTCAAAAATTCGAGTGCCGAAAGCTTTTCGCAGCAGCGGCGCAAATACAGTTTGTCAAGCTCCTTTTCATGCTTTTCGGCAAACAACAGCAAATCACACACCGCGCGGATGCCGCACCCACCGTGCAGAAAGTGCTTTAAGCTGTGGCACAAAAGGTACAAAAACGTCTCGTTCGCGCCGAGCGTATAAATTTCTTCGCCCTGCACGGAAACGGTTTCCGTGCGCAGCTTTTCATGCGCAAAAAAGGCGTTCATGTGCCCATACGCATCGTTTTCCGGGAGCGCCGCGCCGTGCAGTTCTAAAACGAGCGGACTGCCGGGCAGGTAAAATGTCTGTTCAAGCGGATCGACACTCTCCCCTGCTGTGCGGCAGCCAAGCCGCAATAAAGCATTGCGTGTGCGGTCAAATTCACCCGAAATCGCCAGTAAATCGACATCCGAGAATAGCCGCAGCTCCGGCTTCGGGTACAGCGCAGCGCACACCGGGCCTTTCAGCACGAGCGGATGCAATTTCATTTCGCGCAGCTTGCTGTAAAGCTGTAAAAATACCTGCGTTTTCAAAATCTGCTCTGCCGTTTGGCAAAACGCCATTTGCCGCGCAGCTTTCAGTGCATTGCCGCACGCATCAAGAACAAGCGGCAGCACGCCGTGGCGCACCGCCCGGCGCAAAAGCTCCGTCTGTGTTTCCTGCGGCAGCACACCGAGCGCCGCTTTTTCGTTATGTATCGCTGCTTTCAACGCGTTTAAAAGCAAACTATCCGCCTGTTTCATCGCCTGCTCCTTTTACTCGTCCGATATACCCAAAGTATAGCAGGACAAAAACGCGCAATAAAACGAAAAAAGGCGCCCGCCGTGAAAAATCACAAGCGAGCGCCTCTTATGTTATCTCAAGCTAAAGTTCGTTTTATGTACGAATTACATCGTAACAAAGACAAACTTAATGACGAAGAGCGCAGCGATAATGGTGATACCGATGTCGTTCTTCTTGTACTTACCGGTGAAGAGCGTGATGAGCACATAAGCGATCGCGCCGATACCGATACCGTTGGAGATAGAGTAGGTCAGCGGCATCATGATGAGAGCGAGGAACGCCGGAACAGCGCTGCGCAGGTCGGACATATCGACCTTTGCGAAGCCCTTCATCATCAGAACGCCGACATAGATGAGTGCCGGAGCCGTAGCGCAGGTCGGAACAAGAGAAGCGACCGGGCTGAGGAACAGGCAAATCGCGAAGCAAATTGCAACAACAAGGCTCGTAAGGCCGGTTCTGCCGCCGGCGCCAACGCCAGCAGCGGACTCAACGAACGTGGTGCAGGTGGAAGTACCGCAAACAGCGCCCGCAACCGTTGCAACGGAGTCGCTGGTCATGCACTGGTTAACGTTGATCGGATCGCCGTTCTTATCCAGCATGTTTGCCTGAGAAGCGGTGCCGTACAGGGTGCCGATGGTGTCGAACATATCGACGAGGCAGAACGTAACGATGAGCATGATTGCGGAGAAGATGCCGCCGAGCTCAGAGCCTGTGAACGCACGCTGCCAAGCGTCAGCCTGGAACACACCGGTGATGCCGATGGAGCCGAAATCCTTAAAGGTCTGGCCGATCTGGCTCATGTCGAAGGTCGGGGTCGTGCCGGAAAGGAGATAGTACAGAACGGAAATGCCTGCGATGCTGATGAGCACGCCGCCCTTGACGTTGTGCTTTTCAAGAATTGCAATGACGAGCAGACCGAGGAAAGCGAGGATGGCCGGCATAAATGCCTTTACACCTTCAACATCCGCAAAGAATGCGCCTGCCTTCAGTGCGCCGTGGATATCGACGAACTGAACGAGCGTGTACTGGTTAGCCTGGATGATGCCGACATTCTGGAAGCCGAGGAAAGCGATGAACAGACCGATACCGGCCGGGATTGCTTTCTTGAGGCAGTCCGGAAGAGCCTTTGCGACCTTGACGCGGAGACCCGTGACAGAGAACAGCAGGAAGACAATACCGGAAACCAGAATGATGACGAGGCCTGCATGGTAGCCCTTGATGACGTCGCCGCCGGAGATGATTTCCGGCAGAATGAAGGATACGAAGAAGAAGGAGTTCAGACCCATGCCGCAAGCCTGTGCAAACGGCATCTTCGCATACAGAGCCATCAGCAGCGTACCGATGATTGCTGCCAGAATGGATGCGACATACACAGCGTTCCAAATCTGCTGGAAGGCCGGGTCGGCATCCGGAGCCAGATGTTTGAAGCTAACAATCTGGTTCGGGTTCGTGACTACGATGTAAGCCATCGCGAAGAACGTCGTGAGACCGGCAATGATCTCTGTGCGGACGTTCGAGCCACGCTCGGAAATTTTGAAGAATTTGTCCAAGGATGTTCACTCTCCTATAAATTAAAGAATTTCCTGTTCTTCGTTTTTTTGACCAGTTATGGTTTGCACACATCGGAAAAACAGGAATTGTTACCTATAGTATAGCCTCTAATTTTGCGAAAATCAAGAGAAAACCGAATAAAAAGTCACATTTTGTTCATAAGCTGTTTATGATTTGGAAAAAAAGAGTTTTTTGTGCATTTCGGCTAAGGCTATCCTGTATTTTGCTGTTTTTCTCGAATTGCACTGCCGTTTTTGCGTTTTAAAATGCGCTTCTTTTTGACCACCTATAAAGTTTTCATGAATATGCCCCTATCGCTTGCTTTTTTATGCTGTTCCATGCTATACTGATTTATATGCCGCGCGCGGGGAATCCGCGCGAAAGAAAGGAAAGTGTTCCCGAACCATGAACCTACTCACAAAGCTGTTCGGCAGCTACAGCAAGAAAGAATTAAAGCGCATTGAACCGCTTAAGCAAGCGGTGCTCGCGCTCGATGACAAATACACAAAAATGACAGATGAGGAGCTGAAGGGCCAGACCGCCGTGTTGAAAGAGCGCCTCTCCCTCGGCTCTTCCCTTGACGACATCCTGCCCGAAGCGTTTGCAACGTGCCGCGAAGCCATGTGGCGCGTGCTCTCCATCAAGCCGTTCCCGGTGCAGATTATCGGCGGCATCATTTTGCATCAGGGTCGCATCGCCGAGATGAAGACCGGCGAAGGCAAGACGTTCACCGCCGCCCTCCCGGCGTACCTCAACGCTTTAAGCGGCAAGGGTGTGCACATCGTCACCGTCAACGATTACCTTGCAAAATATCAGGGCGAAATGATGGCGCGTGTGTTCAACTACCTCGGTCTCACCGTAGGCCTTGCCATCCCCGGCATGGAGCCGGACGAAAAGAAAAAAGCCTACGCCTGCGACATCACATACGCAACGAACAATGAGATCGGCTTTGACTACCTGCGTGACAACATGGTCACCTACAAGGAGCGCAAGGTGCAGCGCGGCCATAACTTCGCCATCGTGGACGAGGTGGACTCCATCCTCATCGATGAGGCGCGTACCCCGCTCATCATTTCCGGTCAGGGCGAGCAGTCCACGGAGCTTTACAACGTTGCCGACCGCTTCGCAAAGACCCTGCGCCCCATCCGCGTGGCGGAGACGAACGAAAAGGAAGACAATGACGAGATCTACGAGGATTACGATTATATCATCAACGAAAAGCAGAAGACCGCAACGCTCACCAAGCGCGGCGTAAAAAAAGCCGAGCAGTTCTTCAGCTTGGAAAACCTCACGGACCCGGACAACATCACCATTCAGCACCACATCAATCAGGCGATCAAGGCGAACGGCATCATGCAGCGCGATATTGATTACGTCGTGCGCGACGGCGAAGTCATCATCGTTGATGAATTCACCGGCCGTCTGATGTACGGCAGACGCTACAACGAAGGTCTGCACCAGGCCATTGAAGCGAAGGAAGGCGTGAAAATCGCGCGCGAAAGCAAAACGCTTGCAACCATCACGTTCCAGAATTTCTTCCGCCTTTACAACAAGCTCTCCGGCATGACCGGCACGGCTATGACCGAGGAATCCGAGTTCAGCGAAATTTACAAACTGGACGTTGTAGAGATTCCGACAAACAAGCCGATGATTCGTGAAGACTGCCCGGACGTTGTTTACAAAACCGAAAAGGGCAAGTTCAATGCCGTTATCAACGACATCATCGAGCACCACGAAAAAGGCCAGCCGGTGCTGGTCGGTACCATCACGATTGAAAAATCCGAGCAGCTCAGCGCCATGCTGAAGCGCCGCGGCATCAAGCACGAAGTGCTGAACGCAAAGTACCATGAAAAAGAAGCCGAAATCGTCGCACAGGCAGGCCGTAAGGGCGCCGTGACCATCGCAACGAACATGGCCGGCCGTGGTACGGATATTCTGCTCGGCGGTAACGCAGAGTTCATGGCGCGTGCCGAAATGCGCCGCATGCAGTTCTCTGAGGAGCTCATCGGCGAGGCTTCCGCCTACGGCTACACGGACGATGAAGAGATCTTGAATGCCCGCAAGACATTTGCGGAGCTCAACAAAAAATACAAAGCGGAGATTGCGCCGGAGGCAGAGGAAGTTCGCAAGCTCGGCGGCCTGTACATCATCGGCACGGAGCGCCACGAATCTCGCCGTATCGATAACCAGCTGCGCGGCCGTGCGGGCCGTCAGGGCGATCCCGGTAAGAGCCGCTTCTACATCTCTCTTGAAGACGACCTCATGCGTCTGTTCGGCGGCGACCGCATCCAAACTATTATGGACCGCCTGAATGTGGACGAGGACATGCCGATCGAAGCGTCTATCCTCTCCAACACCATCGAAAACGCACAGAAGAAGGTCGAGGGCAGAAACTTTGCCATTCGTAAGAACGTTCTGCAGTATGACGACGTGATGAACCGCCAGCGCGAGATCATCTATGAGCAGCGTGACCGTGTGCTGAACGGCGACAACGTGAAGCCGCAGATTATGTCCATGATCGATCAGGCCATCGAAGCGAACGTCAAGCGCTTCTTGCCGGAGAACACCCTGCACGACGACTGGGATCTCCGCGGTCTGCGCGACCACTACCTCGGCTGGATGGTCAATCCGGATGAGCTGCACTATGAGGGTCAGGCGTTTGAGGATCTCGAGCAGCAAACGGTCATCGATTTTCTCAAGGAGCGTGCGCACAAGCTTTACGACCTGCGTGAGAAGGCGTTCACCCCGCCGATCATGCGTGAAGTGGAGCGCGTGGTGCTGCTGAAGAACGTCGATACGCAGTGGATGGATCACATTGATGCGATGGATGAGCTCCAGAAGGGCATCCGTCTGCGCGCCTACGGCCAGCAAGACCCGGTCATTGCATACCGCGAAGAGGGCTTTGACATGTTTGACGCGATGATCGACACGATCCGCGAAAACACCGCCCGCATGATTCTGACTGTGCGCCTGAAGACGCCGGAAGCACCGAAGCGTGAAGCCGTCGCCAAGGAGACCGGCACAACATCCTCCGATACGCCGGCCGTCAAGCAGCCGGTGCGCAAAAACGGCAAAAAGCCCGGCAGAAACGACCCGTGCCCGTGCGGCAGCGGCAAGAAATACAAGAAATGCTGCGGCAGAAATGAATCCTAATTCATGATCAAATCTATGAAAGACTTAGCTTCTTTACATTTAGATAATCACGACAGCCGTTTGAAGTACTACCATCTGTTCATGACCATGCCGGCGAAAACGGAAATTCCGCATTACGATCTGCCCACGGGGTATTCGTTCACAACCTACACCCCCGGCGACCGCGATACGTGGATTGAGATTGAAAAATCGGCGAAAGAATTTTCGACTTTTGAGGAAGGCGTGGACGCGTGGCAGCGCTACTACGGCAAGCACGAAGACGTTCTGCCCGACAGAATGTTCTTCATCGTCGACCCGAACGGCAAGAAGGTTGCGACCGCAACGGCGTTTTTCGATGAAAAGCTGCCCGGTGGCTGGCTGCATTGGGTTTCCGTAAGCCGCGACGCGCAAGGCAAGGGACTTTCCCGCCCGCTCATCGCGCACACGCTGCACCGTTTGCAGGCGCTCGGCTACAAAGAGCTGTTCGTGCCCACCCAGACCACCACGTGGGTCGCCGCAAAGCTGTACCTTGATTTCGGCTTCCGTCCCGTGCCGGAGAATTTGGAAGAAAATCATTTCGGTTGGCGTATGCTGAAAACGCTGACCGACCACCCGGCATTAAAAGAGCTGGAACCCGTCGAGGTTGACGAATTACTGAATAAATAAGCAAGCGACCGCTTTTCGAGTATTCGGAGAGCGGCCGTTTTGTATTCTTAAAATTGAGTACACATTGTAAATTCTTATTAGTTTTGTTAATAATTTAAGTTCGTATCATTTTTCTTGAAAGTTTCAACAATTATTATTGACATATAAATTCTAAAATATTAATATTTTATTGAAAAATAAAAAAGGTGTGATTTCAATGTATGAATAAGCGCTCTGTTTTTTTCCTCAGTATTTTGCTCTTGCTTTCCGGCTGCGCGGCGCACAAGGTCGATGTGCCCGCACTCGAATTCGGCGGCACAAAGGGCGACGTTTCCGTGCTGCGGCTCTATTTTGACGCCGACTCCCCTGTTTTTCTTGAAAACGGGTTCACCGACCTCAGCGCTCTGTATGTCACCGGGCAGTACAGGCACGTATTTGACCTTGAGGTGCTCGAAACGACGGATACGGAGACCATTTACGAGTTGCCGCGAAGCTACGACCTGCTCGACAATGTGACGGGCATTTTGATTTACAGCGATTACGCTTATGCCGCCGTGCGTGAGGACAGCAATTTGCGCCTGCATCCGCTTTCCCCCGGTGCGCCGGAGAAAACTTGGGAGGATTTTTACACCGCCGCGCAGCGCTATGCCAAAACGCACTCCGAGCTTTCGGGTGTGGAAAACTACGGGTTCGATTAAATTTAATTTTAGCATGACAAAAGCCCTACCGGGAATTTTCTCGGCAGGGCTTTGCTGTTGCTGTTTACTTTTCCAGTGCCTCGCAGCGCTCGTAAATTTCAAACGCGGCTCTGGCGTTGTGGTACGGGCACTTCCACGGGCCGCACAGCAGGTGTGAATTTTCCTCGTCCGGGGAATTTTTGCCGCTTGCAAACCACTCGCCCGCCGGGCCGTTGATGATTTCGGCTTTGATGTATGCCCAGCTCTTCAGCGCGGAATCGAGATACTTCTCGTCTCCCGTAATCTGCCATGCGTTCACGCTGCCGACAACGGCTTCCGCCTGCACCCACCAGACCTTATTCGGCACAGCGATGCCGCCTTCTTCGTGACCCTCGTCAAACAGACCTCCGTCCGTATCCATGCCGTGGCTCAGCGTGAAGTTCACCATATTGATGGCGACCTCCTTCGCTTCCTCAAGGAGCTTTTCCGCACGGGCTTTATCTGCGCCGTACTTTTCGAGCACTTCGGCAGCTTCCGTCAACAGCCAGGAGCCCTCAATGTCATGGCCAAACGAAACCTCGCCCGGCAGCGGCTCCATTTTATCGTTGAAAAACATGACAAAATGGTGGTGCTCGGTGTCGTAAATTCTGCGTGCGGTGATCTCGATGAGGTTCACAAGGCTCTCCTCCACGCAGGCATCGTGGCGAATACGGAAGTAGCACGTCATCGGCTCCAGAATGTGGATGTGCGTGTTCATGGAAAGGTTGCCCGCCTCCGTAATGGCGCCGTTGCTGCTGCCCGTGCCGCGTGCGTTTTCAAGGTAATAGTTGCCCTCTTTGCACTCGTTTTCAATGTAATCATACGTCATATCGGCATACCTGCGTGCTTCCTCGCTGCCCGTTGCGCGGACGTACTCGGAGAACGCATACAGCAAAAAGCCCTGGCCGTAGGTCATTTTCGTGTCGTCTTCCACAGAGCCGTCTGCATGCAGCATCCAGAAACCGCCGCCGTTTTTGTGGTCCCAGAAGCGCTCAACGATGTAGTTAAACGCGCGGTCGGCGAGCTCCTTATACTTCTCGTCGCCGAAAATGCGGTACGCGCCCGCAAATGTCCACAGCAAACGTGCATTCAGCACGAGGCCCTTGGACGCGTCCTTGTGAATAACCTTATCAACCGTCACGGCGCCGTAAAAGCCGCCGTTTTCGTGATCGATGGTATATTGCTCCCAGAACGGGAAAATAGAACCGTGCAGCAAATCCTCTTTCATTTCATCGCGCAGTTTTAAAAGCTTTTCCATCACTTTCACCCTTCCAAATCACTATAAATTTAAAGCAGCGACCCGGCTGAACAGAGCCAAAAGCCGCTGCTTTACAATCAATATTTGTCCAAAATACAGTCCAGAACACTGACTTCTTTGCCGTTTTTCAGGTAAACGCGTGTAACGCGCTTTGAGATGTCGCACACCACTTCATAGTGGATTGTCTCCATGATGCCGGCAATTTCCGCCGCGGTGATCTCATCCTCGCCGTCGCGGCCGATGAGCGTTACGGTTTCCCCTACCTTCGCCTGCGGCACGGCGGAAACATCCACCATGCACTGGTCCATGCAGACTTTACCTAAAATCGGGCAGCGCGTGCCGTGAATGAGCACACTGCCGCGGTTCGAAAGCCTGCGGGAGTAGCCGTCCGCGTAGCCGACCGGAACGGTCGCGACGCGCATGCGTTCCTTTGCGGTGAATGTGCGGTCGTAACTGATGTCCGATCCGGGCTCAATCTCCTTCACGTGCGAAATGACGGAGTGCAGGCTGAGCACCGGGCGGAAATCCGCGTGATGCTCCACGCTGAGCGACGGTTCCATGCCGTATAAAATCACGCCCGCACGCACCATATCGAGGTGCATCTCGGGGTAATCGAGGATTGCACCGCTGTTCGCGCAGTGGTGAATTTTAAACATGACGCCCTGCTTTTCAAGCTCCGCGATGAGCGCCATAAAGCACGAGAACTGCTTCAAGGTAAATGCCTTGCCATTCTCGCCACCATCTGCCACGGCAAAATGCGTGAAGATGCCCTCCGGGATAAGCCCCGGGCGGCGGCACGCTTCTGCCACAACGCTTACGGCCTCTTTGTCGCGCTCAATGTCCTGAAAATAGAATCCGAGGCGGCTCATGCCGGTATCGACCTTGACGTGAATCTTCACCTTAACGCCGCTTTTTACGGCGTTTTCGGAGAGCGCCGCGCAGTATTCTGCAGAATACGCGCACTGCGCAATGTCGTTTTCGGCAAGCACGTCTGCGGCTTCCGCCGGGGTATAGCCCAGCACGAGCAGCGGCAGCTTGATGCCCGCACGACGCACCTGCAAGGCTTCCTCAATGTTGGAAAGCGCCAGCCAGTCTGCGCCGAGGGCTTCGTATTCCTCTGCCATGCGCACCGCGCCGTGCCCGTAGGCATCTGCCTTAATCACACAGCAGACCATCGACTGGTTGCCGACATAGCGGCGAATTTCCTTAAAATTGTGCGCCGCCGCGTCGAGGTCGATCTGCGCCCATGTTCTTTTCTGTAAAATGTCCATAACCAAATTGTCCTTATACGCGGCTGCGCGGGCAGCATTTTGCCCGCGCATACCGGAATTTTATAAGGCGTTTCTGCCTTTTATTACTTGAAGTAACGCACGCCGCTCTCAAAGATCTGCTGATCCTTTTCGCCCGGCACGTTAAAGTAGAGGTTTTCGCCCTTGCGTTCGCTGTGGCCCATCTTGCCGAAGACGCGGCCGTCCGGGCTTGTGATGCCCTCAATGCCGCACACAGAGCCGTTCGGGTTCCATGTGATGTCGCCGCTCACCTTGCCGCACGGCGTGGTGTACTGCGTGGCGATCTGGCCGTTTTCGATGAGCTTTTTCAGCGCTGCGTCATCCGCTACAAAGCGGCCCTCACCGTGGGAGACCGGGATGGCGAAGACATCACCTGCGTTGACGCCGGAGAGCCACGGAGACTTCGTGTTTGTCACGCGCGTGTAGACCATGCGGGAAACGTGGCGGCCGAGCGTGTTAAACGTCAAGGTCGGGTCGTCATCCTTGAGGTCCACAATCTTGCCGTAGGTGACAAGGCCGAGCTTGATGAGCGCCTGGAAGCCGTTGCAGATACCGAGCACAAGACCGTCGCGCGTGTCGAGCAAGTCCGTGACCGCCTGTGCGATCTTCGGGTTGCGGAACGTTGTCGCGATGAACTTGCCGGAACCTTCCGGCTCGTCGCCGCCGGAGAAGCCGCCCGGGATCATGATGATCTGGGAGGAGCGGATTGCCTTTTCCATGCGGTCGATGGTGTATTCGATGTCCTTTGCGCAGAGGTTCTGCACAACAAGGATCTCGGTCTCTGCGCCCGCCTTTTCAAACGCACGCTTCGTGTCGATCTCGCAGTTGGTGCCCGGGAATACCGGGATGAATACCTTCGGCTTTGCGACGCGGATGACCGGGGAGCCGGTGTACTTGTGGTTATCGAGCGGCACATCATATTCTACGGCGACGGTCTCCGCTTTATTCGCGAAGATTTTTTCGAGCTTGCCGTTCCAGGTCTCGATGAGGTCGTCCAAGTCGAGCGCTTTGCCGTTCAGCTCAATCTTTGCCGTATCGGTAACGGTGCCGAGCACAACAGCGTCGAATGTATTCTTGACGCTCTCAAGCGCATCCGCCGGAACTTCCACGACGAGCGCGCCGGCCTTCGGGGCAAAAAGCAGCTCTGCGTTTTCGGCAGTCTTCTCGAACTTGAAGCCGAGCTTGTTGCCGAACGCCATCTTCGCAACGGCAGCAGCCGCGCCGCCTTCCTTGACGACGTGTGCGGAAAGAACAGAGCCGTCCGCGATTTTTGCAAGCACGTTCTTGTAGTATGCCTTCAAAGCTTCCCAGTTCGGGAGCTCGGTTTCCTTGTCCTCCGGAATCGGCAGCAGCACGGCGTAGTTGCCGGCGTTCTTGAACGCGCCGGAGATCGTCTTGCTGGCCTTCGTCATCGTCACCGCAAAGCTGACAAGCGTCGGCGGGACATCGAGGTCTTCAAAGGAGCCGGACATACTGTCCTTGCCGCCGATGGACGGCAGACCAAGGTTCAGCTGCGCGGTGAGTGCGCCGAGCAGGGCTGCGGCAGGCTTGCCCCAGCGCTCCGGCTTATCGTGCAGGCGCTCGAAGTACTCCTGGAACGTCAAGCGGGACTTCATCGGATCTGCGCCGACAGCTGCGAGCTTTGAGAGGCTCTCCACAACGGCGTACGCTGCGCCATGGAACGGCGAGAAGCGCGCAATACCCGGAATATAGCCGTAAGCCATAGCGGTGGCGTCATCGGTCTCACCCGTGAGCAGCGGAATCTTCGCAACCATGGCGTCTTCCGGCGTCAGCTGATACTTACCGGCAAACGGCATCAACACGGTGCCTGCGCCGATGGAAGCGTCGAAACGCTCGGAAAGGCCCTTCTGGCCGCAGACCTCGAGGCGGGAGAGGTTCTCTGCGAACGCCTCGTCCAGCGATTTGTTTTCAAGGCAAGCCGGTACGGCGTTGCGGTAATTTTTCGTTTCATCCGGTGCGGTGATGAACGCGTCTGCGTTCTGCGTCACACCGTTCGTATCGAGGAATGCACGGCTCAGGTCGACTACGCGGTCGCCGCGCCACTCCATCTTGAGTCTCGGCTCTTCGGTGACGATGGCCACGACCTGCGCGTCGAGGTTTTCCTCCTGCGCCTTGGCGCGGAATTTCTCCACATCCTTCGGGTCGAGCACGACCGCCATACGCTCCTGCGATTCGGAAATCGCAAGCTCGGTGCCGTCGAGGCCCTCGTACTTCTTCGGGACTTTGTTCAAATCAATCTCAAGGCCCGGTGCAAGTTCGCCGATGGCGACGCACACGCCGCCCGCGCCGAAGTCGTTGCAGCGCTTGATGAGCGTGGAAACCTCCGGGTCACGGAACAGACGCTGAATTTTGCGTTCGGTCGGCGGGTTGCCCTTCTGCACCTCTGCGCCGCAAACCTCGATGGATTCGAGCGTATGCGCCTTGGAGGAACCCGTTGCGCCGCCGCAGCCGTCACGGCCCGTTGCGCCGCCGAGCAGCACAATGATATCGCCGGGCTTCGGCTCGAAGCGTTTGACGTTCGCTTTCGGAGATGCGCCGATGACCGCGCCGATCTCCATGCGCTTTGCAACATAACCGGGGTCATAAAGCTCCGTGACCTGACCGGTCGCAAGGCCGATCTGGTTGCCGTAGGAAGAATAGCCCGCCGCAGCGCCGGTGGTAATCTTTCTTGTGGGCAGCTTACCCTTCATCGTATCCTTAAACGGAACAGTCGGGTCGCCGCTGCCGGTAACGCGCATCGCCTGATAAACATACGCTCTGCCAGAGAGCGGGTCGCGGATCGCGCCGCCAAGGCATGTTGCCGCGCCGCCGAACGGCTCAATCTCCGTCGGGTGGTTGTGGGTCTCATTCTTGAACTGCACGAGCCACTGCTCGGTCTTGCCGTCGATCGTGACCGGCACTTCAATGGAACAGGCATTGATCTCGTCGCTTTCGTCCAGATCGTCTACCATGCCGTGCTTTTTGAGGTATTTCGCGCCGATGACCGCCATGTCCATGAGAGAAACAGGCTTGTCCTTGCCCTTATACAGCTCTTCGCGGGCTGCAAAATACTCGCCGAGTGCCTTTTCGATGGCGCCGCTTAGCTTGCCCTTTTCGATCTCGATGTTGTTGAGACGCGTAAGGAATGTGGTGTGGCGGCAGTGGTCGCTCCAGTAGGTATCAATCACGCGCAGCTCTGTCACGCTCGGGTCACGGTGCTCTTCGTCGCGGAAATAATCGCGGCAGAACGCGAGATCTTCAAACGTCATGGCAAAGCCCATGGTGCCGTAATATTTTCTAAGCTCCTCGTCGCTCCAGGAGATCATGCCCGTGACGCGCTTAACGTCTGCCGGCACGTCGATCTTCATGTCAAGCGTCTCCGGCTTTTCCATTGATGCCAAACGGGATTCGACCGGGTTCACGATGTAGTTCTTAATCTTCTCCATTTCCTCTTCGGAAAGGTCGCCCTTAACGGCGATCACTTTTGCATAAGCGACCTGCGGGCGCTCGCCCTGCGTCAAGAGCTGTACGCACTGGGAAGCGGAATCTGCACGCTGGTCGTACTGACCGGGCAAAAACTCCGTTGCGAAGACGTGATATTCGCTGCTGATCTTGTAGTTTTCATCGTACACGTTGTCCACATTCGGCTCGGAAAGGATCGTGCGGGCTGCCGCCTCGAACTCCTCGCCGGAAAGACCGGAAACATCATAGCGGTTCAAAATACGCAGGTCCTCAATAGCCTTGAGGCCGAGATTCTGACGAAGATCCGCCATCATGTGGCGTGCTTCAACATCGAATCCCTTTCTTTTCTCCACAAATACGCGTGTGACCATGTTTGTGACCATTCCTTTCTTCAGGGGAAAAATCAGGATTTGTACTGCCGCAAAAAACGGCACTTGTGACAAAGTAATCTCTTACTATTTTATCACAGGTGCCGTTTATAAGCAAATATAGATTATAGCAAATCACGCCCTGTTTTTGAGTGCAATTTTGTGCTATTTTTTGGTAGTGTCGTTCAGGTCTTCCACACTAAGCGCCACTTTGTGCTGAATGGGCTTCCATTCAATGTTCGTAAACACCGCGTAAACCATTGCAATCGCATAGGTGAAAATAAACAGCGGGAACAACAGCCAACCGAAGAACATCGCTTTTTTCGATGCACGGATGCGCTTTCTTTGCGTGATGCACGTGATGCCGCCGACGAACCACAGCGTCAGTATAGAACCGAAAATACCGCTGCACACGGAAAGCACACAAACGCCCATATCCGGCGTGCGCGTCACAACGCCCGCCGCGACCATAATCGCGTTAAACACGATTGAAGCGCAGGTCAAGACAAGGCACGGAATGTTGTTCATAATCATATCGAAGCAGGCAAAACTGCCATCCACAACGGTTTTTTTCAGCATTTTGAAGCCGTATCGGCTGAAAACCTGCAAGTAGCCCTTAATCCAGCGGGCACGTTGCATAAAGGACTGCCCAAGCCGCGTGGGCTGCTCGTCATAAATAATGGCGTTTTCGCAGTAACCAACCGTGTCGTCCTTTAAAATGCGGTCCACGGTGAACTCAAAGTCCTCCGTCAGCAGGAAATGCTTCCAACCACCGTTTTCGCGTGCAATCTCGCTGCTGAACAAAAAGCCGGTGCCGGAAACGCAGCTGCTGGTACCGAACATCATACGGGCGCGATTGAGCTGCGTCGCTTCGCGCAGGAAGGAAATGGAGTAGCCCGCGCTGATCCAGTTGTCGCCAAAGTTTTTCGAGTTGCGGTAGGACGTGACAACCTTGTAGCCGTTGTCAAAAACGTTATTCATCTCGGAAATAAAATTCTCATCCAGAATATTGTCCGCGTCAAAGACGAAATAACCGTCGTAGGTATATTCGCCGAAATACTTAAAAATGTTTTCTAATAAGAAACGCAGCGCATAGCCCTTGCCCACGGCATACGTATTGTGGCGCTCGTAAACGACCGCACCGGCTTCGCGCGCCGCCTGCGCGGTGTTGTCCGTGCAGTTATCCGCCACAACAAAAATATCGATAAGTTCCTCGGGATACTTCTGTGCGCGCACACTGCGGATGAGCTGCGCAATGACGGCTTCCTCATTGCGCGCGGCAATCAGCACGCCGTAGCGGTGCAGCTTCTTCGCTTTGAAGACTTTCTGCTTTTTTAAAAGCGCCGCCGCAAGGTAGACCGCCTGGTACGCGTAGCAAGCCATAAATAAAATAGAAATGATAAAGTTCACATATGACAGTGTTTTCATGGTTTCTCCTTTTCTGGCCTTGGTGCAGGACCAACGTCATCGTCTGTTTTCAGATTTCCAATTCTGTCTAAATCTCCGTATTCAAAGCGCAATGCGCAACCGCCATCCACTTTCATTCACATTCTATTCACAGTTTTCAGTATTTTCATTATACGGCATAGAAAAGGAATAAACAATAGAAATGTGCGATTCTTATGAGTTTTGTAAGAAACCTTAAATTTCTGCGAACAGTGCACCAAATTTTACGCACTTTTTCGTGATATTCACGAAAGGAAAATTAATTTTAACTTTTTCGCAAAAAAGACTTGCATTTTTCGGGGACTTGCTATATAATAATCGAGCAACAGAAAATTGGGCGCTTAGCTCAGCTGGCTAGAGCACCTGCTTGACGTGCAGGGGGTCAGCGGTTCAAGTCCGTTAGCGCCCACCATAGAAAACCCGCATGAACGCTTAGTTTTTGCGGGTTTTTGATTTATCTGTAACACACTAAATAACACACTTTATATTTTAAGCCCCCGTTTTCCGGCTGTTTCGGTTGGCTGGCGGGGCTTTTTTTGTGCTTGTTTATGCTTATTCGGTTTTATTCGGTGCCTGCGCGTCTTTCGGCTGATCGGTGAGGAGCTTTCGGAAAAGCCTGTTGATCTTCTCGGCGGTCTCGGTGTCCTCGCCTTGCAGGGCGTGCCCGTATATGCCGAACGTGTCCATGCTCTCCGAGTGCCCGACAAGCGGTTTGACTTCGCCGACCGGCAGCGTTTTCACGACAGAAACGAACGTGTGCCGGAGCTCGTAGGGCGTGGTTTTCGTCATGCCGTTCGACGCGCAATACTTCTGCCAGCGCTCCCTATATGCCGTGGGCGACGGAAGCGGGAACACATAGCCGCTTTCGCTCGGGTATTCCTGAAGCTGCAAAGCGAGCTCACAGCGCGCGAGATCGGACAGGACGAACGACCGCACGGCGTTCTCGTTCTTCCCCTGCGTCGTTTCGCCGTAGACGTTTACAGACCGCTGTACGTACACCACGCCGCCCTGAATGTCCTTGACGCGCAGGCCGCGCAGCTCTCCCGGGCGCAGACCGGTCAGCACCTGAAAGCGGTACGCATGAATATACTCGTCTTTCTGCCGTTTTCCCTTATACAGCGCGGTATCTGTGGAAAACAGCGTACAGAGGTCATCCGGCTGCAGGACCGTCTTCCCTTTTAGCCTGGCGGAAGCGGGTATATGCACATCGTCCGGGCGGTAGGTGGTCTTTTTATTGCGCCGGCACCATTTCAGGAACTTGTTCAGAATGCCGTTTATATCCTGTATGGTCTTTTTGGAGCGCCCCATAGCAGCGGCTTTATCCAGCATCTTTTGCACATCGCCGTCGTTCAACTCGGTAATCTTCCGCTTTCCGAGGTTCGGAACGATCCAGACGCGCCCCACACTGTCTACGTGGTTGTATTCCGTGGTGCTCATGTTCTCCTTGCACTCCTGCCGATATTGGTTGTACGCCGCTTCCAGGCGCTCCCCTGTGGGCGAGATGCCGTCATCAAGCCACGCGTCGGCTTTGGCGTTGGCTTCTCTCTGCCCGGTCCTGCCGGGGGCGGAGCTGTAAAAGCTGCGGCGGTATCCGTCTTTCTGTACGTTGATCTGCCAGCGGTTATATTTTTCGTTCCATGTCGCTGTGTTCGTCCGCTTTCCCATATATGCGTTTCTCCTTTCTGCCTGTGCGCCTCTGCACGGGCTTTTTGTCTTCATAGGGAATTTCTATGCTTTCGCTTATCGTCGCTTACAGCGCGTTACAGAGCGTTTTAGAGCTATGTGCGTAAAATTGACACCTGCAAGCGTTATGATGATTGCCCGCCCGCTTTCAAAATTTCCTCTGTGTGTAAATTGGCGCTGGACGGCACCGGGTCGCCAACATGGGCGCGGGGGTCCCTCCCCCACCCCTTTAACGTGAAAGCGGTGCAGGGCATAAGGCAAACTGTCCACAAAGCAGTGTTTTGTATTTCCGTAAAGTCTGATATTTCCTATCGTTCCGGGCGCTGGCGCGTGTGGACCGAATTCCCCCGAACGTGTGTATGCAGACTGCACAAAGCGCCGCTTTCGGGGTTGGGAAGATTGTACAGGCGGGTCAGAACATGTGCAGGAAACCCACGGCAAGCCCTTCTATCGCTACGTCTTCCAGATCCGCGAGAGAATACACAAGCGGCGGGTAACTGGCGTTAGCAGGCTGCAAGACCATTGTACCGCCGTTGATATGCACGCGCTTCAAGGTCGCTTCTCCGTTGATGCGCACGGCGGCAATTTGCCCGTTCTCTACGGTCGGCTGCCTGCGAATGAACACCCTGTCCCCGTCTTTAATGCCTGCGTCTATCATACTGTCACCCTCACAGATCAGGGCGAAATCTATCTTCATGTCTGCCGGAGCGTCTACGTAGCTCTCTATATTCTGCTCGGCAGTGATCGGCTCCCCGCACGCAATGCGCCCCACCACCGGCACGCGCTGCATCTTCGGAAGCGGCATGAACCCCGCGGGAATGTCGTCTTTCTCGGGCGTAGTATCATCTTCCCAACCCATAATATACTTAGCCGTCGTGTTCAGCGCTTTCGCCAAGGCTTCTACCTTGTCAATGGGCAGGTTGCGAATACCGCCGGTCTCATAGCGTTGGAGGGTCGATTTTGAAAGCCCTGTACGCTGTGCAAGCTCTTGCAGAGAAAGTCCCTGCTGAATACGAAGGGATTTCAGGCGGAAACGGATTTCGTTCAGGTTTTCCGACATGGTTTTCACTCTCCTGTTATTTCTTTTTATTCTTCTTTCTGCTCCTATTATAACCCGTTTGGTTCATATTTGCAACAATTATTTCAAAAAAGTTGCATATTTGGGTTGACAATTGGTCTGTTCTGTGTTACTCTTTAATTGTCCCAAATACGCAACGAAAGGAGATGACGCGAAATGAACTATTCTGTTCTGCGCGGCAAAATGGCAGAAGCCGGATACACACAAGGGCGTTTGGCGCAGGAAATCGGCATTGCGCCGCAGTCTTTGAGCCGAAAACTGAAAGGAAAGCGGCAGTTTACCGTAGGGGAAGCGGCTGCTATTTCCGCTTGTCTGTCTCTGGACGCCGCTACGAAGTCGCTTATTTTTTTATCCGATAATTCCCAAATATGCAACGATAAGTAAAGGAGGAACCCCCATGTATGAACTAAAGCTCACAGAGCACCGCGGGCAGATTGTAGCGGACAGCAGAGACGTAGCGCGGGCGATTGGGAAGGAACACCGAAACCTTATGCGCTCCATCAGCACATATTATAAGCATCTTAGCCAGCTCAAAATTGAGCGCGCTAAATTCTTCATTCCGGCTACATATATCGACGACCAGGGCAAGGAACGCCCCTGCTACTACCTGACGCACATGGGCTGCGATATGGTAGCGAACAAGATGACCGGCGAGCGCGGCACGCTTTTCACGGCAGCGTATGTCACCCGCTTTCACGAAATGGAAGCCGAACTGACAAAGCGCCGCGAGCTGCGTGCAGAGGGCAAGCCGCAGCGGCGGAGCCTTACGGACATGATACGCGATAACCCGGAGGCGAACCGCTGGGACTACAAGCTATACACCGATTTGGCGTACAAAGCCGCTTTCGGCAAGACGGCGGCGCAGATCAGGAAGGAACGCGCCCCGGGCAGCAAGCGCCGGGCGGTGGATCTTCTGACCGCGGACGAACTTTCCGCCTACCAGAAGCAGGAAAACGCCGTTGCGAGCCTGTACGCCGTCGGCGTGGATTATGAAGCGATGAAAGCGGTATTGCTTACAGAAAGGACGAAATAACATGCAGAATTCATTAGGTACATACCCCATAGGCGGGAAAGAATATCCGGTCATCGGTCTTTCACGGTTCAAAGGGCAGGCCGTGCCCGTCGTAGACGTGCCCGTCATGTCGGACTTCCGTTGGCAATTAAACGCGCTGAAAAGCCGTTTGCAGCGTCCGGACCTCTACGAGAAACAAGAACACGTGCCGCACACGGTCGACAAACTCCGCCACTGGCTTATCCGGAACATCGACAAAGCAACCGAAGTCGAGCGAAAAGAAGCCGAAGCCCTGTTTAAGACGGGCGCACACAGAAAGGAAGCGTGAACCATGGTCAAATGGAACAAATTAAAGGGCCGCATGTTCGAGCGCGGCATAACGCAGACGGACATTGTAAAAGCCATTGGGCGCGGCGTGAACTACGTCTGCACCCGCATCAACGGGCACAAGCCGTGGACAATTGATGAAATGGAAATCATCGGCGAGCTTTTAGAAATTCCCCGCGATGAGCTTATAGATTATTTTTCTGCGAAAGGAACATTGCCGTCATGCCGCAAGTAACAGACCCCCGGACAAAAAAAGCGCCCCGTTCGGCGGCAACCGAGCGAGACGCAAAGACAAATAAATCCTCACCCAGACGATACCACGAACCGGCGGAAAAGTCAAGTGCAGATAGCCGGGAAGAACTCATAGACGCTACCGTGAAGCTGATGCAGCACATGCCGTTGAGCTACGCACGCAAGCTGTTCATCACGGCTTTGGTGTGGGATAGAAAGCTATAAACACAAGCGGCGCGCTGAACGCCGCTTTCGGCATTTTTGAAAAGGAAGTGAAAATTTGACCTTAGACGAAATTAAGGCACGCCTGCAGAACGTCCACGGCGGTTCCGCACGGTGCCCGGCACATGAAGACAAATCAAACAGCTTATCCGTCACAGAGGGCAAAAACGGGCGCGTGCTCTTAAAGTGCCACGCAGGCTGCACGACGGAGGAAATCTGCGGGGCGCTCGGCATCACGGTCGCCGACCTCTTTTCAGAACCTCTCAAAAAGGAAGAAAAGCCTCGGCAAGAAAAGCGCGAATTTGTGGCGAAGTACGACTACACCGACGAAAACGGGGCGTTTCTGTACCGCAAGACCCGCTACCGCACCGAAAGCGGCGGCAAAACCTTCGTGTGGTCGCACAAGGACGGCAAAGAGATGAAGATCGGGCGCGGCGGCGCGGAGCCGGTACTTTATAACCTGTGGGAAGCGGCAGATAAGCCCGAGCTTTACATGGTGGAGGGCGAAAAGGACGTTGAAACACTGCGCCGCATGGGGCTTACGGCGGTCTCCGTGCCGGACGGCGCCGCTTCCAAATGGCACGGGAATTTCACCGCAGCGCTCGAAAGCAAGCGCGTGACGATCATTGAAGATAACGACGAGCCCGGCAAAGCGTTCGCAGAGCGGGCAGCACAGGCGCTTTTCGGGCACGCCGCAGAAGTGAAAATACTGGACCTCACACAGGAATGGACGGATTTAAAGCCGCACGGCGATATTTCCGACGTCGTGGACATGGAGGGCAGCAAAAAGGACGTTTTGCGCCGCTTGGAAGCGCTTCAAATCACCACGCCCGTTTATACCCCGCACAATGCGGAAGCGGCACAAGAGGCCGCGCAGAACCCGGAGGACGCGTTTTTCGAGTGCTTCCGCCCCCTCAGCGATTTTGACGAGCGGGAAGCCGCGTGGCTGATTCCAGGCTGGGTGCCGAAAGGGCAGATCACCTTATTAGCCGCCGACGGCGGCACGGGCAAGACCACGCTGTGGTGCAACATCGTCGCCGCATTGAGCAGCGGACGAAAGAGCCTGCTCGACACCGCCGACACGGACCGCAAGCCGCTTTCCGTTGCGTTTCTCACCACAGAGGACAGCGTGCGCCAGAAGCTAAAACGCAAGCTGCGCGAAGCCGGAGCCGACCAAACGAAGGTGCTGACGCCCGATTTTCTCGCCGACAAAGAAGGTCTGCTGCGGGATTTCAAGTTCGGCACGCACAAAATGGCATCGTTTATCCGCCGCTTCCGCCCCGCGCTGTGCGTCTTCGACCCCGTGCAGGGGTTCATTCCGCCGGAGATCAACATGGGAAGCCGCAACGCCATGCGCGATTGTATGGCGCCGCTGATCTCCCTCGGTGAAGAATACGGCACGACGTTTCTTATCATCTGCCATACAAACAAGCGCAAAGGTGCTTCCGGGCGCGACCGCATCGCCGACACCGCCGACCTGTGGGATATCGCCCGTTCCGTGCTGATGATGGGCTACACGGAGGAAGCCGGCGTGCGCTACCTCTCGAACGAGAAGAATAACTACGCCTCTTTGCAGGAGACCGTTTTGTTCACGATAGACGAAGCCGGTCAACCCCACCGCAGCGGAACGAGCATGAAGCGCGACCGGGAATATATGTTGGCGGCAGCGGCGGAGATCAAGAACCCTACGCTTTGTAATGACTGCAAAGAAGCGCTCTTGCAGGTTCTGGACGAAAACGAGTGCAGCATGGCGGTAAAGGATATGGAAGCCAAGCTGAAAGAGTACGGTTACACGTTCCGCACCATACGCCGGGCAAAGGAAGACCTGTGCGCATCCTCTGCCATACGCGTGAAACCGGGCGGCAAAGGCGCTCCTTGGGTCGTGGAAAAGACCGAGTTTTCCGAACCCGATACATACACCCCACCGTCAGACACTTGAAAAGTGGTCAAATCTTAAAAAAATATAGATTATATCTATCTCTCAAGATTTGTCAGGGTGGTCGAGACTTAGGGTTCAGGTGACAAGACTTAAATCAAGAGTTGACCATAGTGTCAAAACTTGGGGCCCGCATAAACACTGGGAAAAGTTAAGATTTGACCACCCTGCGTCTCTCTGACGGTGAAAGCGGCGCAGGTGGGCAAGTTAAGCGCCATTCGTTTCCACGTCCCCCCTACCCATGCACGATATTTTTCCGGGAGGTATCCCACCAACGGTGGGCATCCGCGCATAAAATATTCCCAAAATGGGAAAAACGCCGCTGCCGGAGAATTTCATGACACGAGTACGCGCGGGAAAAACAACACCCCCACAACCGTTCTTTTCGGCTGCGGGGGCTTGCTGTTTGGGGGCTGTTGTGTTATACTATGGGTGTCTAAGGTCGTTTTAACGGCTGCCGTTTCAGCGGCTTTTCCCCTTGCATCGCTTTACCGGAGCTTTGCAGGGGGATTTTTCATTGTACCGAGAACCGGCGCGTTTCCGTCTGCCGAAGGAAGCTGCCGTACAGGTCCGGCATAGCACGCTTGAAAGCGGCGCTGTCAAATCGGCAGCTTTGCACGCTCGCCCAGCGAATGCGAAAAACGTCCACCTGCATTTCCGTTACGTTCTGCGCAGTCATCTCCGCCTTAATGGCGTCCTTCAGCATGTCGATCTCCTGCGCGATCTCCCCCGCCTGCGCTTCCAGCTCCCGCAGACGGTATACCGCTTTCTTCAGGTCTTTCTTGCTCATGGTTGCTGCTCCTTTCCGCCGTTTGCGTTATCGCCCCGAAGGGCTTGCCCCCGATGCGAGGGGCGGCGCTCGGACTTTTGGAAGAACGGGTTATGCCGCTCCCCCGCGTCAATCCGCGAAGCGTCATGTTTCTGGTTCACTGACTAACCGGTGTTTGCCCGGTACCTACCGGGGCGGCTTTCTCTGGGTGCCGTCGAACCGTCGGGCTTTAACAAGAGTTCGGGAGCCAGGACGCTTACGCTGCTATATTCCACCTATCTGAGGGCTTTCAAGTCGTTAACCCCGGCTTTGTCGTTTCCCTTACCTTGTGATTATAGTATACACTAAATTCGTGTGTATGTCTATTGGTAGAATAGTCAAACTATGCACTTGTAATTCGTGTATATTGTACACTTGAAATATGTGCATATATGTGCTATACTGGTATCATGAAAGAGTGGGCTTTCTACTGTGAATGCCCAAAAGGAGAGAAAACATGGCAATTCGTTACAAAATCGACGTGCTCAACGCTTTAAAGGAAGCCGGGTACAGCACGTACAAGCTGCGCAAAGAGAAGATCCTCGGCGAAAGCACGTTGCAGGCGTTCCGCCGAGGCGAAATTGTCTCATGGGAAAACATTGACCGCCTGTGCGCCCTGCTTCAGTGCCAACCCGGCGACCTGGTAGAATATGAGGAGGTCAAGCCCGATACCTGAAATAACGCCGGAGCGCGAAAGTATGTAAAGGTGAAAAGCTATGAAAAAATCAAAGAATTTTTTATTTTTGCTTGCTTTTATAACTTATAAGTTATATAATCGAGGTGAATAATAGAGTTGTGGAACTAATAAAGCTGAGTGACTATGAAAACATATATGAAGTGGATGTTTTTGAAAAAGAATTCCACGGCTTATTTTCCAAAAACAAATCCGAAGCCAGACGCTACCAGAATTGGTTAGACCGTCGGCTTCGCATTTTGGACGAAAGCGGCGCACAAGCAACGGACGGCGTGCTTTTTAGACAACTGTCCGGCTATGATAATTTATTATACGAAATTCGGTACCCACACAGCAAAGCAAACCCGCGTGTGATTTATTGCATACTTTCCGAAGAAGGCGCATTGATATTGTTAGCCGCTTCAAAAGAAAAGTCCGCAGCAGACATAACGGCTGCCGCGGATCGAGCTTTCGACCGTCTTAAGATTTTGGAGGAATGAATTATGACGCTGAAAGAAAAATTGCTTAATGCCAAAACTTCAGACACACTGTTCAACGCGCTGTCTGACACAGATAAAAAGAAAAACCGCCTTTTTGCACATATTTCCGTTCTTCTTCAGCGCTGCAGAAAAGAAAAAGACCTTGACCAGTCCGACCTTGCAAAGAAGCTCGGCGTTTCTCAACCGAGTATTTCTAAGCTGGAAAGCGGAGACGCCAATGTATCTATCGGAAAGCTGGTAGAAACCTTCGACGCCTTAGGGTACGATGTCGAGTTTTCCGTTAAACCCCAAAACGCAAGCGGTGCAAAGATCGAAGTGAGCGGAAGCAACGTGATCTCTTTCTTGCCGCCCATTTACATTATGAAATGGGACGATAATTGGAACAATAACCAAAAACTCGAGGTGAACTGATATGATACTTCGCCATGTAAAAGTAAGAAATCTGACACTAAATGACTACCAACAGCTGGAAAACGTCGCTTTCTCCGTAACAGCTACGCATAATATGCGAATTGAAGAAGACCACTATGAGTGCTTAACGGAAATCTCGATTGAACAGAACGAGCAAACCATTTTGAACGCTCATTTCCTTTCTATGCTTGAACGGGAAAGCACAGATCTTGAGGACGAAGCCTGGCTGCATCAAACCAGCTTAGAGCAGATCTACCCACACATTCGCGCTATTATCATCTCTCTTATGTCCTCTGCTATGATTCAACCTATTTTGCTCCCCCTTCAAGCTCCTCAGCTTGACGCCCCTCAACTCGCCAAAACATCGGAATAAAAAAGCCCCACCGACAAAGCGCCGGCAGAGCTTAGAAGGCACAGAACGGCAGCACACCGCTTCCGTGCCCGAAAAATAACACACTTTATAACACACTTTCACCCGCAAGCAGCAAAAGCGCCCTTTTACCTACAAGTAAGAAAGCCCGCATAAACACTGGACTTTTTAAAGATTTGAAAAGGCTTTTTTCCCTCAAAAATACCTTTCGTCCCGGTTCAAGTCCGTTAGCGCCCACCATAGAAAACCCGCATGAACGCTTCGGTTTTCGTTGATAAGGCAGTAAATCAAATTATCACCGAAGCTGAATCAACAATGGGAGAAAAATCGAACTGTAAAGAGGCTATGGGCTGATAATGAAATGTTAAAAGGACTTAGCTGTCAGGCGTAGCAATGGCAAGGAAAATCACCGAGATCAGTCTATCACAGACTTTTCTCGGCGATTTTCTTATATCCGTACATTCGATTTACGCTAATTCTCCTGCTACAATAATTGCAGAAAATCAAAGGAGGAACAGCGTATGAAGCAGAAATACTATGTAGAACTGAACCGGCAGGAATGGCGGCTTATCATTGAGGGGCTGAACCGGTTCCGCAACAAGTTGATTGCGGCGGGACGGTACACAGAAGCCGTAGATGAGATATTAATCAAAGTCGCCAAGGCAAAGCCGCAGAAGTCAATGTTGTGGGGATGGAGGCGCTGATGATGGAAAAGTACATTACCGATGAACGCACAGGGCTGAAATATGAATTGGTCGGTGACTATTACCTGGTTGCCGGAGATGATGAGCCGGAGGAAGGGCAGCCAATCGGGACATGGGGACAGCGGCACCTCCGCTATCTCAAGGAGCATCGCCGTGTGCGATATGCCAACCTTCTGACCACCGGTAAGCTGAACGATTACCTTGCAGACCTCAACGAGCAGGCAGAAGCAATGTTTTCTCAGCTTGTAAAGCTGCTTGCCGAAATGGAAGGCGTAACGGAAGTCCTCAAAGCAGAAAACCAGATGCTTTGGGTGCAGAAAATGAACAATCTTCGAAATGCCGCTATGGAAATCGTTTCAAACGAGCTTATCTACCGTTAGGAATGACGACCATCAAAAAAGAGCATAAGTGTGTTTGCAGAAAAGCCGGTGGATGCCGGCTTTTCTGCGGTGAACCGAAAAAGGCCCACAGGATGTTCTATCCTGATAAGCGGAGGTGATGGAGGGGTGACTGCAAAACGGGGGGCTGTTCTGGTATGTGGACGGGGAATTGCTGTGCTTTCCCGTTTCCGGTGACGAAGCCGATACGGTCAGCAACAATCATCGGCGGTTTTGGGAAACGCTTCCGCATTCCCTTACCGGCGGGATGTCCTACAACTACTTTCCCCGTGGGCGGGTGGAGCTGCGGCACGGAAAAGCCGTCGTCTACCTGCATCCCACGCTCTGCACACCGGGAGTTTATGCCCGGATTCGCCATGCCTTTTCGCTGCCCGATGAGATGCAACTGTCGCTCAAGGCGGACGGAAGCCGGCACTATCGCAGTATTCAGAAGGAACAGGAGGGATGAGCATTGGACATACAGCCAGAGAAAACCTGCTGCTTTACGGGGCATCGCCCTCAATTTTTTCCCTGGGGCAGCAACACCGGTGATCCCGCCGCTGCCAAAATGCTTCGTGCGTTAGAGAGCGAAATTTTGCAGGCCATTGCCGACAGCTATACGACATTTCTCTACGGCGGTGCGCTGGGAGTGGACGCTTGGGCGGCGGAGATTGTGCTGCGGCTGCGTAAGAATCTGCCGCTGACGCTGATAGCGATTCTGCCCTTTCCGGGCTATAACGCCGATGTAACAGAGAATTCCTATCGGCAAACTATAGCGGCATCTGACCGCATTCTCTGTGTGGAACCGGTACGGCGGATGGCCGCTTTGGCGGCCCGGGACCGGTATATGATTGACCGCAGCAGCCGCCTGATCGCCGTCTACGATGAGCATTCCCGGATCCATAGCGGAACCTGGCGGGCGCTGTGCTACGCAAGGAAAAAGCAACTGGGCATCCGGCAAATTCGCTGGATGGAGTACCTATAAAGAGGCGAGTACAGATGGACATTTTCAGATTTATAGACTCCGCCGACATCCGGAGATACCTGGCAGAAATTTGCTACCGATTCAGTACAGAGGAAAAAATGTTCTTGATCTGGTACTGCAAGACTGCCACACTGAATGAAAAAATCGCCGCATGGCAGGAAATAGTCGGGTATGTGCCGAGTTGTCCTTGGGACGACGCTTGGGATATCCGAGAGCGGGTAGCTGCGTACATCGAACTGCAGGAAGAAATGTTGGGACAGTTTCAGTCGGCAGACAGTTGCGTCTATCAATACAAATTGATAGACAGTTTGACGGGAGAAACTGATTCGGGCAGCGTGTATCGCAGTTACAAGGATTGTCTTGCCGCTGCGATACATGCGGCACATGCTGCGGGCTGTTGCAAGCTGGAGATCCGCAAGGAACCGCTCAATGCGGCAGAGCACAGCCGTCGGATAGGCACCTGTCTCTTCAATCAGGACGGTGAGATCATGCAAATTAATTGCCTGCTTCGGCAGTCGACACTGCCGGGGCAGGCAGAATGAACAGGAGAAAAAGAAGTTGGACATTTATCGTTTTATTGATTCCCGTGATATGCGGGAGCACCTGCAAAAGCTGAACTATTCATTTACCACGCCGGAGGCGGCTTTTCTAGTGTATTGGTGCAAGTCTGCCACACTGAATGAAAAAATCGCCGCATGGCGGGAGATCATCGACACCATGCCGAACTGCGCTATGGCGGGGCGGCTGAATTTGGAGGCCATTCCGGATTTTCACCAGTTTCTGCGGGACTATATTGACCTGCAGGAGCGGGATCTGCGGCGCTTCAAAGAGCCAGATGGCTGCGTCTATGTCTGTGAGCTGTCCCGGCGGGGCGAATTATGCGGAGATATGGAGTTCGGCCCGTTCAGTGATTTTGACCGCTGCCTGTCCGCAGCGATCCGGAGGGCGGCAGAGGAAGAAACAGTCGGTCTTCGCATTTTCAAGCGCCCCATGGATCCCGGGGAGGATTCGCCGCGGGAGGATGATTGCATCCTGACCCTGCAGGGAGAGGTGTGCCAGTTGGATTGCAGAGCGATCAGCGATCGCGACTTAGATCTGTCTCTTGCCTTCGACGGGATGTGGTTCGACTTCCCCACTCCGTTTCACGCCGGGGACATCGTGTGTTCCCACAGAAGGCCCGACGAGCCCTTTGTACTGACCGACCTCTGCACTTGGGACGCCGAAACCCTGCGGCGTGAGCTGTCCGTTTCGGAATACTCCGACAATTGGCTGAGCAACGTGGATCACGCACTGGCAAGAATGCGTGTCAGAGGCGATACCAGCGACATGACCTGCCGCGGATACACCGTATCGGGCGATCCGGGAGAGGCCATACCGCTTGTGTTTTACGATGATTTTTTTGTCTGTGATTATTTGGATTTGGAGTACTGCCGTGGTCCGCTGAAGGGCATCCACAAGCTACTCAAGCCCATCAGCGACTTTCTCAAGGGCGACCGCAACATTGAATATTTGCTGAACACCTACTGCCTGGCGCAGCAGCAAGCAATGTTGGAGAACAGCATCGCATGGTTTCGAAACTGTTATAACAAGGAAGCACTCGCAGATATTGGTATTCTTCCCAAAAATGAATCGTCCCGGGAGGAGCCATGAAAATCTGGCTGGATGACATGCGCCCGGCGCCGGAGGGCTTTGTATGGTGCCGGAGTGTCAACGAGGCAAAACGCCTGATCCACCGTGCGATCGAACCCATCACGCTGGTGGATTGCGACCACGATCTGGGCGACTACGCCTGCGATGGCGGCGATGGGATCAAACTTTTGGACTGGCTGGCAGAAACCAGGCAATTTCTGCCTGTCCGTATTCACACAATGAACCCGGTGGGACGGGAAAATATGGAGCGTCTGCTTCGGCGGTACTGGCCGTAGGGCGAAAAAGGCACATGAAGTGCGCTATCTTATCCATACCAAAAGAAAAGGAGAAAACACTATGGAACACGAAAAGCAAGTGGAAGTCGTCAAGCAGGCGCTGGAGCTGGAAACGCAGATCCAGGTGCTGGAGCAGTTTCTGCCGGAGGAGCGGGCGGAGACCTACGCCGAACCGGAGCCCCGGCCGCCGGTGCGGCAGGAGGCCCATTACACCGAGCCGCCTATCCGGCACGGCTGCAAGGTCAACTGGCTGCTGATGCTGGGGCCTGCCGGGATCACGCTGGCCCTCTCCACCTTCAGCAACAGTGCTTTTCTCGTCTGGATGTTTGCACTGACGCTGTTTGTCTGGGTGCCTGTGTATTACTTCGCTCTTTACCGCAAGCAAAAGGCAATGACCATCGAAAAAATCCGCAACTCCGCCGAATACCAACAGCAGTGCACGGCCGCCCGTATGGCCGCAAACCGGCAGCAGCAGGAGTTTGACGAAGCGTACACCAAGGCTAAGAAGGAATATGACTCTGTGCTCCTGCCCCGGTATCAAGCGGCCCGCAGCGCATGGGAAGCGGAGCATCAAGCGCAAATCAGAAAAGAGGAGCAGGAGTTAGCCCAAGCAAAGAAGGAACTGGCGGCGCTCTACGGGGAGACCCGCATTGTTCCGGCACAGTACCGGCGGGTGGACGCCCTGCAGTACATCTATGACATGATCTCCACCTCGGACTACGATGTGCGCCAGGCTATCGAGTACTTCGATAAGAGCCAGCAGCGGACGCTGGAGGAAATGCGCCTGCAGGAACAGCAGCAAGCCAACGCTCTGGCCATGGAGCAGAACGACCTGCTGGATCGGCAGAACTCCATTGCGGAGAAAGCCCGGCGGGACGCCAATATAACGGCGGCGGTGGGCGCTGTGCAGCGGCACAATACCAACAAAACCATCAAAAAGTGGATGGAGAAATAAGCAGCGGCGGCAGGTATATCACCTGCCGCCGTATGCGTTTTATTGGGGCTGGAAGAAAATGCGGTCACTGCACGATTTCTTGCAGGGGGATATGATCTAGTGTGCGTCCGACCTCGTCCGTCAGATATTCATTGTGGCCGGTGCTCTCCTGATCCCACAGCACGGTGACGGTGTCGGCTTCGGCGGCATGGGCTTCGGCAAACGCCCGGATCAGCGGCAGCCAGTTAAAATCCGCCCCGGACACTCGAAAATAGAGATCCCGGTTTCCGGGTACGGTGTCATACAGTCCGCCCAGACGCACCCGGAGAAATTCGCTGTTCAAGGCCCGGTTTACGGCGGCGTTCAGCTCCGGCAGACGGACCGGGTCCACATAGAAAAGCTCCCCGGCGTGCCGCTCCACAAAGGCACGGCTGAGGAAAACATAGGGCCGCTCCCGGATGGCCAGCAGCAGGTTCCGCACCAGATTGCGGTTGGACCGCAGCGCCACACCGTAGGCGGCAATCAGGTCAAGGCACCACCGCCGGGTCTCCTCGCTTTGGGTAGCATCGTACAGCCATTGGGCGGCGTAGAGGGTCTCTTCTACCTCCGCCGGGTCGGCGTTTCCGTAGTAGTGCCATTGACAAGGGAACGCCGTTCCGTCCCGCCGCAGCATCCAGGCGGTAGGGGTCTTATTCATACACATCCGCTCCTTTCGGGGGATAGTGTAGCATGGCGGGTGGGATAAAAAAGGCGCACGGAGAACAAATCGTTCTCCGTGCGCCTTTTAAGGTTTACTTATTTTCTTTCTTG
>OLRD01000115.1_pt1 | contig 74806 bp, 66 predicted proteins | sample 1672051 | NCBI WGS metagenome assembly OLRD01 (sample SAMEA3136640, study PRJEB25190) | human gut metagenome | biome: human gut; feature: human-associated habitat; material: faeces | place: Austria | collected 2013 | reverse complement strand
TTAGGTATGAGGATTTTTATGAACATTGTAGTGCGGTTAGAGAGAGAAGAAGATTACAGAAGGGTAGAGGAATTAACAAGGGAAGCCTTTGATGAACCCAATTATCCTGGCCGGGATAATAGTAATGATATCGGATGTCCGTTTGAGCATTGGATGGTGCATGCTTTACGTGAGAAGGATGGTATTAAGGAATTGAGTTATGTGGCTGAGGTCGATGGCAAGATTATCGGTCATGTTATTTACAGCCATGCTTATGTTGAAACTCCGGAAGGAAAACGAGTACCAGTTCTTAATTTCGGCCCACTGAGTGTTCTGCCAGCCTGCCAGCGTAAGGGAGTCGGAAAAGCTTTGATAGGAAAAACAATTGAACAGGCGAAAGCGCTGGGGTATGGAGCGATAATATTCTTTGGACGTCCTGAGTATTACCCGAAGCTAGGTTTTGTGGAAGCAGCAGTATTCGGTATTACTGACTGCAATGGGAATAATTATCCATCCTTTATGGCAATGGAACTTACTGACGGTTTTTTCGATACGGTGAAAGGTAAATATTATGAATCATCTATATACGATGATTCCCTGAACAAAGAGGCCGTCAGAGAATATGATAAGCTGTTTTCTTCCGGCGGAGAAAACATATAAGCCGGGAGAATACCCAAGTTCAGTATTTCTCCCGGCCAGCATTATTTAAAATTTTGACTTTTCATAATTATAAGCGATACTTGTCCCTACGACAACATCTTCAATCTTGTCGATAATGAGCCAGTCGTCCATATTTCCCTGGTGATCAAAGGGCAGAGGGGTAATTTCCTCAACATCCTCAAATTCAACAAGGCACAGACATTTTTTATGCCAGCGTTCTTTCTGCTTTTCGGTCAAATTCAATTTTTCCTGATTGTCTTCCAGTACCCGGCAGATTTCTTCTTCCGTCAGCTTAACATAATTCTGAACATCTCTGACTTTTGCCTTAGCAGTAATCATTAAGCTTCCTTTTTCCATAAAATAAAGCTCTTCTCCTTTAAAAACACGGCTGTGAGGTATTTTTCTGCCGGCAGCGCCCCGGATTATCATTGTCTTTGTGCCGGACAGTATTTTGTCGAGAACTTTTTCTCCTTTTTTTCCTGTATTATCACAATATACTAAATGTACCATTTCATTTCTCCTCAATAATGGGTATCCATATCTGACTTAAGTAGTTTTCATCGTAATTGTTTCCTTCACTGTACCATTCCAGTTCCGGGCAATCCGCATGACGGAAGGGGTATTTCAGGAGCCATTCTTCCGTCAGGTACTTCCAGCCGTCCTGAATGGCCTGCGGTACGGCGCCTCTGCAGTCGAAAACAGCCCAGGTGGTATCCGGTATCAGGATTTCATTATAACCGTCATCTGCCTGCTGTGTGGATTCTACGGCAATCATATAATCAGATATCTCAGAAGCTTCATCAAAATATCCAAACAAACCGTAAAGCCCTTTGGGGTTCCCGTTATCCATGGCGAGTAATTCGGCAATGGTTCCGTCCTTCTGGCATTTGCTCCAGAATTCCGGGACTTTGGAATATTGCTGCCCATTACTGCAGTTTATTTTTGTGCGTCTGCCCACCAGCCGGAAAGGGGCTCCGGATATAAGCCTCCAGGAATATTGCCGGGTTATGGCAGCCTTCATTTTGGGGAATACCTTCAGTTGGGCGTCCTCATTGCGGGATTGGGCAGGTGATATGCCATGGAACTGCTTGAATGCTTTGGTAAAGGATGTTGGCGATTCATAACCGTATTTATAGCTGATATCAACCACTTTGCTTTGGGTACTTTTTAAATCGTAACCGGCCAGGGTTAATTTTCGGAAACGGATATAATCCGCAAAGCTGATTCCATTCATATAAGAAAAGACTTTTTGAAAGAAGGAATAAGAACAGCCGGCAAGCCGCGATATTTCATCCGGATTGACAGGTTCTTCCGTGCGCTGCAGGTGATTTTCGACATAATCAATGATTACCTGCAGCTTATCAGTCCATTCCATGTTTAATCTCCTTTCATAGATAGTGTTTCTATTTTACCATTAAAAATGCAATCAGGCATCTCATTTTACGTACCGGCAGGATAGAATATCCCTTTTGGAAATTTGCAGTTTGAGTCGGGAAAACGCATAGATAGGGTAAAACCCGGTAAGAATGCGTGTAGGAGAAGGAATAAGAGAAAAATAGAAATACTTGACAAGACTTCCAAAGTATGCTTAATATTATAAGAAAAAAACCTGCAGGCAGTTATCAACCGTGAAACGCGCAAAACAGCATAAAAACTGGGATAAAAATTTGGCCGGAGATAAGATTGGTTCCGGCGCTAATATTTGTGTGGAAGGGGCTGATTTCATGTAGAATCAGCTCTTTTTTCTATAATTATGAGGAAAAGAAGGAGAAGTGGAATGAAGGCGTACAAAGACAGAAGCAAGGAAGAACTGCTCACTCTCAAAAATGAACTGGAAGCGGAATACAAGAAATTTCAGGAAATGGGTTTAAAGCTGGATATGTCCAGAGGAAAGCCGTCCGCAGAACAGCTTGATATTTCTATGGGAATGATGGATGTCTTAAACAGCTCTACCGATTTAAAATGCCGTGAAGGAATTGACTGCAGAAATTACGGTGTTATTGATGGTATTCAGGAAGCGAAGGAATTACTGGCAGATCTGATTGAGGTTCCTGCAGATAAAATCATTATTTATGGAAATTCCAGTCTGAACGTAATGTATGACACAGTAGCCCGTTCCATGACTCATGGCGTTATGGGGAGCACACCCTGGTGCAAGCTGGACAAGGTGAAATTTTTATGTCCGGTTCCCGGTTATGACAGACATTTTGCTATTACGGAATATTTCGGGATTGAAATGGTGAATGTGCCTATGACTCCGGAAGGACCGGATATGGATATGGTTGAAAAGCTGGTGAGCGAGGATGCCGCGATTAAGGGAATCTGGTGCGTGCCTAAATACTCCAATCCTCAGGGAATCACATATTCCGACGAAACCGTACGCCGTTTTGCCAATCTGAAGCCTGCGGCAGAGGATTTCCGTATTTACTGGGATAATGCTTACAATGTACACCATCTCTATGAAGACGATCAGGATAATATCCTTGAAATCCTTTCTGAGTGTGAAAAGGCAGGAAATCCTGATATGGTTTATAAATTCAGCTCCACTTCCAAGATCAGTTTCCCTGGTTCCGGTGTGGCGGCAATTTCCGCTTCTTATAATAACCTGAAGGATATCAAGAAGCAGATGTCCATTCAGACTATCGGCCATGATAAGCTGAATCAGCTGCGTCATGTGAGATATTTCAAGAATCTGGACGGAATCAAGGTCCACATGATGAAGCATGCTGCTATCATGCGTCCTAAATTTGAAGCAGTGCTTGATATCCTTGAAGAAGAGCTCGGCGGTCTGGAAATCGGTTCCTGGCTGAAGCCTAAGGGAGGGTATTTCATTTCCTTCGATGCACTGGAAGGCTGTGCAAAGGCGATTGTAGCAAAGGCTAAGGAAGCAGGCGTCGTTATGACAGGCGCAGGAGCAACTTACCCTTATGGCAAGGATCCTCAGGACAGCAATATCCGTATTGCTCCTTCCTTCCCTCCGATGGAAGAATTAATTCAGGCTACCAGGCTGTTTGTTCTTTGTGTGAAGCTGGTCAGCGTTGATAAGCTTTTGGAAAGTAAATAACAGATTAAAAACACCGGGCGGCAATGGTATGCGTCCGGTGTTTTTTGAATTTATGCTGCATTTACCCGCATTTATTCTTTAGCCCTTAAAACCTGGGCAGGAGTCAGTTCCTTTAGTTTAGCCAGCAGGAGCGTACGGATTAAAAAATAGCACAGCAGAATTCCAATGTAAACGACAGAATAGAGAATGGGGGACCAGGAAAGATCCCCTCCGCAGGCAATATTAAAAATAAAAGCAGGGTAAATGAGGTCTATGAGTATTTTGCCGGCAGGCAGCATCAGCAGTGAGCCAAAAGCGATGAGATAAGCACTGCCGTCCAGATAAAGCTTTCTGATCTCTTTGTTCCGGTAGCCGAATATTTTCATGAGAGAAATGTTGTAGGAGGAACGATCTATCATAACCTTTGTCATTTGATAAAGAACAATCAGGAAAACGAATATGGAAACACAGATCAGCATAATCATCAGAGGTTTCATGATTTCCATAAAGATATCAGAGCTTTTTTCTATATCTGCTTTTGTAGAGACGGCATATAATCGTCCGGGGTCAATATCCAGGGGGCTGTCGGAATATACTGCGTTATAGTAGCCGTCATCCTGATTAAAAAGAGCACGCATACTGTCAATATCCATGAAACAGCACAGGCCTGTGGAATATGGTACAATTTCCGTTATGGTAAAGCCATAGAGCCTTTCATTGACTTCGTCTTTCAGTATGAATTCGTCACCTGCGGACAGCCTGTATTTGGCGGCAACGGAAGAAGAGATGCAGATTTCATCCTTCCGGTTTGGGGAGAAGTCAGGGAAAAAGGGATTGTCGTCCGTGAGTCCAATAATACTGACTTCCATGGGAAAGCCAAAGACCTCCTTTTTCAGCCCCTTTATGTAAGCGGGATAACCCCCTTCGGGTACGGCTTCTGCAGGATATTTATATTGATACATATAGGAAAAACGGGTATCGGCCGTATTCTGCTGTTTTATATTAAGGCAGAGTGAATAACAGTTCAGTCCCAGCATTAAAATCAGCAGAGAAACAAACATACCGGCCAATATGGCAAGACAGCTGCGTTTTTCACGCAGAAACTGCCGGATTTGAAATGTACTTAAAAAGGAGAGATGGCGGATCCGGATTCCGTTTTCTTTTTCATCGGATATTTCTTTGCGCAGCAGGGACAGAGCGCTTCTTTTCAGCCGTTTCTGTATGAGAATGCGGGTTACCAGAAAAGCGGTAAAAGGCGGAAGCAGGAGGCCGTAGATCAGCAGCCAGCGGCTGAGGCAGGTTTCTATAGGCGGAGTGGAGTAGTAGGTATAGGACTCCGCTGTCATCATGGACATTCCCAGCTGAGAATAACCCAGAGCGGTACCGGCTGCTCCTCCTAAAAGGCAAAGGAGAACCGGAAGCATGGTATAATGCCGAAGCAGCTGTTTCCTTTTCAGGCCCAAAGCATACAGGGCGCCAATAACAGGACTTTCCTGATCAATGGAATGTATGATAAATACGGAAATAACATAGGTAATCAGTATGAGTACGATGATTCCAGCTGTAAGGCCGACTTTGATATTGATTTCCACATCCCGGTTCGCTGCTTTGATGCGGGGGTTATCCTCTGCTTTTACGAAGTCCGTGAGATTTTCCATTTCCAGAGGGTAGATGCTGTCCATAAGATTCCCGGCTTTCGCCTGAAGTTCTTTTGCCCCCTGTTGGAACGCTTCCGGGTTCCCTGAAAGGGCTCCGGCATTCTGAAGCAATTCCTGTAAGCTGTCAGTCAGCGTATCTCTGTCCTTTGTTTTCCGGTTTACCATTTCCTGAAAAAAGGGATCTTTTACTTCATCGGGATTGATTTGGATATTCTTAAGGTAATCCTTCAGTTCGGAATGCGTCATGTTATCCCCGAGAAGATAACTGTAACGGTATTCTTCCGCGTGAAGCGCTTTTCCGCCGGCAAGCAGTTCATTATAAGCTTCAGGGGTGACGAATGCGGTGCCGAAAACATTGCCGTCCGAAGACATGCCGGACATGTTCTGCAGACAGTATTCATAGTCGGGGCTGGTACCGATACCGGAAATGGTATAGTCGGTACCGGCAATCTTTATGTTATCGCCTATGGAAAGATCATGGGCGGCAGCATAAATCCGTTCCACTATAATTTCTCCCGGGAAATAAGCAGGAGCACCCTCTTCCAGATACACCAGATTAAGAGATTCCCGGTTTTTCATAACACGGAGCGTTGAGGCATCCTCCATGAGAAAATCAAGGTAAAAACATTCTTCCAAAGTTACCCGCATATGTTTCAATTCCTGCAGAGTCTTTTTATCAAGAGGTATAAACACACCGAATTGTCCGTCTTCCAGATGATTGGCTTCGGCTCTTTTATTGACTGATTCAATGACACTTACTGCGGATCCAATGGTTCCCACTACAATGAACATGCAGAGGATGATGAGCAGAAACAATGCCATATAGCGGAAAAAATTTGATTTCAAATCACGGAGGGTACGTTTAAATAATAATTTCTGCATTTTTTGTTCCTCCTACCATGTGAGTCCGGAAGCTGGGATCCGGGAGTCATTTTCATATTCCCCGGAAATTTGTCCGTCTCTTATTTGTATTACTTTATGAGCCATGCTGCGTATAGCGGCGTTGTGAGTGACCATCAGAATGGTAGTGCCATATATCTGGTTGATTTTTTCCAGCAGGATCAGGATTTCCTTTGCTGTTTTGGAGTCCAGTGCACCCGTTGGTTCATCACAGAGCAGCAGCTTCGGGTTCTTTATCAGAGCACGGGCTATGGCGCAGCGCTGCTGCTGGCCTCCGGAAAGCTGGGACGGGAATTTATTCCTGTGTTCCGTGAGTCCCAGTATATCCAGGAGTTCCTGCATGGACAGCGGTACCTTAGACAGATAGCCGCATACCTGAATGTTTTCCTCTGCGGTGAGATTGGGTATCAGATTATAAAATTGGAATACAAACCCCAGGGTATCCCGGCGGTAATCGGACAGCCTTTCCGGCTTCAGGCCGGTGATTTCTTTCCCATCGATATGAATTTGTCCGCTGTCTACGGTATCGAGACCGCCTATGGCATTCAGAAGAGTGGATTTGCCGGAACCGGAAGGACCGAGAATTACGCATATCTGTCCCCTGTCTATCAGGGTGCTGATCCCGTTCAGGACTTTGCAGTAACTCCCGCCTTCCCCATAGCTTTTTGTTACATTACTTATTTCTACATACATAATACTTCCTCCTTATAATAAAAATAACACTGTTATGTAAATGTTATTTAAAAAAGACCATTAAGGTCTTTTTATTTAAGATTTTTGGTATCCGGGAGGAGAGACAGAAATCCTCCTCTCATAAAATGTATCATAATTTTAAGCTGCTCCGTTGCCTGTGGCTTATCCAGATTATGGGACAGAATATGGAGGACAGCATCTATCTGAAGATGGGAAAACCAATGTATGGTACAATCATTAAAATAAGAATTTTCAGGGAGGGGCGGCTTAGCCTGTGACAGAAGCTGCACCGTCTGACAATCGAGCATTTGTATGAGAGTATCGAAGAAAGAACATACCAGAGGATGCTCTCTGTTATTTAAAATAATACTGCATATAGCCGGATTATCAAAAAACAGATCAAAAACTTCTTCTGCGGCACGGAAATCTTCTGATTCATCCTTTGCGATGCTGAAAGAAGAGCTGGACAGTTCTCTTTCATAATGCTCTTTCATAATGGACAGAAGGCGATCCGTGACGGGGGAAATCACATGACCGAACAAATCCTCTTTATCCTGAAAAAAGAAATACAAAGCGCCGGTAGTTACATCTGCCCGGGAACAAATCCGGCGCAGAGAGGCTTTTTCAAATCCAAATTCACTGAATTCAAGAACTGCGGACTGCAGCAGTCTTGTTTTGGTTTCTTCCGGCACAGAACCTGCGTGTCTGCTCATTTCTCATCCTGTCTTTCCAAGTTGGGATACAAAGACTTTGCCGATAAAAGTATGTTATATAAAATAACAATGTTATTTTAAACTGTATGGTCTGCTTTGTCAACAGTATTGTTTATTTTAGGAAAAAAGAAGTATAATGAAAACATGTCACTGCAGTCCGAACAGAGTTAACGGCTGTTAAAAATATATATCGGCCGGGTACTTGGACTATACTGGAAGGTATGGTAAGATATACAGGGCAAAATGACGATGCATGAAAGATAACAGGAGTAAAGTTTGAAACAAAGTACGTTTCAAATATTGAATTAATGTACGCTGAAGCGGATAAGGGGTATAAAATGGAAAAAAGAAAAAATGAAACGATAGAATTGCTTATGAAACGCAAATCTATGCGGGTATTTGAAGATAAGCCGGTGCCGCAGGATGTAAAAAGGCAGCTTTTGGAAGCGTCCCTGCGTGCCGCGACGGCTGGAAATATGACATTATACACGATAATCGACGTGACGGACCAGGCATTGAAGGATAAGCTGGCGGTCACCTGTGATAACCAGCCCTTTATTGCAGCGGCTCCCCTTGTCCTGATTTACTGTGCGGATTACAGGAGATGGTATGAGGCATTCTGCCGGGTGGAGACGGAAGTGCGCAGGCCTTCTTATGGTGATTTTATGCTGGCGGCGGAGGATGCCATTATCGCGGCGCAGACGGCGGTTACGGCGGCGGATGCCCTGGGACTTGGCACCTGCTATATAGGTGATATACTGGAAAATTACGAAACCCACAGGCAGCTGCTGGGGCTGCCGGATTATGTGACGCCGGTTGCCATGATAGTGGGAGGATATCCTTCACGGCAGCAGGAGGAGCGCAGGCAGACCCCTCGTTTTGCAGTGGAAGATATCGTCCACGAAAACGGTTATGATTTAGAAAAAGCAGGACGTATGATGGAAATGATAGAAGAAAAGGAAGACTGGCATGGGGAGGACCTGACTCTGCGGCTAAAGGCCTTCTGTAAGAGAAAGTGGAACTGCAGCTTCAGCGAAGAAATGTCTCGCTCGGTAAAAGCCATGCTGGATGCATGGGCCGGGCAGGAGAGCGGAAAAACCGGCGGCAGGGAATAAGCGGACAGGGAAGGAAAGGACAAAAATGGCATCTGGAAACTGTGAGAACTGTGTGAATTATAAATATGAAGAGGATTACGACTGCTACATATGCGATATGGATCTGGACGAGGACGAGATGGTGCGTTTTTTAAGTGCATCCTTTGAAAATTGCCCTTATTTCCAATTGGAGGATGAATACCGCATTGTGCGAAAGCAAATGTAGCGGAAGCGGAGGAGTTATGGAAGAGACAGAAAAGGAATCCTCGTTGGATAAAGCCGCAGCGGAAGATGCGCAGCGCAGCCTGGTTCTGGAGTGCGCTATGCAGGCGGGAAATATTCTTCTTCAGAACGGTGCGGAAATATTCCGTGTGGAGGAGACGATAACCCGGATGTGCCGCCATTATGGGGTGGAATCCGAAAGCGCCTTTATATTGAGCAACGGAATTTTTATTACGGCCGGAAATGAAAAAGAATCTGTATATGCGCAGGTGCGTCATATTCCTGTACGGGGAGCCCAGTTAGACAGGGTAGCGGCAGTGAACCAGCTTTCCAGGGAAATTGTGGAAGGCCGTTATACAATAGAAGAAGTAAGGGAACAATTAAAACGTATAGAAACCATGCCCCGCAAAACCAAAAGGATGCAGGTGCTGGCATCGGCGGTGGGAAGCGCCTGTTTCTGTGTGATGTTCGGAGGAAGCTTCAGAGACTGCCTGGGGGCCTTCATCGCAGGCTTTCTTCTGTATATTTATGTGCTGGAGCTGAGCCAGCCCAGGATGTCGAAGATCATCGGAAATATCGGAGGAGGGGCGCTGGTTACCCTGCTGTGCATTTTCATGTACCGGATCCATATCGGGGATGCGCTGAACCACATGATCATCGGCGCTATAATACCTCTTGTCCCCGGAATTGCATTCACAAATGGAATCCGGGATATTGCCGACGGAGATTATATTGCCGGTGCGGTCAGGATGCTGGATGCCATTCTGGTATTCATGTGTATTGCGGTGGGGGTAGGTGTGGTAATCACGGTTTACCATCGTCTGACGGGAGGAATGCTGCTATGATTGTGACACAGGTTCTTGCCGCCGCATTGGGAACGGTGGCTTTTGCCCTCCTTTTCGGCGTGCCCCGCAAATATTATCTTTACTGTGGATTTATCGGAGGGGCAGGCTGGCTGCTTTACTGTCTTCTTGAACCTGTCCTGAATGCGACGGAGGCCACTTTTTTTGCTTCTGTACTGGTGATATTCCTGTCGCGGATGGGGGCAGTGAGAGAAAAATGTCCGGTAACGATATTTCTGATATCAGGAATTATCCCGCTTGTTCCGGGAGCGGGAATCTACTGGTCAGCTTTTTATATGGTTACCGATCAGCTGGCGGAGGCCGGAGAGGCCGGTTTCGCTGCTGTGAAAGCTGCGATAGCCATTGTACTCGGAATCGTCTGTGTGTTTGAACTCCCTCAGGGAGTCTTTCGGTTTGTAAAAAAGGATCAGCCCTCCCGGATACGCAGAAAGAGCAGGAAAAAGGAATAATATCCTTCTTCTGCCCTTCCTGCAGTGATGCATATAAAATACAGCATTTTTTTCCTATTCAGTTTGTATCCGGACTGACCGGAAAGATTCAGATCTGGGCTTCCCGATCCGAATATTCTGCCCTCAGCTTGCGGTTTCTTTTATGCGTTTTGACCAGGGTGAAAAATTTGTTGTAGAACCAGAAAGAGTATACCAACACGGTATTGACCTTTCCGATTTTTTCCTTGGTTGTCCTGCGGTAAAGGGTGCCGCCGCAGCCGATTACTTCCTGTGCTTTGATACAATTGATCAGGTCCGTTTCGGTCTGTACCGTATCGGGGACCTCAGTGTAGGCTAATCCCACACAGTCCATTTTATGGGAATCACTTCCGCCGACGCCGGGTTTATGGTACTTCTCGGCAAGACGGCAGGCCGTAGCATTGGATTCTTCATCCTCGCAGGCATTGAAAACCTCTACAAAATCAAATTGTTCCACGATTTTAGGATCCCGGCGGTAAGTTCTGGTATTGCGGAAACTTAAATATTTTTCCCCGCAGGGATGTGCCGGGCCCAGGATTCCTCCATAGGAGTGGACAATGGAAATCAGGATATTAAGAGGCAGGCCGCGCAGCTCAAGAATACGGAGCTTTATGGTTTCAGGCACGATCACAAGAATGTGGCCGGCGCCAAGGGTATCGTACTCAATGCCCTTGAAAACCTTGAAGTCTGTATATTTTTTATCCTTCAGGTTTTTTTTCCAGTAGCGGTAGCCGTTGTAGGTATCATGGTCAGTGATAACCATCCCTCCGAAGCCTCTTGACTGCAGCAGCTGTATATATTCCTCCATGGAGACTCTGCTGTCGATAGAGCCTTCTTTTACATGGCAATGCATGTCGATTTTCATAACAGGCATACCTCCTTTAACATTATTATTGTAGCCTTTTTCCCCGGATTTGAAAAGGGCAAAAGACAAGATTTTATTGAAATATATCATTCCATTTTGGACATGTTAATGATAGAATATGTAAGAATAGCAGGAACATTCAATCTTTACAGAAAGGTAACAAAAAACAGATGATAAATTTTATCGCCGGTGAAGCCGGAATCAAGACTTCAGCATTTATTGGAATTTTATTTGCCTTTGCGGCAACCTGCCTTGTGATGTGGAAAGGAATGGGAATGCTGCCCAGAGATCAGGGAAGAGAATTTGCAGTAGACGGGAAAAAGTCTGCCGGTAAACCGAGAGGAGCCGGATTTTTGTTTGTCCTGGTATTTATTGCGGCGGCACTGCTTTTCGGACAGGTCAGCCGTGAAATGATTATATATCTGATTCTCACAGGCGCAGCCATGATTACCGGTTTTTTGGATGATTGTGCCAAAACGCCCTGGGGGGAATACAAAAAGGGTTTTCTGGATTTGCTGATTGCAGTTATGGTGGCGGTCACTTTCCTGAATTTCAATTCCAATGAGGTGACAATACTCCTTACCGGAGCGTCCTTTACCATCCCTCCGATTTTGTTCGGGCTTCTTGTGGTGGTGCTTGTATGGGTTTCCATCAATGTGACCAACTGTTCCGATGGTGTGGACGGGCTGTCCGGAACCCTGACGATTATTACCCTGATGATTATTTATCTGGTCGATCTGCTGCAGAGCAGAGGGGACAGTTTTTCCTATCTGATTTTACTGTTCTGTGTCTGTATACTCGGATATCTGTGGTATAATGCCACACCCAGCAGACTGATGATGGGCGATGCCGGTTCCCGGGCTATGGGCCTGTTTATCAGCATTGCCGTACTGAAGACCGGGAGCCCCTTCCTGTATATTCCTGTGGCCCTGGTGCTGATTCTGGACGGAGGGCTTGGGCTGGTTAAGATTTTCCTGCTCCGTTTCCTGAAAATAAGAATTCTTACCAAGGTGAGGACTCCTCTCCATGATCAGGCGAGAAAAGTATGGGAGTGGTCCAACACCCAGACAGTATTCCGGTTTGCCATCATACAGATTATGCTGGGAGCCGCAGTTATTTTTATTGCGATGTGATTCCTTTTGTCCGAACAGGAAAAAGCTATTGCCGGAGGCGGACTGCGAACCGGGGTTGCGCTGGCGGGGGAAGAATGATAGAATAGCAGATAAGCATTTCTGGCCGGATGGCTTCTGTCCGGATGGAAAAGCGGCTGTTACAATGCATAATCTGCACAGGGAAAGGATAAACATATGAAGAACGAATTACTTTCCATTGGGCCGTTTACTATTTACGGCTATGGACTGATGATAGGTATTGGCATTATTGCGGCATATCTGACTGCGGAGAGCCGGGCAAAGAAGCTGAAGCTGGATCCGGATAAGATATTCGGGCTGGTTATCTGGTGTCTGATTTTCGGATATCTGGGCTCCAAGATACTGTTCTGTATTACCGTTATTGATAAAATCATTGCCGATCCGGCATACATCCTTCATTCTCTTCAGAATGGATGGGTGGTATACGGAGGACTGATCGGCGGCATCATAGGCGGATGTCTGTACTGCAGGCATAAAAAAGTGAATTTCATGTCCTATTTTGATTTGGCAGTGCCTTCTGTGGCTCTTGCCCAGGGCTTTGGCCGCATCGGCTGTTTCCTGGCCGGCTGCTGTTATGGAAGGCCAACTGACGGACCGTTGGGAATAACCTTTACACATTCGGACTTTGCACCTAATGGAGTATCGCTGATTCCGACCCAGGAAATTTCCAGCCTTCTGAACTTCCTGAACTTTTTTGTCCTGATCAATATTGCCAAGAAGAAAAAGGCGGAAGGCCAGGTCGGCGGTTTTTATCTGATTTTCTACAGTATCGGCCGGTTCATCCTGGAGTTTTACCGGGGGGATTTGGAAAGAGGAAGTGTGGGAAGCCTGTCCACCTCCCAGTTTATAGCAATCTTTACTTTAATAGCAGGTATTCTTGTGGTTGTAGTCACTCAGATGATGGCGAATAAGGGAGTAAAGACATTTATGGTAGGCCCGGATGGAACCGCATGGCAGGAAGAAACGTCCGGCAGTGAAGAGAAAAACGGAACAGAGAATGCTTCTGAAAAAACAGAAGCAGAAGAAGCTGCGGACATGGAAGATACGGCGGAAGCAGCAGAGCCGGAGGATGATGACAGCGGTGAAAAGACTGCGGATGATGAGGAAAAGGGCGGGACAGCTTGATAGCTGCTGCCCTTTTCCTTTCATGAATAAAAAATAATATGGGGAAGGAAATAAAGAATGAAAATTTTAGATATGCATTGTGACACGATTTCAGAGCTGCTGGATATAAGAAGAAAAGGCGATGCAGCCCGGATAAAAGAGAATACGCTTCGTTCCAACGGGTTACATATTGATTTGGAAAAAATGAAAAAAGCAGATTACCTGCTGCAGAATTTTGCTTTGTTTGTCCACCTGAGCAGTTGTGAGAATCCTCTGGAGGAGGTTCTGGAGCTGGCCGATGTGTACTATGACGAACTGGATAAAAACAAAGATCTCATCCGCCCGGTATACTCCTATGCTGATATTGAGAGCAACAGGAAGGCCGGCCTCATGTCTGCCATGCTGACGGTGGAAGAGGGCGGTGTATGTAAGGGAAATCCGGCCTTCCTGCGCACCTTATACAGGCTTGGAGTGCGGATGCTCACCCTCACCTGGAATTTTCCCAATGAATTAGGCTGGCCCAATCTGGAAGTGACGGGAGAAGGTGTGGATCCCGAATCCTTCCGGCCGGATTTCCGGAAAGCCAATGTAAATCAGGGCCTTACGGAAACAGGTATCGCTTTTGTACAGGAGATGGAGCACCTGGGAATGATTGTGGATGTTTCCCATTTATCAGATGCAGGCTTCATGGATGTGCTGCGGGTGACAAAGAAGCCCTTTGTGGCGAGCCATTCCAATGCCAGGGCTGTCTGCTCCTGGGCACGGAATCTGACGGATGATATGATTCGTCTGTTGGCGGAGCGGGGAGGAGTAACCGGATTGAATTTCTGCCCGGCTTTCCTGACAGATGTGCCGGACGGAGAAGCCACCTATGGTTCGATTGCTGCTATTGTGGAGCATGCAAAGCATATCGTCAATGTGGGGGGAACAGACTGCCTGGGGCTGGGAACCGATTTTGACGGTATCAAGACACATGATGAGCTGCCGGACGCCTCCTATATGCCTTTGTTGATTGATGCTTTTGGAAAAGCGGGCTTTACCTCATCTCAGGTGGATAAAATCCTTTCGGAGAATGTGCTGCGGGTTTATAAGGAAGTGTTAGTGTAAAAACAGGAGAAGAAGCAGTGAAAATCATTATTGAGGAGCCTGGGGATCAGGAAGAGGATCAGGTTATATTCAGATGCCGTGAGATGACACCGGAGCTTCTCCGTGCACTTGCATTATTGAAAGCGCAGGATGGTCTTGTAGCATACAGCGGAAATCAAATTCACCGTATCGGAACTCATGATGCTTACTATATAGAAGTGGTTGAAAATAAAACCTTTCTTTACTGCAGGGATGCGGTATATGAATTAAAGCAAAAGCTTTATGAATTGGAAGAATGCTTAACCGGCAGCGATTTGCTGAGAGTATCCAAATCTGTAATGCTGAATTTGAGCAAAATTAAATCACTCAATCCTGCTTTAAACGGTAGATTCGAAGCCGTACTTGATAATGGAGAGCGGGTTATCATCTCAAGACAATATGTAGGCAGCTTAAAGAAGCGTCTGGGAATTTAGGAGGAAGCGAAAGTGCCGATAAAAGATTTGCTGAAAACAATGTTTCACTCTTTTTTTGTAATTACCACAGGCGTAACCATGGCTATGTATATATCCTGCCGGCTGTTATATCCGGATACCGTCCTTTCTGTCGGGGATATAGGGGGGATTCTGCTGCTGGCGCTGTTTTGTGATCTGTCTTTTTTAATATTTGCGTCAGGGAAAGAGCTTGGGAAAAAACAGATGGCGGTACGCTTCTGTATCCATATCCCTTTGGAGGTCGCGATTGTTTTATTTTTTGCTTCTAAATGGGACTGGGTTAATATCGATAAGCCGTTGGAGGTTGCTGTTTTTGTACTGTTGATTTTAGGCGTATATGCGGCAGTACTTGCTGTAGCTTATTATCAGGATAAGAAAACGGCAGACAAGTTAAATGACAGTTTGAGAAAGAAGTACCATTCGTAATCGTTTTGTAAGGGCGGCAGCTTGCCGTCCTTTTTTTGCAGGTTACCGTCCTGTTTCCGCATCCTGCCTGCCGACACATTGAGAATGAAAGCCGGCTGAGATATACTGTGGGGTAAGCTAAAGAATTAAAATTCAGGCCAAGGCCGGGAAATGCGGAGAGAAGAATGATGCAGAAAGAAAAGAAACGAAGAAAGATTTTACGTACAGGACTTTGCGTAATCCTGGCATTGCTGCTCCTTGCAGCAGTGGGTGCAGGGGTTCTCTTTCGGGAGGAATTGGGAATTATCGGTACTATCCGTAAGGAATCTGATGAATTTCCCTTATATTATATGGAGGTAAAAGGGGATTATCATTTTGAGGAGTTTCTGGAGAGCGGAGGGGCGGCTTCGGATAAAGAGGTAGAAGCTTTTCTGACAAAGTGTATTTCGAAAGGATTTTACCAGATAGAAATTGAAGAAGTCGGTCCGGCCTGCAGTATGATATCAGCAGAAGATGAAAATGGAGGTCATGTCTGGGGAAGAAACTTTGACTGGAATGGTTCAGTGCCGATTATTGTTAAATGTATCCCGGAGGATGGTTATGCATCAATTGCTACTTGTGATTTTAAGAACATTACGGGCAGCATGGAAACAAGGCCGGATAACTTTATCAATAAAATGCTGGCAATTGCAGCTCTCTATGTTCCTATGGACGGTGTTAACGAAGCCGGTCTGTGTGTTGCAGATCTGGAAGTTAATGAGGGCGGCATGGAAACGATTGATACCGACAAAACTGATTTGACAATTACGAATGCAACAAGGCTGATTTTGAATAAGGCGGCCACAGTGGAGGAGGCAATTGAAATTCTTGAGCAATACGACATTTATGCATCCGGCGGTATCAGCCATCATCTTGCTGTTTCTGATGCTTCCGGGAAATCGGTAGTACTGGAATTTGTGAATGGCAGGATGCTGCCTGTGGAATCTCCCTGCGTCACCAATTTTAATCTTGCGGGAAAAGACAGTTCCTCAGGAGGGGAAAGCTCACAGAGACGTTATGAAAGCCTCTGTTCCGCCTATGATGCGAACAATGGGGTATTGACCTGGCAGCAGGTTAAGGAGGAACTTATCAAGGTATCACAGCCGGAAGGAGAGTGGACAACACAGTGGTCCATGGCTTATTCTGGAGAAAGCGGAAAGGTGAGCTATTGGTTTCATTGCGATTATGACAGAGAATGGGAATATTTTATAGGAGAATGACACTTACGTTTTATCTATACCCTTGCATCCCCTCAATATTCCCTTTATTATAGAAAGCAGATATTGTTCTGCAGTTCCTCGGATAAGTAAATGGGATATGGAAAAAAGGAAACGAATTGAGGAGAAAAGATATGAGAAGAAAAGACAGAGAGGTAACCGATGCCGGAAAAATCAGGGAAGCGATTGAGGCCAGTCATTGCTGCCGTCTTGGTTTTTATGATGAAGGAGAGGTATATATCGTTCCCATGAATTTCGGCTATACAGAAGAAGAGGAAAAAAGGATCTTCTATTTTCACAGTGCCAAAGAAGGAAGAAAGGTAGATCTGATATCCAGAACCCATTCTGCCGGCTTTGAACTGGACACCAATTACCATCTGCATGAAGGGGAAAAAGCCTGCCAATATTCTGCCGGTTTTCTCAGCGTAATAGGAACCGGAAACATTGATTTTGTGGAAGATCGGGAATCTAAGAAATCAGCTCTGCAGACAATCATGCTGCACAACACCGGAAAAAGCAACTGGGAATTTTCAGAAGATATGCTCGATGCCGTTCTTATTTTTAAGATGGAAGTAACCCAAATATCCTGCAAAGAGCATCTGTAAAGATAGGAACCTCTTTCCCCTCCATCCGCAGGGTTTGTACTATGCGTCCTGGTTCCCCGATTTCCTGCGCGGGCTCGTTTTTGCTCTGCTAAAATGAAGCGGTACTAAAGTTGGCAAAGGCTGCAAAATTAAGTACCGCATTTAAAGGCACGTGCAGGGAACAGCAGCCGGACATCAGGGCCAGGAAGTGTGGAACAACGTTTACGGAGAGATGGGGGAGTATCCTTCAGGAAATTTTTATAGAAGTTATTAGATAAGTTAATAGATAGTATATTGACTTTTTAACACGTGTATTTTATAATCCAAGCATATAATAAAACTAAAAACTTAATATAGTTTCTTTTTTTTACACACATAATTTACACGTGTAAATAACGGGAAAGGAGCAGGTAATACTGTCTCAGTCATTACTTTCGGCGCAACAGGAAAGAGCGCGGCAGTAAAGAGACTGACGGCGGAAAGCATGTGCAGATGCGGAGTTTCAGAATGTATCATAAGCAGGCATTATAATTTATTTAAACATATTATTATAATGAAGTAAGAATAGGAAAAGCGTCCCATGTACTTGCGGGCGGATGGAAAACAGGAAAATCAGAGGAAGTGAAATTACCGGACTCATTATGGTTTGGTATATTTTACAGGAGGGGAAATATGAAAGAGATCAGTGCATCGTCGGCTAAAAGAGCAAAAGAGCTTCTGAAACAAATGTCCATGGAGGAAAAGTTATATCAATTGTCAGGCTGCATGATATTTGATATCGGTGAAACTTATGATCAATGCAGGAATCCATTGTACGGAAATTACAGAAGTGCAGGTCATTTCATGCATTGGAAAAGAAAGGAACCTGCTGCGCCGTCGGAGGTTGCCGCGCGGATCAATCAGGATATACGTGCCAGTATCGAGGCTCAGCCTCATGGGATTCCCCCGCTTATTCATGAGGAGGCTCTGCATGGAGCACAGTGGGGAATGGCGACAATGTTTCCGCAGCCGATTGGCATGGCGTCCAGCTTTGATGATGAGCTGGTGCAGGAAATAGGGGAGATCATCGGAAAGGAATGTGCGGCGGTAGGTGTGAGGCAGGTGCTTTCTCCTGTGGTAAATATTGCGAGGGACTGCCGGTGGGGAAGGCTGATGGAAACCTTTGGAGAGGATGTTCTCCTTTCTTCTAATATGGGAGCCGCCATGTGTAAGGGAATCCGGAAGAATGGTGTGATTGCGACATTAAAACACTATGCGGATAATTATTCCTACGGAGGCAGGGATTCCAATTCCTCCGATTCTTCGGAACGGGTTATGCGTGAGGTTTATCTTCCTCCGTTCGAAAAGTGTATCAAAGAAGGGGATGCTCTTTCTGTTATGGCCGCATATAACAGCTGGAATGGGGTCCCCTGTTCCTGCAGCCGGGAGCTGCTTACGGATATTCTGAGAGAGGAATGGAAGTTCCCCGGGTTTGTGGTTTCGGATTATAAAGGCGTGGAAGGTGTATGCAGCTCTCATCATATGACAGGGGAAGAATATCAGGCGGCAGCGCTATGTGTTAAGGCAGGGCTGGATGTGAATTTACCGGCTGCATCAGGTTTTTCTCTTCTGAAAAAGGCGGTCGAAGAAAAGATACTGAGTCAGGAGGATGTCGATAAGGCTGTTTATCATGTCCTGGCGGTGAAATTTGAGATCGGTCTGTTTGAACAGCCTTTTGGAGACGAAAAGGAAGCGGAGAAAATAGTCCGCTGTGAAGCCCATGAGAAGACAGCACTGGAAGCAGCGAGAGAATCCATTATCCTTTTCAAAAATGAAAACGTCCTCCCCTTTGACAGAAACAGAACCTGCAGGGTCGGTGTTTTTGGGGCGAGTGCGGCTGAGGTGCCTTTGGGCAGAAACTATTCCGGGCCATATAAACGCAGATGGGAGGCGCAGGATGCGAAAACACCCCTTCAGTTTCTCAAAGAATATCTGGGAGAAGATACAGAGGTTGTATATTCACCGGATTTCGATGAAGAACTGGCAAAGGGCTGTTCGGCGATGCTCTATTTTACAACCATTATCGAAGGGGAAGGACTGGATCGGTGTAATATTTGTCTTCCTTCGGACGCCATGGTACACCAGGTGGACGGCGGCGGACTGATCGTAGATAAAGCAGAAGCATCTGTTTTCGGAAATCAGGAAGAGGATATCCGTAAGATGTTCCATACCAATAGAAATTCAGCGGTTATTCTGCTGAATGGTTCTCCTGTGGATATGACAGGCTGGATCGATTCGGCATCGGCTGTCCTGGAGGCATGGTATCCGGGAGAACAAGGGGCACAGGCGATCTGCGAAATTTTGTTTGGAGATTATTCCCCTTCGGGAAAGCTTCCTGTTTCGGTTCCCAAGAATGTTGGACAGCTTCCTCTGTTTTATGCACATAAGCCGTCCGGACGGGGGTACCACTATAATGAGAATGACGGGAATCCTCTCTATCCTTTTGGTTATGGATTAAGCTATACCACATTTGGTTTCGGCAGCTTTTCACAGTACATAAAGGAGGATGAGATACTTATTTCCTTTGTGCTGGAAAATACGGGACATTATGACGGCACGGAGGTGGTACAGGTTTACGTGTCCGGCAGAAACTGCGATGTGGTTATGCCTGTAAAAGAACTGAAAGCATATCGCAGAGTTACTTTGAAAGCAGGTGAAAAAGATAATGTCTGTATAACGCTTCCGGCTGCTTCCTTTCAGTATTATAACCAGGGGATGAAATATAGCCTGCATAACGGTGATTTTACTGTCATGACGGGAAATTCTTCTGAAAATATGTTCAATGAATTTTCTGTTAAGATAAGGGAAGGAAGGATATTTTTGAAGGATTCGGAATAGAAGAGAAGTAATCAATTATAAAAATATATGCCGCAGATAAGTGCTCCGGTGTCAAAAGGCGGGGAACGAACAGCAGCTTAAAAGATGCATAATCGGTTTATCCATAAAGGTAGGAATTGCAGAGAGCCGGAAAACAGGATATAATCAGTTATAAATAAGAGCGTTGCCGGATCGGGATGCATAAATTTGGAGGCGGGTATGGCAGGAACAATACAGCGGATTGCAGAACTGGCAGGGGTGTCCAGGGGAACTGTGGACAGAGCGATAAACGGACGCGGGAGAGTCAATGAAGAAACTGCGGCCAGGATCAGTCAGATTGCGGATGAACTGGGATATGTTCCAAAACACAGAAAAAAAAGAGCGGCGGGAGAACAGACCGGTATGCCCGGACAGGCCAAAACAATTGGTGTGATTACGCAGCTGTGCCATTCCTCCTTTATGATAGAAGTGAACCGGGGAATTTCGGAAGTCAGTGCAAAGCTTGAAAAACAGGGAATCAGGGTGTGCGTGAAGGAGAGTGCTACCGTTGATGAGGCAGAGCAGCTTGCGGCGATTGATGAACTGGAACGGGAAGGGATTGACGCCCTGGCGCTGATGCCGGTGGACAGCGACAGCATACGGATCCGCCTGAACCGTCTTGTCAGTGAAAGGAAGATTCCCCTTGTTACCTTTAATTCCGATATTGTAGGAATAGAACGCATGTGCTTTGTCGGGATAGATAATTGGAAAAGCGGCAGGACAGCCGCGGGGCTTATGGGGCTTATGATGCATGGAAAAGGAAGGGTGCTGGGGATTACCGGATATTTTTCCAACGGAGCCGGCAGCCGCAGGGTGGACGGATTCGTGGAGGAACTGAAAAACAGCTTCCCGGATATCGGGCTGATAGGCGTACAGAGCAGCTTTGACCATACACAGGAGGTTGAAAAAATAATAGTCGACGCTATGAATGCATACCCGGATCTGGGCGGAATTTTTGTGGCTTCCGGCGGACAGGAGGGAGTAAAGCGTGCATTTGAGCGGTTAGTGCCGGAAACTCGCCCCTATGTGATTATCTATGACCTTACGCCGAAGAATGAACGATATCTGCAGGAAGGTGTTGTGGATTTCCTTCTCGACCAGGAAGGCTACCTGCAGGGCTACAGGGCGGTTTCCCTTCTGGCGGACAAGCTGCGCTGGGATAAGGAACCGGCGGAAGAGTACATGTATACGGAAATAAGGATCAAAACAAAATATAATCTTTAATTGATATGACCCTCGAAGGGGGAGCCGATGCTCTGAGCAGCTATGAATCATGGATTGCCGTGATTGATAATTACTCGGAGCTTTTTTAAATGAGTAAAGTAAAGACCGAAGTATAAATTGGGGGAATATGAGTGAAGCAATTTTTTACTTGCGTGCTATTTTGTGGAAAAGCACGCAAAGTAAATATGTAAATACTGACAAAATAAATCCCAAATATTTGTGAGAAACATGGAAAATCAGGAAAGAACACAAACAATATTGCAGACGCATAATGCGTGTGATACTATAAGAACATAATTAGGAAAGAAAAAGCACACACAGACACATAAAAGCACGCAAACCGTGAGAGGAGAGCATAGAATGAAGTATGTGGATTTCGATCAGAAAAGACCGCTTGATATCATTCTTCTGGGCAGGATAGCCATTGATTTTAATCCGGCCTACAATGAACAGGTGAAGGAAGAGTTCAAGCCTTTAAAGAAGGTACATATGTTTGAAATGTTTGTCGGAGGGTCGCCGGCCAATATTGCGGTCGGTGTGACAAGACATGGATTGAAGGCCGGTTTTTTTGCCAGGGTTTCCGATGACCAGTTCGGAGATTTTGTGGTGGATTATTTTGAAGAACAGGGAATCGATACATCCCGCATCACCCGCTGCAGAAACGGAGAGAACCTCGGCCTCACCTTTACGGAAATGCTATCGCCGAAGGAGAGCAGTATTCTTATGTACCGCAACAAAATTGCGGATCTTCAGCTATCTGTGGAGGATATTGATGAAGAGTATATACGGCAGGCAAAGGCGATTCTTATTTCGGGCACCTCCCTTTCCGAAAGCCCGTCCCGTGAGGCTGCGCTCAAGGCGCTGATGCTGGCGAAAAAGAATAATACCAAGATCATTTTTGATATTGATTACCGGGCATATAACTGGAAAAACAGCGATGAAATCTCCATCTATTATTCTATGGCTGCCAGGGAAGCAGACATTATTATGGGTTCCAGGGAAGAATTTGACCTGACGGAAAAGCTGATATGTCCTGGCATGACAGACGAAGAGTCCGCCAGGTACTGGCAGGGCTGCAGGGCTAAAATTGTGGTTATCAAGCACGGCATGAAGGGCTCCACCGCATATACGGCAGACGGGGAGAAATACTCCGTCAAACCCTTCCCGGTAACAGCCAGGAAAGGCTTTGGCGGCGGTGACGGATATGGCTCCGGATTCTTATATGGACTGTATCAGGGCTGGGAGCTTATCGATTGTCTGGAATTTGGTTCTGCAGAAGCATCCATGATGGTGAGAAGCAACAACTGTTCCGACGCTCTGCCGGGACCGGAGGAGGTCCGGGAATTTATCTGGGAAGAAAAGGAACTGTACGGAGAAATGATTGCCAGAGTATAATAATTATGCCTCAAAAAGGAGACAGCAGACTATGGAAAAAACAATAAGATTGACGGTTGCCCAGGCAATCGTGAGGTTTCTGGATCAGCAGTATGTGCTGATGGATCAGGAAGAAACAAAATTTGTGGAAGGTTTTTTTACTATTTTCGGACATGGAATTGCGGTGGGACTGGGGGAAGCGCTGGATACCAATCCCGGTTCCCTGCGCGTGATGCAGGGGAGAAATGAGCAGGGCATGTGCCATGCGGCAATCGCATTCGCCAAGCAGAGCAACAGAAAGCGGATCATCGCGTGTGCGTCCTCCGTGGGGCCGGGGGCTGCGAATATGGTGACGGCCTGTGCTACAGCTACAGTCAATAATATCCCGCTGCTTGTATTCCCGGCGGATACCTTCGCTTCCAGACAGCCGGATCCGGTCCTGCAGCAGCTGGAGGTAAGCGGCAGCCTTGCGGTGTCGACAAACGATGCTTTTAAACCGGTATGTAAATATTGGGACAGGATCACGAGGCCGGAGCAGGTTATGACGGCACTGATCAGCGCAATGAGGGTGCTTACGGATCCGGCGGAAACAGGGGCCTGCTGCATTGCGCTGCCGCAGGATGTGGAAGGGGAGGCCTATGATTATCCGGCCTATTTTTTCCGGAAGCGTGTGCATCGGATTACCCGTCCTGCTGCGGTGGAAGAAGAACTGGAAGATTTGGCGGAGGTTTTATCCCGGGCAGAGAAACCTCTTATCATTGTGGGAGGCGGAGTAAAATATTCCCAGGCAGGAGAAGCTGTGGAGAGCTTCTGCGAAGAGTTTAAAATCCCCTTCGGAGAGACACAGGCGGGGAAGAGCGCCTGCCGATCCAGCCATCCGTACTGTCTGGGAGGAATTGGCGTGACGGGGACTCTCGCTTCCAATGTGATTGCAAAGGATGCCGATGTGGTTCTGGCGATCGGTTCCAGGCTGTCGGATTTCACGACCGGCTCCAAGCGTCTGTTCGGCAGGGAGGATGTCCGGTTCCTGACGATTAATAACTGCCGGTTCCACGCTTATAAGATGGATGCCGTAAAGGCGGTGGGAGATGCGAAAGCGACACTGGAGGCTCTGGCGGAAAAGCTGCGCGGACGCGGGTATGTATCCGCCTACAAAGGGGAAATAGAAGCGGCGAAGGAAGCCTGGGATGCGGAGCTTAAGCGTCTGGGAGAGATTACATTTACCGGTGAATCCTTTGAACCGCTGATTCACGCACGGGATCCTCGTACGATACCGGAATTTGTGGAACTGACAAAAGGGCGCATCACACAGACTGCCGCTCTGGCTGTGCTGAACCGCCTTGTGGAGCCGGATGCGACGGTCATTACGGCAGGCGGTTCCCTTCCCAGCTGCATGCAGCGCATGTGGAGGACGGATAAAAGGGGCGGCTATCATGCGGAATATGGTTATTCCTGCATGGGCTATGAGGTGGCGGCGACTCTTGGCGTCAAGTTTGCGGAACCGGATTGCGAGGTGTATTGTGTGGTCGGGGATTCCAGCTTTCAGATGATGCATTCGGAAATTATGACGATCATGCAGGAACGCAAAAAGGTAAACATCCTGATATTTGACAACTGCGGCTTCGGCTGCATCAACAATCTGGAGATGAACAACGGAATCGGAAGCCTGGCGACAGAATTCCGCTATACGGACGGCAGAAAACCGACGGGTGATTTAATCTATGTGGATTATGCGAAGATCGGAGAGGGGTACGGCCTTAAAACCTATACCTGCACAACGGCGGAAGAACTGGAGGCAGCCCTCCTTGACGCTAAAAAGGAGAGCATTGCGTGTCTGTTTGATTTGAAGGTGCTTCCCAAGACTATGACGGATGGCTATGAATCCTGGTGGAACGTAGGAATAGCGCAGGTTTCCGAAAAGGACAGTGTCAGGAAGGCCTGTGAAGATGTCATGCAGGGACGCAGGGAAGCGCGTGCCTATTAAAAACGGGAGGAAGAAGGATGGGAAAAGTATTCGGATATCCTGTGTTCGATGAGAACGGGGAAAAAATTCTGACGACTTATGATAATGAATACAGCGAAATGAGGATGGATATCCGCGTTTACCAGATGAAAAAGGGGGAAGAGAGAAGCTTCCTGAGAAAAGGAGAGGAAACGGCAATCCTTCTGCTTTCGGGAAAAATCCGGTTTTGCTGGGACGGAAAGGAAACATCGGTATCCAGAAAGGATGTATTCTCACAGGGGCCATGGTGCCTGCATATCTGTACGGAAGCCGAAGCCGCCGTAAAAGCGGAGGAGGACAGTGAAATCCTCGTACAGTGTACTAAAAATGAAACAGAATTCGCAGCCGTGCTTTACCGCCCGGAGGATGCGCCCTGGAAATATTCCTGCGTGGGTAAATTCGGGAATGTGGCCAAAAGGCGTGTCAATACGATCTTCGACCATGACATCGCACCCTGGTCCAATATGGTGCTGGGAGAGGTGCTCAATGACAGGGGCAACTGGTCCGGTTATCTGCCGCACAGGCATCCGCAGCCGGAAACCTATTATTTCCTGTTTGACCGGCCGGAAGGGTTCGGTGCCAGCTTTGTGGGAGATCAGGTGTTTAAGAGTACGGACGGGAGTTTTTCCGCCATACCGGGAGGAGAGCTGCATCCCCAGGCCGCGGCGCCGGGATTTCAGATGTATACCTGCTGGATGATCCGTCATCTGGAGGGAAATCCATGGCTGCAGACGGATCGCTGTGAGGATGAAAAGTATACCTGGCTGCATGATGCCCAAATCTGATAGATGCCGCATGGAAAAAAGAGGAGAAAAGGAGAAGGAAATGGCGAGAGAATTTATAGTGCCGGGACGCATTATTTCCGGTGCAGGAGCGTTGGATGCCGCTGGCGCGGCTTTGAAGGAGATGGGAAAAAAGGCTCTGGTGGTAACGGACAAGGTGATGGTGCAGCTGGGAAACTGTGCCAGACTTGAAGCGGCGTTGGCCGGACAGGGGATTGGCTGTGTGGTTTATGATGAAATCACGGGAGAGCCGACAGACACCATGATTGAAAATGGACTTAAGATATATCAGGATAACGGCTGTGATTTCCTTGTCGCCCTCGGAGGAGGAAGCCCGATTGATTCGATGAAGGCAATTGCGTCCCTTGTAAAAAATGGCGGAAGCATTTCCGATTATATGGGTAAGATAATTGATGTGCCGGTGCCGCCCATGGCAGCCATCCCGACTACGGCAGGTACGGGCTCCGAAGCGACCCAGTTCACGATTATAACAGACACCAAAAAGGATATCAAAATGCTTTTGAAGGGGGCCGTTCTGATGCCGAAGCTTGCGGTCATCGATCCTCAGTTCACCATGACCGCGCCTCCCAAAATCACCGCGGCAACCGGTCTGGATGCCCTGTGCCACGCAATAGAAGCATATACCTCCAGGAAGGCCCAGACGCTGTCGGATACCTTTGCACTCTCCGCGGTAAAACGTATTTTTAAATTTCTTCCTGCCGTTTATCATGACGGGAAAAATGAGGAGGCCCGGATCCAGATGTCCGTGGCGGCCCTGGAAGCGGGAATTGCATTTAATAATTCGTCCGTGACTATCATTCATGGCATGAGCCGCCCGATAGGCGCTCTTTTCCATGTGGCTCACGGGCTGTCCAATGCCATGCTCATGAAAGAGTGTCTGTCCTTTGCGCTGGAAGGCGCGGTAAGCAGGTTCGCGGAGCTTGGCAGAGCGGTTGGAGCGGCAAAGGAGAATGACCCGGACGCGGAGGCGGGCAGCAGGTTCCTTGCTGCGGTACAGGAAATGATAACCGGGCTGGAGATACCGACTCTGCAGGAATACGGAATCGACAGAGAAACTTTTTATTCACAGATAGAAAAAATGGCACAGGATGCCATGGACAGCGGCAGTCCCCAGAATACGATGCGGCAGCCGGATCGCCAGGCCGTGATGGATATTTATAAAAAAATCTATGAAGGAGAGTAAGAATATGGTAAAGGTAGGGATTATCGGAGCGGGAAGAATCGGAAAGGTACATATCACAAGTATCAGTACGAGAGTCAGGGATGCCGTCATCAAGACAGTGGCGGATCCGTTCATGAATGAAGAGACTGCGGCCTGGGCCAAAGGAATGGGCGTGCAGCATACAACGAAAGATTATGAGGAGATCATCCGCGATCCCGAAATCGATGCGGTACTGATCTGCTCTTCAACGGATACACACTCCCCCATTTCCCTGGAGGCAATCCGGGCAGGCAAGCATGTATTCTGTGAAAAACCCATCGATCATGATGTGGAAAAAATTAAAGAAGTGGCAGCCGCGCTGGAAGGAACGAAAGTGAAATACCAGGTTGGTTTTAACCGGAGGTTTGATCATAATTTTGAAGCGGTACAGCGGGCAGTGGCAGAAGGCAGGATCGGCAGGCCCGAGATCATCAAAATCACATCCCGTGATCCGGAACCGCCCGGAATTGATTATGTGAAGGTTTCCGGCGGCATGTTCCTGGATATGACGATCCATGATTTTGATATGGCGCGTTTCCTGGCGGGATGTGACGCTGAGGAGGTTTATGTGCAGGCCGCCAATCTGGTGGATCCCAAAATCGGGGAAGCAGGAGATGTGGATACTGCGGTTATCACACTTCAGATGGAAAATGGCGCTATTGCGGTGATTGACAACTGCAGAAAAGCGGTATACGGATACGATCAGCGGGCTGAGGTGTTTGGTTCCGAAGGGATGGCGGCTATCGGCAACGACAGCCAGTCCAGCGTACAGATCAGCAATTCGGACGGCGTGACGGGAGAAAAGCCCCTGTTTTTCTTCCTGGAAAGATACATGGATGCCTATGGCAAGGAAATCGCGGCTTTTATTGATGCGATTGTCAATGATAAGGAAACCCCTTTAGGCGTTATGGACGGTCTCAAGCCCGTACTCATGGGACTGGCGGCAAAAAAATCCTGGGAAGAACACAGACCTGTTAAAATCTCAGAAATCATGTGATGATGCATATGATTTTCAACCGGAGGAAAAGAGATGTTTGATAAAAATAAAGTAAAGCTGGGGATCGCCCCGATCGCGTGGACAAATGATGATCTGCCGGATCTGGGAAAAGAAAATACCTTTGAACAGTGCGTGAGTGAAATGGCACTGGCAGGCTATACCGGTTCGGAGGTGGGAAACAAATATCCACGGGATCCCGAGGTGCTGAAAAAGGCGCTGCAGCTGCGGGGAATGGAAATATGCAACCAGTGGTTTTCCTGCTATCTGATTACCAAACCCTTTGAAGAGGTGGAAAAGGAATTTCGTGCGCAGCTCACTTTTTTAAAGGAAATGGGCGCCAAAATCATCGGTGCATCCGAACAGAGCCACAGCGTGCAGGGGCAGCAGGATGTACCTGTATTCGGACATAAATATGTGATGAATGATGAAGAATGGGACATCTTCTGCAGCGGCATGAACAGACTCGGGAAAATAGCGAAGGAGGAATACGGAATTTCCCTCACCTTCCATCACCATATGGGAACGGTGGTGCAGAATCCGGATGAAGTGGAACGGATGATGGAAAATACAGATCCGGCGTATGTCAGCCTTTTATATGATACGGGACATTTTACCTACTGCGGAGCCGATCCTCTGGAGATGGTCCGAAAATATGCGGGCAGAATTCGGCATGTACACTTAAAGGATATTCGTCCTGAGATCGTGGAGAAGGTAAAACGGGAGAAGTTAAGCTTTCTGGACGGCGTCCGCCTCGGCGCCTTCACGATACCCGGCGACGGCTGCATTGATTTTGATCCGATTTTCAAAGTCCTGGAGGATACGGGCTACGAGGGCTATATGCTGGTGGAGGCGGAGCAGGATCCTGCGAAGGCAAATCCGCTGGAATATGCCATCAGGGCGCGCAGATTTATTGCGGAAAAGACGGGACTGTAATTTTTGACGGCTTACCGGATGGAAAAGGAGAAAAAAACGGATTTCAGCCATAAAGAAACCTTCATAATATCTTAAGCTTTCCTTATATGGACAATGAATACGGCATATGCTATGATTAACTGTACGTGATAAATTTGCTGCTGCCCGGGGACAGCCCGGAACATACGAAGGATTAACAGATATGGAAAATAGTAGAAAAACGTCAGGGAATCATAGAAGAAAAAAAGGAAGCCGCAATCATGGAATTGCCATGTATCCGACTCTTGCGGTGAGATGGATAAAGAAGAATAAGGCGATGTCGGCAGCTCTTGCGGTGCTGCTGATAGTAGTTGCAGGAACCGGTGTTCTGGTGGGCTGGGGAATGGGAAGAGGAAAAGCGCAGAAGGATGCGGGCGAAACGCAGGCTTCGGCGGAGACCATTCCGGAGCAGACCGGAGAAGAGCAGGAGAGCACGGTGTCCCCTTTGCTGGAAAATGAATATCCGGAGGTCAATGATCTGATTTTAAAGTATCACCAGGCGCTGCAGTCGGATGATATGGATACGTTAAAAACGCTGCTGGATTATGCGGAGGACAAGGAACTGCTCCGTATGCAGGAAAACGGCTCTCATATTGAGTCATATAATAATATTGTATGCTATACCAAGCCGGGCCTGGATGCGGACAGTTATGTGGTATATGCCTGCTATGATGTTAAATTCGTTGGTTTCGATACTCTGGTACCGGGCCTGACACCGTTCTATGTAAGCCGTAATGAGGAAGGCAGGTATTATATCCGGGACTGGGAGCACAATCCGAATGAAGCGGCCTATGCCAATGAGGTAACGGCGCAGGAGGATGTGGCGGCTCTGTATGATCGCATCAGGAACGAATCCGCAGAGATACTGGCAGGGGATGAGGAGCTTTCCCAATATCTGTCAAACTATCTGAATGATATGATGGTAGCGGTCGGTGAAGCGCTGAATGAAAAGGAGAATAGTCCGGAAAGTACGGAGGCTCCAACGGAAAGCGCGGCGGCACAGGAAAGTGAAAGCAAATCGGAGCCGGAAGCTTCCCAGCCGGCCCAGACGCCTTCCCAGCCGGCATCCACATCTGTTAATGTTCCCAACAGCGGGGAATTTACGGTGTCGGAAACAGTGAATGTCAGAAAGAGCGCAAATGAAAATGCCGAAAGAATAGGAGTATGCTATTCCGGCGAAAAGCTGGAAATACTCATGAAACAGGCAGACGGCTGGACAAGGGTTAAGTTCAACGGACAGACCGGATATGTGAAATCAGATGTTTTAAAATAATAAAAATACAGACAGGCCGCTGTCCTTTTCCGGGACAGCGGCCTGCCTGTATGTGCGGCAGTCCGGATACGTCAGGAGCTGTAAGCTTAACTCCGGCCGAATAATTTCTTGCCGACAAAAATGAAAATACATGCACCGATTACGGAAACAATCAGGTTGGCGAAGAAGCCGCTGGCATAAAAGCCGACCAGGCGGAACAGAAAACTTCCGATCATTCCTCCTACAATTCCCGTAATGATATTGCGCAGGGTTCCGCCCTGCGTATTCATGATCTTACTGGCTATCCAGCCGGCAATCGCACCATATACAATAGATAATATGAAAGATAACATTTTCAGGCCTCCTTTATCGTTTGTCTGTTACTATAATAAACATTTTTTTGAGAAAAAGCAACAAGGATTAATGAAACTGTCTTTCTGAAACCAGGCAGGCAATTTTTCTATTGCATTTTTCGCGCAGAGAGAACAGCCAGGCGGCCTCATGAGGATAGCTGTTGAAGGTAATGGGAGCCTCCAGGCCCTCCTCCAAAAGAGCGAGAACGGTTTCCCTGTCTGTCAGCTGTTCCAGCAGCTGCAGGGCCCTCATATCCTGCAGTCCTTCCATCAGGACCTCCGCACGTATGGATGCGATCGGGCCGTCTTCTCCCGGATATACAAGGAATGCATCTCCCGAAGGGAATGCGCAGGCGGCATCGGTCACGCAATAGGGATTGATGGGATAACGGGAAAGCATGGAATTCCAGAAGTTAAATCCCCATTGCAGAAATCCGTGGATCTGATATTTATAAAGCTGCACGCCCAGAATACGGTTCCTCTGGGAGGGCATACAGAAGAAGCGGTTTGACACCTCACGAAACTGGCCGCAGCAGTAATAGGTCCACAGGCCCGGCACATGGTTTTCAAGAAAAGGCCGGATATGGTCATTGCTGCAAACAGGCACCCCTACCAGGCCCTGTTCATAGAATTCATAATCGGACAGGGCATCCATGATAGGAAGGCCGTCGATCTGTGATTCCAGAAGCTTCTTGGCATACAGGTATGCGGGAATATGCTCCTTGCTCGGTTCGTCGGAAACATGGAAATAGCAGCGATCCTGCAGCTTATGGGTGCGGATGAAGTCCATGAGGCGCGGCAGGAAAGCTTCCAGAAATTCCCGGTATTCGTCACTCGCCGCATCGGTATCCCAGCCGAATATCTGCCTGCAGCCCTCTTTTTTCCCATTTGCCGGAGAGCCTTCCCAGGCCATGATCTTAGGGGCATGTCCGGCTCCCCACTGGGTAAATAAATGAGAAAATTCCAGATAGCGGATGTGGCAGCGTTCACAAAGCTCCAGCCAGCGTTCCAATTTTTCAAAGGAAAAGGTATAACCGTTCTCTTCCTGATATACATCGATAAGCTGCACCGTTGTGCGTTCTCCTCCCGGAGCGGTATCCAGAGGCGGTGTGAAAAGAGGCGTCAGAATCATGTTGACTCCATAGCGTGCGGCGGCCTCCATATATCCGGAGGTAAGCTCCCAGTATTTTTCACTGAAAACAGGAACCTTATACCAGTCTGCAATACAATCCGTATGAAACCATTCCGTATGGATGAGAGTCTGCTCCGGAAGGCGGGCATTCAGGCGTTCCAGAACAAAAGTACAGCTGTTGAGGACTGTGCCGTTTTCTTCGGTAATGGCAATTGTAAGATCGTAGGAACCGGAAGGCAGGGAACATTCCGCAGGAACGGTGATCCAGAGGCTCCTCCATTGCCCCGGCAGCAGAGTAATATCCGATATGCCGGAATAAAGGGGATCCGGATAAAGGCCGGGTGTGGTCCGAAGCACAAAATCATCCCCGTCCGGGAAAATGGGAAGCTCGCTGGGAGCCAGGCCTACCTGCCTTATAATAACATCATCGGCCAAAGTTCCCGACAACTGGATCCCGGCTTTAAAGGTGAGCGGTCCTTCCCAGCAATAGGCGGCCTGAAAGGAAAAACGCTCATTAAGGAGCATGTCGGCGCCGGTATATTCAGCCTGCGGTTGAAAGGGTTCATCCGGAAAAATTTTCTCCAGAGAACTGACGGTGAGTAAGGTTAATTTTTTATCGTCCATATGCAATCCCCCTGTGTGATTCATTATAAAAACAAGGATATCAAAGAATCGGGGAAAACGCTATATTGCCGCAGAAAATGAAGTAAAAAGTGCAAAGAAAAGTGCCGATATGGATATCGGAGGAGAGGGTGCGGCAGGCGCTTCTGTGAACACGGATAAAGAATACTTACGAAACGGTTCCCGGGCATATGTATGGGGAACCGTTTCCTTTTCCGTATTCAAATTCTCTTTTTGCACCAATGCTCCAGCCATTGGATGATCTGGTACAGCGCCATGGCAATGACACACAGGATGATAATGGATGTAATCACCATATTGAGCTGGAAGAGACGGGTATCTTGAAAGATTAAATTGAGTATCCAAAAAGAAAACTCATTGAAACATGCCTGTATCCATGATAACGTATTCTGAAAAGGTAATCAGGGAGGATTCAATGGACAATGTATACAGCCTTCGTATTTATGATACGGAGTTAATGCGGTTCGTGATGGAAAAGAGAGGCTTGGAAGGCCTCGTTACAGAAATCCTGGATATAAAGGATGAATATGGACATTTGATGCCTCTGGACATGAAGATTGACAAGGAAGGAATTCTCCGCTGGCTGGAACGCAGGGTGATTCCTAAAAATAGAACACATGCAGACAAAATTTTGAAAACATCGGGACTTAGCCATAACGATACGAAAGGGATTATAGATGTGTGCAAAGGCTTGTCCCTAAACGACAGCTATTGGATTGTACCGGATGGCTTTGAGGGAAAATTTGCCCAATATAATCTTTATGAGAATCGTTTTTCCGAAATGCTGGCACTCGTTGCCTACACAGGGGAAGGGCAAAGCAGACAGGCGTTTACCATCTTCCCGGAATTAACCACTAGCGTCGATTTACTCCCGGTTAAGGGATAGTCCTGCAAGGGTGTAGTCCCAATCTTCCGGCAAGGACCGCATTTGCGACAATAGCCCTTTCGCCTTTAGCGTCAGTTCCTTGCTGTGTAGGTGGTGGTTGCTCATTACGGTATAGCCCTTGTTGTGCTCCACGTGGAAAACTGCCATAGCTTCATCACTCCTTTGCTGTGGGTTTGTTACACGATAGAAGCGCGATTTTGAGGGAAAAGGTATATTTCCCTTGCCTGCTTAAAAACGCGCCCGCAAAGCCGCTCAAATCAAGGCTCTGTCTGTCCCTACTGCGTAACATGAGGGCAAAAATAGCGGCGTTCCTGTTCTCCCGGTGTGGGAGTGAGAAACACCGCTTGTGCGGTGCTTTATTCTACTTCATCGGCTATGAGGTCTTGCATGGCTTCCCCAAAGTCTGTCGTAAAGGAAAAGATGAAGTATTCCAAAATGTCGGGGTCTGCGCCCATAGGCTTGGCTTCCTCGAAAAAGGGCAAGCACATAAGCCCGTAAAGCGTTTTGATGATTTTGAACAGCTTATCTCGGTCGGCGGGGGTGTTCATGGTAACGAGAATGTCCGTCAAGCGGTTTATGGTTTCCATATCACCGCCCGTTGTCAGCCATACCATTTCCACGAAAGGCTGCGTGATTGCTCCGGCGACAAGGTTTATCTTATCCTTGCTGATTTCGCCGGATTGTAGTACAATACCCTTGCTTAATAACAGTTCGTTCAAGGTGTCCTCCTTTCAATTTGCCCTTTGCGCGTGACGCTTTTTTGATGCCCTCGCTTACAAAAGGGGTTTATAAAGAGATATGGTAGGATTTAAGCACAAACGGCGAAAAGCCTTGATATGCAAGGGTTTCGCCGTTTCCTTATAAAACTTGTGAGAAGATATAAAGCGTTTTTCGGGCTTTAATCTATAAAAAATTAAAAAGCATTCTTTGGATGACAGTAGGTGTTGTTCTTGAATGTTATGATAGTTGTAAAGTGACAACGAGAAAAGGAGAGATTCCTGATGAATGATAACAAAAATGCACTTTTGGAGAGTGAAGAGGCTGAAGATCAGAGTGAAGAGTTTGATTTTGATGAACTCGAAAGACAGCTGGAGGAAGGACTGGAAGATAGCTTATCTGAACTGAAATTTCTTGAAGAAGACAAGGAGAAAATCAGCAATCCAGAAAATTTGGGAAATGCTGTTATGGGTGTAGTATGGGATCAGTTTGTAATTCAGATTGGAACTGTTGCAGGCGAAGATTTCATCAAAGAAAACCGTGGGATACGTCTTGATTTGCGTGATGAAGCGCATATTCAAACAACAGAAAACTTTGCTAATGGAAAGATTGCATCGCATAATACAGAAATAGATTATCAGCAAAGATATGATGATTGGCAATCCAATTTTAAGAAAGATGAGAATGGGCAAGTAATTAAGAAAATCGACAAAAGGTCTGGGACAGAAAAAGAAGTACTCATAGATGAGGCACGGAAACCTTATGATAAGAATAGACCTAAAGGTTCTAAACAGGTAAACATAGATGATATTGTACCGGTGGCAGAGCAAGTGCGTGACCCAGCCACAAATGCGCACCTGACATTAGATGAGAGGGTAGCTTTTGGTAATAGTGAAATTAATTTGAATCCAATGGATGCAAGTGCCAATCAATCCAAGGGTGATAGTACCATGTCGGAATGGCTCGATTCAGAACGAAACGGCGAAAGGCCAGCTGATAGATTCGACATTGATGAAGCTGATTTAAGAGAGAAAGACAAAGCGGCAAGGGAAGAGTATGAAAAAGTCAAAAAGGAAGGCGAAGAAAGGTCTATAAAAGCGGGCAAGAAATCGCAACGGAATGAAGCGTTTAGAATAGGCGGGAAAGCCTTAAGGGCTGCGGTGATGGGGCTTCTTGCTGAATTGGTGAGAAATATTATAAGCAAATTGGTTTCTTGGCTTAAGTCAAAAGAAAAAAATTTGAAGACATTTCTTGGACAAGTCAAGACGGCAATTGCTACATTTTTGAGAAACGTAAAACAAAATCTGCTTACAGCAGGAACGACAGTCGCATCAACTGTTTTAAGTGCAATATTTGGTCCCGTTGTAGGTGCAATCCAAAAGATATGGACACTGATTAAACAAGGCGGAAAATCGGTGAAAGAAGCTATTGATTATGTAAAGGCACCGGAAAATCGAAGGAAATCTTTCGGCGTTCTCATGCTTGAGGTCGGAAAAATTGTCATGACGGGGCTGACAGCAATGGGAGCTTTAGTTTTGGGAGAAGTAATTGAAAAAGCCCTGATGACATTTCCTGTATTTGCGGCAGAAATACCCTTAATAGGCAGTCTCGCAAATATAATCGGTATTTTCCTTGGAGCAGTTGTCGCAGGAATTGCTGGTGCGCTTGTTATGAATCTCATTGATAGGCTCATAGCAAAGAAACAAAAACAGGAAATTACCGAAAGGCAAATAGACAAAGGCAATGAAGTTCTTGCAAAGCAGGCACAAGTCATTGCAGTAAACCAGGAGCAATTACGTAGGCAAAAAGCAAAAACTGGTGAAATTATTAAAGCGAGACATGAGGCGGCAGTTGAGGTGATGAGAGAAGCAACGGAAAATATCTTCACCGAAAAGAAAAATGATAATGCTGAGCGGCTTGCAGACATGAAAGCGGTATTAGACCAGATATAGAAAGGAGAAGCTTATGAATTACAAGGTGGTATTAGGAATTTTAGGTGCGGCTATTGTGGTAGGAGGAATTATATTTTTTATAACAAGAGATGAGTCCATCAAATCATCTGAAGAGTCAGAGCGTGATGGAAAGAAAGGTACAGATGTTGTTACATATACAAGTGTTACAGAAGACGAGAATCAATCTAATCTTAATAATGTAAAAGCAGATGTAGCAGAAACAATGAGAGAACGGCACGAGGAAGCACAAAAGGAAATGAGAAAGTCGGTCGATAACATCTTTAATGGTGCTGGAAGTAATGAAACAAAAAATGAGGAAGCTAAAAAGAAGATGTTTGAAGGCCTCGACAATATTTAACAGGAAGGATGAAGATTGTGCTGGAATATAGCATACAAAAAACTCGTTTTGAAAAACAAAAGAAAGAACTGAAGGCTTTTTCCGAACAGCCTGCTACAAGTACAGAATTAGATAAGTTTAGTACGGACGGTCAGTGGTCAGATTTTTGGGCTGGTGGACTGGCAGGTGTATTAAGCGGGCATAAAGTGACGGGAGAAGAGATTAATAGCCTTGTTACAAAACTACAGAACTGTTTTGCGGAAATAAATGAACGTGACCGGAAGGTTATCAAAGAATTTGGTCAAGTATATGAGACTTTTGAAGCTCTTGATAAGGGATATATCCAAGGTATTCTTATTGGTGTGAAGTCCGCAGAGAAGGCAAGTCAAGAGGCTAAGGATGCGCAAAAGGATATAAATGACACAATAAAGGCACTTCAGATTACCATAAATAAACTGAAGGAATTTAAAGGTGAGATAAACCAGTACGCGCATCTTAAGGATATTGATGATATTTGGTGCGACATACAACGATATGAATTAGAATTAGGGAGTATCTCTACGGAATTAAAGACTCAAGGTATTAATTTTGATAAAAAAATATCTATATTAGAACAGCTTAAGACACGGATTGAGAAAACCAGGCACTTTAATGATATTGACTCAATGTGGAGAACTATAAAAAGTCAGGGAGAGGAAATAGACAGTTTTTTAAGAAAACTGGAAGAACTGTCAGATCAACTGACTGAAAAGATAAATGATTTGCTTGCTTTTAAGGAAGAAATTGAAAGAGCAGAGCATATCAAAGACATTGACTCAATTTGGGAGAATATGAAAAACCTTCAGGAAGAAGTCTCAAAGCTGTCGGATAATATTGAGAAACGAATAGAAAAGGTTGAGACGGAAATATCTAAGTTTGTGGAACTTGCAAAAGGACAAAGCCATTTTAAAGACATAGATGACATCTGGGAAGGACTGCAAGAGGTCCAAAAGACGGTTGGGAATCATTTTGAATCTATTAGTAGATATGAAGAAGTACAAGAGAGAATAGATAAAGAGTTATCTGATGTAAATGATTTCATCAGCGGTATCCAGCGGATAGAGCATTTTAATGATATAGATGCAGAATGGGAATTTTCACATGAGCTGATTAAAAATATAGAGGCAACAGACAATAAAGTTCTTACAGTGGAAAAGAACATACAAGAATACGGGAAAAGATTGCAAAAGGCTGAAGACGAAAATGTACAATTAAAAAGTAAAATTAATACGGCTTACATTGTTGCGGGCGGAGCCATAGCATTGTCTGTCGTTCAGCTTATTTTGCAGCTGTCAGGTATTTTGTGATGGAGAACAAAAGAGAAAAAAATCTCATGAATATGGCGTCAAAATTGGACGCTATTACGAACAGCGATGGAGAAATAACTAAATTGGCATTTTCCATAGTTGAGGATAAAGATGATTCCGCAACGGTGGAATTGTGTAAAAAAATTTCGGAATTTGCCAAAAATGAAATTAAGCAAATTGTACAGATAGCCCAAGCCCTGAAAGATGAGATTGTAAGCTATTATGGATATATTAGAGTAAAAGAAATCTGTAATGATAAAAAGCTTTTGCCTGTTGAAGAAGAAAAGTCTCTTGGTGAATTATTGAATGAACTTGATGAATTAGTGGGGCTTAAGAAGGTGAAAGCCGCTGTAAATGATCTTATAGCTTATCAGAAGGTACAAAAATTAAGAGAGAAGGAAGGCTTATTTTCCTCCAAAAGCACTCTTCACCTTGCGTTTACAGGAAATCCTGGAACAGGGAAAACAACGGTTGCTCGTATTGTCGGTCGTATATATAAACAGATTGGTCTTCTTTCAAAAGGGCATTTTTTAGAAGTATCCAGGACGGATCTGATTGCTGGATATCAGGGGCAGACTGCCTTGAAAGTTAAAGAGGTTATAGAACGCGCAAAAGGCGGTGTGCTCTTCATAGATGAGGCATACAGTATTACTGAAAATGATCATTCTGATTCTTATGGCCGAGAATGTTTAACAGAACTGACAAAGGCATTGGAGGATTATAGAGATGATTTGGTGGTCATTGTTGCTGGCTATACAGAACCGATGAAATTATTCTTTGAATCTAATCCTGGATTGAAATCCAGATTCAATACGTTTATTGAGTTCGAAGACTATGATGAGGAAGAACTGGATGGCATCATGAATATGATGTGCAAGAAGAATGATTATGTTTTATCGAAGAATGGTGTTGAGAAGGTAAAAGCCATTATTGCCTATGGTGTGGCGCATAAGGGAGAAGAGTTTGCTAATGGCAGACTTGTAAGAAATCTGTATGAAGATATGGTAATGAATCATGCCAGACGTGTAAACGGAATTGACAAGCCAAGCCGTGAGGATCTTATGGAATTGAAGGCGGATGATATTCCTTCTGTGGCAGAAAAAGAAGATTAAACTGAAAAATGGAACAAAGTATGATGATATCCAGGCTGGAGACAGTCTGGGTATTTTTTTAAAAATTTTTAGTCCTATGTTGACAGAATCGGGAATTTCAGGGGCTGGAAAAATATGTCGCATGAACCAGATGGAATTAAATGTAGTTTTATCTGGAAAGACAGTATTTATACTGGATACAGGGCAGACACATAAATGTTGGGGCAAAAGAAATAACCCGGCCTATTATTTTACGATAAAATATAAGGAAATAAATGAATAATAAACGATAAGGAGTAAACATGGTTAGAATGCATATTATACAGGACGCAAATTTATTAAATCTGGTAAATCATATAAGCCGCCGGTAAAAATCTAAGAACAGGGGCATAAATATATAGTAATGATGTGATGCAGGAGATGTATTTATGCCCTTAGACGAAAAAGGAGAAAAAATGGCAGCAAAAGAAAAAAACAGTGTCCTTGAGCAGGTATGCAGAATTTTAGCCCGCGAAAATTTTATTACGCCGGAGGAACAACTGCGTATGTTGGAACAGCTTCGGAAGGAGTGAAAATACCTTGTATGGAATAGAAGCGTCTTCATGGCAGTTTCGGGCGGTAACATATAACCGGTGCAGCACGGAAGAGGAACGGCAGAAGGATGCACTGGTAAAACAAGTACAGGAAGCCAAAAATTGTGTGGCTGAACAAGGATGGCAATTAATAGATACCTATGTGGAGGCCAAGAGTGGAACTACATCGAAAGGAAGAAAGGAATACAATAGGCTTTATCAGGATTTGGAAACAGATAAATTTGATATTATAGTAATAAAGAGCCAGGACAGACTGATGCGCAATACCAAGGACTGGTATCTGTTCCTGGACAGATTACAAAGAAATAAAAAACGGCTTTACATATATTTGGAAAGGAAATTTTACACCCCTGATGATGCGCTGATAACAGGCATAAAGGCAATCCTTGCGGAAGAATACAGCCGTGAACTCAGTAAAAAAATTAATAACGCCCATCGGAACCGGCAGCGTGAAGGACAGTGCTTTGTAATAACCAATCATACCTATGGATATAAAAAGCTTCCGGATAAAAGCCTCCTGGTCGATGAGCAGGAAGCGGAAATGATACGCATGATATTTCAATTGTCGGCGAATGGTTATGGAACACACTGCAGCGCTGAAATTTTATTTGCGAAGGGATATCGGAACAGGGAAGGCAATATGCTTAGTCCCTCCATCATACGCAATATAATCCGCAACCCGTTATATAAAGGGGATGTTGTCCAGAACCGTTATCATTATGACTTTGACAGTAAGCAAGTGAGCAGGAATCCGGAATCAGACTGGATAATACATAGGAAAGCCATTCCGGCAATTGTTGATGATGAACTGTTCCTGCGTGCAAACAGAAGCATGGATGACAGAAGGGAGATGAGAAATTGTGGTGGCAGTTATGCAAAATTCAGCAGCCAGGGAAAGTTTGATTTCTCAGGGAAACTTTGCTGTGGCTTATGCGGGCATCCCTTTTACAGAACTGTCAGACAGAGAAAGGATGGAAAGGCAGTTGAGTGGAAATGTAGTAATTACCTGCAGAACGGAAGAAAAAAGGAAGCTTTGCAGAGAAATCAGATAAGAAAGGCGCCCAAAGAAGAATATGCAGGTTGTGACAATGTTCATGTAGATGAAGAAAAACTGCAGATAACACTGGAAACCATATGCCAAAAAAAATATAAAAGCCTGAATATCAGGAAAGAAGACCTCCTTAGAGATACACTGGCGGTTTTAAGGAAAGTGTTTCATAATGAAAACGCTTATGGGGAAAAAGAAAAACTGGAGGAGGCCTCGGACAGGATACTGAGACAAGAGGATATTCTGCTGGAAAAGCTTTTGGACGGCGTTATTTCCGATGTGGAATATACCAGAAAAAGCGAAGGCTTTCAAAAAGAAATGGACAAAATCAATTTTCAATTGACCAAGCTTCAGGAGCAGGCTGAACAGAGCATTACTTTAGAAAAAAGAATAGAAGATATAAGGAGGAACCTGGAAAGCGGTATCATAGAACAAGCCCAGACGGCTGACATGCTGCAGAATATCCAAAAGATAAAAGTGTTTCCTGACTGTCTGGAGATTTACCTTGATTCATGGAAAATCTGCGGCATAGAAGAATCCCAAAATGATATGTTCCAATCTGTCCGGGAGGAAACAGACAGACTTACGGTGGTTAAAATACCTCAGAAGTGCAGTACATCCCATCAGCAAATGATTGAAGAGGAAAAAAAGATTATTATACGGTATATGAAGCAAAATCCACGGATTACGGCCAAAATGATTTCTGAGAAGATGGATGTCAGTATTTCTCTTGTAAACAGGAGAATCCGGGAACTGAGAAAGGAAGGGAAAATACATTATAGCGTGCCAAATGGAAAGGGAAGATGGATTATTTCATGATTAGGCTGCCGGTATCTGTTTTATAAGGATACCGGCAATATTAAAAAAGCGGATATGGAAAAAGCCAAGAGAGTCAGGTGGCGGAAACGAAAAATACATGATAAAATGGTAATGTAAAAATTATGGGGGTTTGCCGAAGGAGAATCATTATGAAAAAAACATTACCCATCGGAATGGAAGACTTTAAAGAAATTATTGAAAAAGATTGTTACTATGTAGATAAATCTTTGTTCGTTAAAGAACTTTTGGATAACAGCAGCAAGGTGCGGCTGTTTACCAGGCCGCGGCGCTTTGGGAAGACATTGGCTCTCAGCATGCTCCGGTACTTCTTCGAAAAAGAATTTACAGCAGAGGGGGAGGCAATAGATAACAGCGGGCTGTTCAAGGGACTGAAAATTTTTGGTGCCGGGGAAAGTTACCTTAAGCATATGGGGCAATACCCTGTTATCAGCCTGTCTCTGAAATCTGCAAAACAGCCGGATTTTGAAATGGCCTATGATGCGGTCGTGAATGAAATTTCAAAGGAATTTGTGCGGCACAATTATGTAATAGATGGTGACTGGCTGCTTACTGAAGAGAAAGAGTTGTTTATCCGTATAAGAGAGAAAAAGGCTTCCCGGATTGATTACGCTATTGCATTGGAGTTTCTTACACGCTGCCTGAAGAAGGTATATCAGAAAAACGTTATAATTTTAATAGACGAATATGATGTGCCGCTTGAAAATGCATGGTTCAGAGGATTTTATGGCCAAATGACAGATTTTATCAGGTCTCTGTTTGAATCTGCCTTAAAGTCAAATTTCAATCTGGAATTTGCAGTAGTAACCGGCTGTCTCCGAATCAGTAAAGAAAGTATTTTTACGGGCTTAAACAATCTAGAAATTGTTTCTGTATTGCGCTCCAGATATTCGGAATATTTTGGGTTTACTGTCCCGGAGGTCGTAAGCCTGCTCCATTTTTATCATATAGAAGAAAAGACGGAAGAAGTGAAGCGCTGGTATGACGGTTATCTTTTTGGAGATACGGAAGTATATAACCCATGGAGTATGGTTAATTATGTGAACGAAGCCGTAAGTGAGGTTAATTCAATGCCCCGGCCCTATTGGGCAAACACTTCGTCTAACAGTATCATACGGGATATGATTGAACATGCGGGCAGCAGCGTAAAAATGGAGCTGGAAAATCTGATTGCGGGGGACTGTATTGAGAAACCGGTACATGAGGATATCACCTACGAAGACATCTATCGGTCGGAGGATAATCTTTGGAACTTCCTTTTCTTTACAGGATACTTAAAAAAGACCAGGGAATATATGCAGGCGGATACCATTTATATGTTGTTGGCGATTCCCAATGCAGAGGTGAAATATATCTACCGAAATACCATTATGGAATGGTTCGACAGGCAAATCAGACAGAAGGATTTTTCGTTGTTGTATAAAGCACTGTTGGAAAAGGATACCATGATGGTTGAAAAAGAACTTTCCAGAAATCTGATGGAGACAATAAGCTTTTTCGACTACAGGGAAGATTATTATCATGGTTTTACAACAGGACTTCTGAAAATGATGGAGGGTTATATTGTAGAATCCAACCGGGAAAGCGGTATGGGGAGGAGCGATATTATTATCCGTTCGGCGCCATATGAAGGGATAGCGGTCATTATTGAAACAAAGGTGGCGGATTCCTATGGGCAGCTGGAAGAAAAAGCCTCCCAGGCACTCGCGCAAATAGAAGAAAAGCAGTACGATGCGGGCTTGCGTTCAGAAGGCTACCACACGTTTATAAAATATGGCATTGCATTCTTCAAAAAGCTTTGCAGGGTGCTGACGGATAAATAAGAACGGCGGAGAGGGAGCCCACTTTGGATATTCCTTTTTATCATTTATGACACCCGGCTGAAGACCTGGCTTCCATAAATGATCAGATAACCAAGCCCCCTTCTGGCTGCCAGGAATTCACCGATGATGACGCCGACAAGGGCCAGCCCGATATTTACCTTCATCGTGCTGAGTATAATAGGAACGGATCCGGGAAGGACCACTTTAAATAAGGTGGTTCTCCGGTTGCCTCCAAGGGTATAAATAAGCTTTATTTTTTCCTCGTCCACCTGACGGAAGCCGGTGTAAAGATTGATGATAGCCCCGAAGATGGCCACAGAGATACCGGCGACAATTATGGTGTTCATTCCGGTTCCCAGCCATACGATAAGCAGCGGCGCCAAAGCGGATTTGGGAAGGCTGTTAAGGACAACGAGGTAAGGCTCCAGGATTTCCGTCAGTTTCGTGGAATACCACAGCAGTGTGGCGCAGATCATGCTGAAAGCAAAAACCAGGAGAAAGCTGAGTATGGTTTCGTATAAAGTAACGCCGATATGCATGAATAAGGAGTTCTTTTGCAGCATAGTAATAAAACAGGCAGCAACCCGGCTGGGGCTGGAAAAGAAGAAGGAGTCAATGATTTTCAGATCGGCACACAGCTCCCAGACAGCCAGAAAGACAATAAGAATGAAGAAACGCATAAAAGTAACCATTCGGTGATGCTTCCTGTGATCGGCTACAAAGCGTTCCTGGGCAGAGGCGGAAAGCTCTGCCGGGGTCATGTTTTTCGTTGATTTTTTATGATTCATCTGTCAGTTCCTCCCAAAGCTGATTAAAATAATCCTTGAATTCCGGCGCGTTTCTGGAAGCGAGCAGGGAATCATCTTTAAGGGTGAGGTGAATAGGGATTTCAGCTTTTACCCGTGCGGGACGGTTGCTGAGAACAATAACCCTATCCGCCAGGCTGACGGCTTCCGAAAGGTCGTGGGTAATTAAAACTGCGGTTTTCCCGGCGGAACGTATGATCCGGCAGATATCCGCGGACACCGTGAGACGTGTCTGGTAGTCAAGGGCGCTGAAGGGTTCGTCGAGAAGCAGGATTTCCGGCTCCAGGGCCAGTGTACGGACGAGAGCCGCACGCTGCTTCAGACCGCCGGACAGCTCACTTGGTTTTTTATGAAGAAAAGGAGAAAGGCCATAGTCATTTACCATGGAAAGAACCTTTTCCTTCTTTTCGGGGGTCAGCTGTTTGTTGATTTCCAGTCCGAGTGTGACATTTTTATAAATATCCCTCCATTCGAAGAGATGATCATGCTGAAGCATGTAGCCGATTCCCGGCTTTTTATCATGCGGATCTTTGGTATAAAAAGTAATATCGCCGGATTCAGGCTGAAGCAATCCGGCAATGAGGGAGAGAATCGTAGATTTTCCACAGCCGCTGGGACCGACGATGGCCAGGAATTCTCCGGTTCGGACCGAAAAGGATATGTTGTCGAGTGCTTTGATTTCCCCGTTCAGACTGTGATAGGAGAAAGCTATATTTTTCAATGAGAGTATGATGTCTTCCATGTCAATCCTCCAATCTGGCCGGAAAAGAAAATACCGGGTCCCATGGTGGCAATTCGGTTCCGGACAGTTATATAACATATCATATGAATCCGGCGGGAATTTGTTCCTTGCCGGTATTTTTTCGGAAATACCGGCATAAACTGATGGCTTTGCCGATATCCCCGAAATGTATGAACTATGTAAAAAGGATTTATTTTAGTGGTGGATGAGGGCGGAAAATGGTAAAATAAATTCAGGATAATAACGACTGCGGAAACAGGTGGCTGGCGAGAGAGGGGGCGCGGGAATGCGTGGATGGAAGCTTGGATGGAAAGTGCTCTGGCCTGTTTTATGGTATTTGGGGGTAATGGGAGCGGCGGCCCTGCTGTGTCCCCGGAGGTTCTCTGTGCTGGAGGTGGCCGGTGTGGCGGCGGGAGCTGCGGTGGTGACATTGCTTCTGGGCGGACGGCTGTACAGAGGAAGAGGCTTTTGGGAAAATCTGGGAAGCGGCGGTAAGGCGCTGGGATATGGATGGCTGCTTATTCCGGCAGGAATAGCTGTGTGCATTATGCTGAACGGCCTGCTTATTCTGTTCGGTCTGGAAAGTACATCCGGCATGTATGACGGAAGGGCGGAAATGATATACGCAAGCCGAATGTGGGAACAGCTGCTGATATCCTGTGTACTGATTCCCTTTGCCGAAGAGCTGGTCTTCCGGGAACTGGGATTCGGAAGACTGCGTAAGGAATGCGGACCGGCTCTGGCGGCAGGCATAACAGCGGTGCTTTTTGGAATATATCATCTTCAGCTGGTGCAGGGCCTTTACGCCGTATGCCTGGGATTGCTGCTGGCGGCGGCCTATGAGAAATGCGGAGGGCTGGGGGCGGCGTTTCTGGTGCATGCAGTTTCCAATCTGACAGCTGTGGTTTTGTCTTTAGAAGGGGAGAGAAGCTGGCTTTGGGGAAAAAGTCTCTTTGTAGTTTCAGCCACCCTGATTTCCGGCCTTATTCTTATCCTGTGTGTCCGAAAGATGTTGAAAACGGAGGGGACGGAGACGAAAACTTTATTGCAATAAAGTTCATTTTATGGTACTATCATTTTTAAATTGAAATTATGAGGTACTTTTTATCGAATAAAGGGCCGGATTTGTGGCGGAATGGAGGATATTATGGCACAGCTCTGGGGCGGACGTTTTACGAAGGAAACGGACAAGCTGGCATATCAGTTCAATGCATCAATACATTTTGACAGGCGTTTTTTTGAGCAGGATATCGAAGGGAGCATTGCCCATGCGGTGATGCTGGAGAAGCAGGGGATTCTTACACAGGCGGAAAAGGATGCCATTGTGAAGGGGCTGACCGGAATACGTGAGGATGTGAAGGAAGGCAGTCTTGTTATTACGGATGAATATGAAGACATTCACAGCTTTGTGGAAGCGAATCTCATTGACCGTATCGGCGATGCGGGAAAGAAGCTGCATACGGGAAGAAGCAGGAATGATCAGGTGGCGCTGGACATGAAGCTGTATGTGCGCCAGGAAATTCTGGAAACGGACGCTTATTTAAAGGAACTCCTGGAGACGCTGATCCGTCTTATGGAAGAAAATATGGAAACCTATATGCCCGGTTTCACTCATATGCAGAAAGCACAGCCCACCACTCTGGCCCACCATCTGGGCGCTTATTTTGAAATGTTTAAAAGAGACAGGCTCCGTATGAAGGACATTTTCATGAGAATGAACTATTGCCCTTTGGGGGCGGGAGCCCTGGCAGGAACCACATATCCTCTGGACAGAAGCTATACGGCTTCTCTGCTTGGCTTTGAAGGACCGACGCTTAACAGTATGGATTCTGTGTCGGACAGAGATTATCTCATAGAGCTGTTATCCGCTCTTTCTACTATAATGATGCATTTGAGCCGTTTCTCCGAGGAGATTATCACATGGAATTCCAATGAATATCACTTTGTGGAGATCGACGATGCCTATTCCACAGGAAGCAGTATCATGCCTCAGAAGAAGAACCCGGATATCGCGGAGCTGACCCGCGGAAAGACAGGGCGGGTTTACGGGGCGCTGATTTCCATGCTCACAACGATGAAGGGAATTCCTCTCGCTTATAACAAAGACATGCAGGAAGACAAGGAAATGACCTTTGATGCTATTGATACGGTAAAAAGCTGCCTGGTTCTTTTTAACGGAATGGTAAAGACGATGCGCTTTAATAAGGCTGTTATGGAAAAAAGTGCCGTGAACGGATTTACCAATGCCACGGATGCAGCGGACTACCTGGTAGGCAAAGGCGTACCCTTCCGGGATGCCCATGGTATTATCGGCAGCCTTGTCCTTTACTGCATCGGGAAAAACACAAGCATTGACGCCTTAAGCCTGGAAGAACTCAAAACAATCAGTCCTGTTTTTGAAGAGGACATATATGAGGCGGTTTCCCTGAAAACCTGCGTGGAAAAACGGCTGACCCTGGGAGCTCCGGGGATGGATGCCATGAAGGAAGTTATCGCGATCAATAAGGAATATCTGAAGGAAGAATGGGAGCTTCAGCCCGGCATTTTAAAACAGCCGCTGGAGAAACAAGTTCTGTAATTATCTTTATTTAGAATATATATTTAAGAAAGATGAGGAGAGAAAAGATGAGCGAGAAACTGAAAGTAGGTATCTTAGGCGGAACCGGTATGGTAGGGCAGCGTTTTATTTCCCTGCTGGAAAACCATCCCTGGTTTGAGGTGACCACAATTGCGGCAAGCCCCAGATCAGCGGGTAAAACCTATGAGGAGGCTGTGGGTGACAGGTGGAAGATGACTGCCCCCATGCCGGAAGCAGTGAAAAAAATAGCGGTAATGAATGTCAACGAAGTGGAAAAGGTTGCCGCTGAGGTGGATTTTGTTTTCAGTGCGGTTGATATGACCAAAGAAGAAATCAAGAAAATAGAAGAAGAGTATGCAAAAACGGAAACTCCCGTGGTATCCAATAACAGCGCTCATCGCTGGACTCCCGACGTTCCCATGGTGGTGCCGGAAATCAATCCGGAGCACATGCAGGTTATTGAATTCCAGAAAAAGCGTCTCGGAACCACAAGAGGCTTTGTGGCTGTTAAGCCCAACTGTTCCATTCAAAGCTACGCGCCCGTGCTCACCGCATGGAAGGAATTCGAGCCTGTGGAGGTGGTTGCAACCACATATCAGGCAATTTCCGGAGCGGGCAAAACTTTCAAGGACTGGCCTGAAATGGTGGGAAATATCATCCCGTATATCGGCGGTGAAGAAGAAAAGAGTGAAAAAGAACCTCTTCGTATCTGGGGTAAGATCGAAGACGGCGTGATTGTACCCGCGACCTCTCCTGTAATTACCTGCCAGTGTATCCGTGTGCCTGTTCTGAACGGACATACTGCAGCTGTATTTGTTAAGTTCAACAAAAAGCCTACGAAGGAACAGTTAATCGAAAAGCTGGTGAATTTCAAAGGCGTGCCTCAGGAACTGGAGCTTCCCAGCGCTCCGAAGCAGTTCATTCAGTATCTTGAAGAAGATAACCGTCCTCAGGTTACTATGGATGTGGATTATGAAAACGGCATGGGAGTTTCCGTCGGCCGTCTGAGAGAAGATACGGTATATGACTGGAAGTTTATCGGACTTTCCCACAATACGGTACGCGGCGCAGCAGGCGGAGCCGTTTTATGTGCAGAACTGCTGAAAGCACAGGGCTATATTACAAAGAAATAAGTCCTGGTAAAAGAGGTATAATTTGGGCAAGGATTTATTTATAGCGGAAAAACCTAGTGTTGCCCGCGAGTTTGCAAAAGCATTAAAATATAATATGAGCAATCGGGATGGATATATGGAATCGGAACAGGCTATCGTCACTTGGTGCGTAGGCCATCTGGTTACCATGAGCTATCCCGATGCTTATGATCCGGAATTGAAAAGGTGGACGCTGAAAACGCTGCCTTTTATTCCGAATGAGTATAAATATGAAGTAATTCCCTCGGTGAAGAAGCAGTTTGATATTGTGAGCGGCCTGCTGAACAGGGAAGATGTAGCCAGAATTTATGTCTGCACCGACTCCGGGCGGGAAGGGGAATATATTTACCGTCTGGTGGAACGGCAGGCGGGTATCGATGAAAATTCAGGAAAAGAAAGACGGCGGGTCTGGATCGATTCCCAGACGGAAGAAGAGATTTTAAGAGGGATCAAGGAGGCAAAGGAGTTATCCGCGTATGATAATCTTTGCGATGCGGCTTACCTGAGAGCGAAGGAAGATTACCTGATGGGAATTAATTTCTCCCGTGTCCTGACGCTGAAATACGGATATCCTGTGAAAAATTATCTGAAACAGGATAAAGCCGTGATTTCGGTAGGGCGGGTAATGACCTGTGTCCTTGGAATGGTGGTGAACAGGGAGCGGGAAATCAGGCAGTTTGTCAAGACTCCCTTTTATCGTGTAACAGGCCGGTTCGCCCTCGCCTCTTCCGGAGAGGAGACGAACGGAGGGCGCAGCTTTGAAGGCGAGTGGAGAGCCGTGGAAGGCTCCGCCTGGTTCCAGTCTCCTGCTTTATATAAAGAGAATGGGTTTAAGAAGAAAGAGGATGCGCAGAAGCTGATATCCTTTTTGGAAGAAGAACCCCAAAAAGCGCCAGTCATTGAGAAAATTGAAAAAAAGAAGGAGCAGAAGAATCCGCCCCTGTTATATAATCTTGCGGAGCTTCAGAATGACTGTTCCAAATACTTTAAGATAAGCCCGGATGAAACCCTGCGCATTGTGCAGGAGCTTTATGAAAAGAAGCTGACAACATACCCCAGAACGGATGCCCGTGTGCTTTCCAGCGCTGTGGCAAAGGAAATCAACAAGAATATCGGCGGGCTGCGTAATTACCAGCCGGCTGCGGCTTTTGCCGCGCAGGTGCTGGAACAGAAAAGCTGGCAGGGGATTGCTAAAACCAGATATGTCAATGACAAGCAGATAACGGACCATTATGCCATAATACCTACAGGCCAGGGTCTGGGAGCCCTTTCCTCCGTTTCCGCAACGGCGGCAAAGGTATATGAAATCATTGTCAGACGTTTTCTGAGTATTTTTTATCCCCCGGCGGTTTATCAGAAGATATCCCTGGTTATCAATATTAAGGGAGAACGTTTTTTCGCCAGCTTTAAGGTACTCATGGATGAGGGCTATCTGAAGGTAACCCAGTTTTCTTTTGCTAAGAAAAAAGAGGAGACTCCCAGGCCTGAAGAAGGAAAAAAGGAAGGACAGGAGAACGACGGCCAGGAAGAAGACATCAAATGTGATGCAGATTTCCTGAAAGTACTGCAGAGCCTGAAAAAAGGAGAAGAGCTTTCCTGCCAGGGACTGGAAATCAGGGAAGGCGAGACTTCACCTCCCAAACGCTATAATTCCGGAACAATCATCCTTACTATGGAGAATGCAGGACAGTTTGTAGAGGATGAGGAACTCCGTGCCCAGATAAAGGGCAGCGGCATCGGAACAAGCGCCACGAGGGCCGAGATTCTGAAAAAGCTGGTTTCTATTGATTATCTGGCGCTGAATAAGAAGACACAGATCATCACACCCACACAGATGGGGGAAATGATTTACGATGTGGTATCCGATTCCATAAAACCGCTGCTGAACCCGGCGCTGACGGCCAGCTGGGAAAAAGGGCTGACGATGGTGGCGGAAGGCACGATCACATCGGATGAATATATGAAAAAGCTCACTGATTTTGTGGGAAGAAGGACGAATATCGTAAAACAGCTGAATAATCAGCAGATTCTATTCCGGCAGTTCGATGAGAATGCAAAATATTATGCGAAACAGCCTGCCAGGACTGCGGCGCGTAAGGAGGATACCAAAAAGGAACCGGAAGCCCGTAAGGCATAAGCGAAGGGCGGAAGAGGCAGTCCGGCCGGAAGGAAAACAGCAGTTGGCAAGTGTGGTAGTACACAGATAGGAGCAGACATGGAACAATGTAAAATCATTAATCTGTATGACCTGAATGAAACGATTGCGGCACCTGTATTTGAAGGCTTTACCTATCCATGGGAAGTCCTTCCTGAAATCAAGTCCTTTATTCCGGAGTTAGGCAAAACGCTGCCGGCAGACAGGTTTGACAAAGTGGGAGAGAATGTATGGATTGCCAAATCCGCAAAGGTGGCGCCGAGCGCGTATATTAACGGCCCTGCCATAATAGATGAGGAGGCGGAAATCCGTCACTGCGCTTTTATCAGAGGGAGCGCGATCGTGGGAAAAGGCGCTGTAGTAGGGAATTCCACTGAACTTAAAAATGTGATTCTTTTCAATAAGGTGCAGGTTCCCCATTATAACTATGTAGGCGACAGTATTCTGGGTTACAAGTCACATATGGGAGCGGGTTCCATCACTTCTAATGTGAAAAGTGACAAAACGCTGGTAGTGGTAAGATGCAATGGGGAAGAATGCCATACAGGTCTGAAAAAATTCGGAGCCATGCTGGGTGACAACGTGGAAGTGGGCTGCAATTCCGTATTGAATCCGGGAACCGTTATAGGACGGGGAACCAATATCTATCCTACTTCTATGGTGAGGGGCTTTGTGCCTGCCGACAGCATTTATAAGACAAAAACAGAAATATCCGAGAAAAGTCATAACGAAGGAAAGACAGACTGACAGATCGGATGAAAAAAGCGGAACCGGCTGGGTAAGACAGCCGGTTCCTTTTTTGGCTTCTTTTGCTGCGGCTGCTGCTCGGAATATACTGTGCGGAATATGGAAATTTATATTGACGAATATGTATTTTTCGTGTATAGTAACTGTTAGACGCGTTAATGCTTGCACGCGCTAAAGCGTAAAACCGGAAAGAAAAGAGGAAAATGTTATGAAAAGGTTATTGGCAATAGCGACTGCCTTTACAATGACGGCAGTTATGCTGGCAGGCTGTGGAAGCAGCACAAATGACAGCACAAATACTTCTGCGGCATCAGAACCCGCAGCACAGGAATCAGTACAGCCTGAAGCGGCCGAGAGCAGCGCAGCTGAAACAGGCGAGGCCGCAGATGCCCAGACAGATGCGGATAAGGTATACCAGATTGGAATCTGCCAGCTTCTGCAGCATGATGCTCTGGATGCCGCTACCTTAGGTTTTAAAGAAGCCTTAACAGACAAGCTTGGAGAAGATAAGGTAAAATTTGACGAGCAGAATGCATCCGGTGATTCCGCAACCTGTGCGACAATCATCAATCAGTTTGTATCTGCGGACGTGGATCTGATCCTGGCGAATGCCACAGCATCCTTACAGGCAGCAGCAGCCGGAACCGGAACCATTCCGATCCTGGGAACATCCATCACGGATTATGCGACCGCTCTGGAAATAGATGACTGGACAGGAACCACAGGCAAAAACATTTCCGGAACATCGGATCTGGCCCCCCTCAAGGAACAGGCCGCAATGCTTAATGAGCTTTTCCCGGATGCCAAGACAATAGGCCTGTTATATTGCTCCGCAGAAGCCAACTCCGTATACCAGGCAGACACGATTCAGGAATACCTGGAAGGCTATGGATATACCTGCAAGACATTCACTTTTGCAGATTCCAATGATATCGCTTCCGTAACGACCAATGCAACCGGCGAATGCGATGTAATCTATGTACCGACAGACAATACCGCAGCTTCCAACACGGAAGTAATCAATAATGTATGCCTTCCTGCAGGCGTTCCCGTTATTGCAGGCGAAGAAGGTATCTGCAAAGGCTGCGGCGTTGCAACCTTATCTATCAGCTATTATGATATCGGCTACAAGGCTGGCGAAATGGCAGTGGATATCCTGGTTAACGGAGCAGATATCACAACAATGCCTGTTGAGTTCGCTCCCAATGTAACCAAAGAATATAATGAGACTATTTGTAAAGAACTGAATATTACAGTGCCTGAAGACTATGTGGCCATTAAGGCGGAATAACCAGTATTTTACATAACATGCAAAGCGGACAGATGCCTGAACGGCACTCCACAAAAGCGGTTAAAAAGCCCTGCTTTTTACCGCTTTTTGTTGTACAATGCATTTTATAAAAAAAGAGATATCTTTTCAGAATAAATTCCTTTATAATAGATACCTGTGAGGCCTGTCAAGGGCTTAAATATTGAAGATACGGGGAGGTAAATGACGTGAACATTATGTCACTCTTAAATGCGCTGCCAGGCGCCTGCGCCCAGGGATTGATCTGGGGAATTATGGCAATAGGTGTATACATAACCTACAAAATACTGGATCTGGCAGACTTGACTGTAGATGGAACCATGGCTACCGGAGGGGCCGTATGTATTATGATGATACGTGCCGGCCATTCCCTGGGCATTTCTCTTATATGTGCGGTGCTGGCCGGTGCCCTGGCGGGACTGGTGACCGGTATTTTCCATACATCCATGGGCATTCCGGCCATACTCGCCGGAATACTGACCCAGCTTGGCCTGTACTCGGTTAACTTAAGAATTCTCGGCAACAGCTCCAACCAGGCGGTAGGAGTGGACAAATACGACTTGCTGGTATCTCTGCGATACATAAAGGGCGTGCCCTTTTACCAGAATACCATTCTTATCTGTATTGTTATCCTTATTATATTGATTGCCTTGCTTTACTGGTTTTTCGGTACAGAGCTCGGCTGCTCCATCCGTGCTACCGGATCTAACCCGAATATGTCCAGAGCACAGGGGATTAATACCAATTTCTGCAAAATACTCGGTCTTATGCTTTCAAACGGAATCGTAGCTTTCGCCAGTGCACTGTATGCCCAGTATCAGGGCTTCGCAGATGTAAATATGGGACGGGGAGCTATCGTCATCGGCCTGGCTGCCGTAATTATCGGAGAGGTAATTTTCAGCCGCGTCCGTGGAAATTTTGCATTCAAGCTGTTTTCGGCGGCATTGGGAGCCATTATATATTATATTGTACTTCAGGTGGTGCTGTGGCTCGGTCTGAATTCCAACGATCTGAAGCTGTTCTCCGCCCTGGTAGTGGCCCTGTTCCTGGCAATCCCTTATTTAAAGGGAAAGTACTTCAATAAGCCGGCAAAAAAAGGAGGTGCTCCCCGTGCTTAGTATATCCGGAATAACAAAAACATTTAATGCTGGTACGATCAATGAAAAAACAGCGCTGAATGGCTTATCCCTCAAGCTGGAAGAGGGAGATTTCGTAACAGTTATCGGAGGAAACGGCGCCGGAAAATCCACCATGCTCAATGCAGTGGCCGGGGTTTTCTCCGTAGATGAAGGAAACATCACTATCGACGGAATCGATGTAACCAAGCTGCCTGAGTACAAACGTGCCAAATATCTGGGACGTGTTTTCCAGGATCCCATGACGGGTACGGCAGCCAATATGCAGATAGAAGAAAATCTGGCATTGGCGTCAAGAAGAGGAAACCATCGTACCCTGCGTTCCGGAATTTCCCAGAAAGAACGTGCACAGTACCAGGAACAGCTTAAAATCCTCGAGCTTGGTCTTGAGTTCCGCATGACAAGCAAAGTAGGTCTTCTTTCCGGCGGTCAGCGCCAGGCTCTGACACTCCTTATGGCAACCCTGAAGAAACCCCGCCTCCTTCTTCTGGATGAGCATACCGCAGCATTGGATCCCAAGACAGCCGCGAAGGTATTGGAAATCACGGAAAAAATAGTGGAAAGGGATCATCTGACGACGCTGATGATCACACACAATATGAAGGATGCCATCGCCCATGGAAACCGCCTGATCATGATGCATGAAGGAAGGGTTATTTATGACGTGGCAGGGGAAGAGAAGAAAAAGCTTCAGGTGTCCGATCTTCTTAAGAAATTCGAACAGGTCAGCGGAAGTGAATTTGCCAATGATAGGATGATGCTGAATTAGATACAGAGACAGCGGCCCTGCGGGCCGCTGTTTTGCATTCTTTCCGCTGCTTCGACAATACTTTGACAATTTTTTTCAAAAAGGCTGGATTTTTGACTTGAAATATGAGAAAATAATACGAGCGATTAGGGACAGGTACTTTTGCGGCCTTTTTGCCGTGTAAGTATTTTGTTATCAATAAGGTGCCTGCTATCAGGTACCACTGTTTGCTAATACAATCTACATATCGAAAGGAGTTTTCACATGATCTATTCAAAAGAAGTTGAAGAAATGTGTCCAGTAGCACAAGGCGTTGCTCACGGCTGTGCTCCGATCCCTGAAGAAGCAAAATGGGTAAAATCCAAAGAAGTTAAAGACATTTCAGGCCTTACACATGGTGTTGGCTGGTGTGCACCTCAGCAGGGTGCCTGCAAGCTTACCCTGAATGTTAAAGAGGGTATTATCCAGGAGGCACTGGTTGAGACAATCGGATGCTCCGGTATGACTCACTCCGCAGCTATGGCAGCAGAGATCCTTCCGGGAAGAACGGTTCTGGAAGCTTTAAATACAGATCTTGTATGTGATGCTATCAACACCGCTATGAGAGAACTGTTCTTACAGATCGCTTACGGAAGAACACAGAGTGCGTTCTCCGAAGACGGACTTCCCATTGGCGCAGGCCTGGAAGACCTTGGAAAAGGATTAAGAAGCCAGGTTGGTACTATGTATGGTACCCTGAAAAAAGGCCCTCGTTATCTGGAAATGGCAGAAGGCTATGTAACAGGCATCGCTCTTGATGCTGAAGATCAGATTATCGGCTACCAGTTCGTAAGCCTTGGAAAAATGACAGACTTTATCAAGAAGGGCGACGATCCCAACACAGCCTATGAAAAAGCAAAAGGTCAGTACGGCCGTGTTGCTGATGCTGTTAAGATCATTGATCCGAGAAAAGAATAAGAGGAGGTAGCGAAAAATGGCTTTATTTGAATCATATGAAAGACGTATTGATAAAATCAATGCCGTATTGAACAGCTACGGCATCGCTTCCCTTGAAGAAGCTGAGAAAATCACAAAAGATGCTGGACTTGATGTATATGATCAGGTTAAGAAAATCCAGCCTATCTGTTTTGAAAATGCTTGCTGGGCTTACATTGTAGGCGCTGCAATTGCAATCAAGAAAGGCTGCAGAAGAGCAGCTGATGCTGCAGCTGCAATCGGTGAAGGCCTTCAGTCCTTCTGTATCCCCGGTTCCGTTGCAGATACCCGTAAGGTAGGACTTGGACATGGTAACCTTGGAAAGATGCTTCTTGAAGAAGATACCGAATGCTTCTGCTTCCTTGCAGGACATGAGTCTTTTGCAGCTGCTGAAGGTGCTATCGGTATTGCAGAAAAAGCAAACAAGGTTCGTCAGAAACCCTTAAGAGTTATCCTGAACGGTCTTGGAAAAGATGCTGCTCAGATTATCTCCAGAATCAACGGATTTACTTTTGTAGAAACCGAATATGATCCTTATACCAATACAGTTAAGGAAGTATATCGCAAGTCTTATTCAGAAGGACTTCGTGCAAAAGTTAATTGCTATGGTGCAAACGATGTTTGTGAAGGTGTTGCTATCATGCATAAGGAAGGTGTAGATGTTTCCATTACCGGTAACTCCACCAATCCTACCAGATTCCAGCATCCCGTTGCAGGAACCTATAAGAAAGAATGTCTGGAGCAGGGTAAGAAATATTTCTCCGTTGCTTCCGGCGGTGGTACAGGCCGTACACTTCATCCCGATAACATGGCGGCAGGTCCTGCTTCCTATGGTATGACAGATACTATGGGCCGTATGCATTCCGATGCACAGTTCGCAGGTTCTTCTTCCGTTCCGGCTCATGTTGAAATGATGGGTCTGATTGGAGCCGGGAACAACCCGATGGTTGGTATGACTGTGGCTGTTGCTGTTAGCATTGAGGAAGCAGCTAAAGAAGGAAAGTTCTAAGGTAAGTTATATTTATAGAGCGATTTGTAGACCGCACTAACCTTTGATGGTTGGTGCGGTTTTTGGTGCGCCTGGCGGCGCACGTTACCTAATGGGCAAAAGTCCCTAATCCGCCCTGGTAGTGAGAAGGATACAGCCAAGAGCAAGGGCGTCCATTGCGAGGTGGTATCTGAAGGAAGGTGAGTTATCGGATGGAAGATAAAAAAATATATCATAGCTAAAATATTTGATAAACAGGGCTGTATAGCATATTTGTGTAAGATGGTAAACGAAGTGTGTTATTTGTCTGGAACATTGGAGGCATTGAGAACTGATGGAGTACAGATTGTGATATTAGACGCTCCGGATATCTATTCGGAGTATGCCCCATATTCTTATGTAGATGATATGAAAGAGTTTATTGATAAAGTCAGTAAGATGAATCGAGTTGCATAAACTGGATAAGAGGAATGGGTAGTACACCCGTAGAGCACAAACATCCCTCAAATCCTTAAAAGCCCGCCCTTCACCGTATTCATCGAGATGGCTGCGAAAGATGGAAGATTTTTAGAAAATGTGAATGCAACAATGAGTATGGAAGGCATACCACTGACACAAGAGGATAGCGAATTAGCAATCAATTGTTTTGAATGCAAAATTGACTTTGGAGAAGCAATTGCCAATCTTGTTAAAATGTACGCACCAAAATCTATGGTACGTTAGCGTATGGGAAGAAATTATAGGCATGAATACGAATATGATGTACGTTACTGTTTTCCAGGCTCGAATGTCCTGAAAAATAAACTAAATATAACAGATAGGGATATTTTGGAAGAGGCGGAACGCCGGAGAATATCACTGCGTACAGCAGAAGTCATAAAAAAGGGGATTCGTGGAAAATTTGATCTTAATCATTAAAGCGTATCCATAAGTTTTTATTTGAAGATATCTATGATTGAGCGGGCAAGGTACGGTTGGTGAACATATCGAAAGGAAATCAATTTTACCGTGTGGAGTATATTGAGCAGCAAATGAAAGAAATTATATTTCTTAGGAAATAAATAGTTTCTTTACGGTAAGAATCAAGATTGAATATTCCTATCGAAAAGGAGTATTTTTATGCCAGTAGCAAAGGAATAAATTCGACAGATTATTATGGAAAACAAGATAGACAACGTTGCTGATGTCTATTCTCTCCTCTGGGACTACTTTAAGGATATCCTGCAGAATTCATAGAAACTGAACCCTGTCTATCCTTTTGGCTTTATGGACTATATTCATTATAAGGGACGAGAGGATGGGTGGATTCTGAGCCGGCCGTCTATATCGTATTAGGAATTGTCGCAGATGGAAACAAAGACATTCCCAACATTACCGTGGGTACTATTATACACATGCTGTGTAATTCCTTTAAGTATGTCAATTATAGTATTGCTAAAAAGGAAAAATGAAGTTAATATAAGAGATATGAATATGTGCGATTTAAGGGGATATTTAGTTCTATATGCCGAATAAACCCCTAATTCCTTTAATGATGATATAAATTATAATCATTATATTACTTATAATACTTGGTATAATTAAAAAATAATTATGAAAAGATTTATTGTTTTCAAAAAAACTGAGAAGAAAGCAAAAGATATATTACTGATTTTGAGGGTAAGTTTAATAATCCTATTGTTTGCTGTTTTGCTGATTATAGGTAATGGGAGACTGCCTATAGGTATGTCAAATTTTTCTTTCATTAACATCGGTGATAGTGGTATGAAAGTTAAATACAAAGAAGCTAATCGGAGTTATTATAGGACCTACTTTTTAACAACTGAACAAAAGAATAATGTTTATGTTATCAGCAGTTGCTCGGAGGGAACAGTATATCTTAAAATGAAACAGGGAATGTATGAAGAAAATCTGGATATCAGCAATTATGATAGCATGCTGGATTTAAGTCAATTTGACGAAGGTTATATTTCGTTTACAATTACAAATAAAAATGCCAAAAATGTCTCGGTACAATTAGAAATTAGGTAGAAGGAAGACCCCATTTTGGAATATCTTCTTTTGTAGTTAAAGTTTAGAAATCGGCAAACATGATCATATATTGGGGTTAAGTCAGTTTGGAGAAGCTTATATTTAGTTTAAGATACAAATGAAAATGTTAAATATGTTTCAACAGAAATAGATATTAGTTAGACATTAATATCTATTTTTTATAGCCTGAAACCCCAAAAACGGCTTAAAACTTCCCTTGACTTCTTATGAGGGAAACCGCATGAAATAAGGATATGTGTGTATCTTCTCAATTTGCGCCATAACTCTGTAAAAAGTGTTCTTGTTAAGTTGGGCGGCATTAGGGCGGCATTTTTCTTTCCAGCCGGTACATATGGGATGTTAGAAACCTGTTTTCGGGGGGAGACTGATGCAGTTACCCTGCTTAGTGTCTTTGGGTTGCCATTCCTTTGGTTGTGTGCCGTCGTGCCCTGCTTGCGACTATTGAACCGCCAATATTAACTACTTCGCCTTAGTTTCAAGAATGTAAACCAAGATTATGCTCATAATCCTTGTAAAGAAAGATATTCCAAAATATTATTTTTTTCAATAGACTGGTCATGGGATAATTCTGAAAGTCTCGCAGCTACTGTTACAGTCAACCAGTCTGTCAAAAAATCCCTGCTCACACCCATTTCTCGCAGATAAATATCAGCTGATTGTTTTTTCATTTTCACAATTTCTTGTTGGTTTGGAGTATTCTCTGGTACAGGTGTCATCTCAATTAAGCACAGTGTCCTTGCAATATCATAGTTTTTGTTGCCTTTGCATACATTCATGAAATCAATAATGTACGTTCCTTGTTTTCCTACAAGCAAGTTGCCAAAATGAAAATCACCATGACATAAATTATCACCATCGGGCAAATCAGCAAGAATTTCAAGCAACTTCGATTGGCATTCTATATTCAAATCCTTTGCGTTTTTTATATTTTTTTCTAATATCCCCTTACAGTCTATGGCATCCGGTAAATGTGCAGAAACGATTCTTTTGTGGATGTTTGCTAAAACTTTTGTGTATTTTTCAATGTCATAAGTTTCAAAAAGTACTTCCAGTAAAGATTGTCCCTCTATTTTATCATAAATTATTCCGTTTCTGCCCTCATAAACAAATGCTTCATAACTTTTGGCGATGGGGATATCCAAGTGATTCATCAATTGGGAATTATGAAGTTCTGTTAACATTGCGCTTTCTGGATATCCCAAATGAAATAATTTGGCAACTTTATGATTTCCAATGTCAAAAACATCTGCTGTATTACCTACGCCAATCAGTTCACCAAATTGCACCGTTTTCACCATCCTTATCATTTGCATAATATAAGTACTCCGTGGTTCGTCTATTCGCCCAAAGGCGTATCCATAGTCTAATGCTAAAACGCATAAAAGTCAATTTTACAGTGGTATAGACAAATCTTAATAAGAAGAATTCAAGGAATTTCACCAGCTTTTTGTTTTTGGTGTGCGGTATCCGAAAATATCATTTGTGATTTTAGGGAATAGTTTATTCCGTGCTTTCTGTTTTGTTCATACATGCGCATTTTTCGCGGCTTACTTTCAACCGAAGTAAGCACCAGAAGCAAAAAACAGCTAGGGTTAAGACTATATAGACCACGGTAAACTCAGCAGGAAATTGGTGGTCTCCAATCTGGTATGCTGTCCATACGCTCCAATATGAAAGCATGAGCAAAGGAAGAGCATTTTTCACCAGAACCATATTCGCTTCTATACGCCGTATTCTGTCCTGGCGTAAAATTTTTCCATTCATCCGGCTCCAATATTTACCGTTGCCTTCTGGCTCCGTTACTGTAAGACCCTCAAAATTACTGTTGCTCATTTTTACAAGCTTGCATATCTCCAACAATTCCTTTTTTTCTTTGATCTCTTCGGTAAACTTTTTCTCCTGTAAATCCATCACTTCATGGAAAGTAGTTTCTCCTCTTTGAAGAGCTCGAATCTGGCAAACCGGAACCTCAAGCAAACGCAGCAGCTTAATCCTTTCGAGTGTTTCGATATTTTGCTGATCGTACTCCCGGTAGTTGTTCTGCCTATTCCGCTTAGGCTGCAGAAGTCCTTCCTGTTCATAGTAACGAATATTTGCCTTTTTTAATCCTGTAATTCTTTCTACATCTTTTATATTCATGTCTCGAACCTCCTTGCTTCCTAAAATACTTTTGGAAAAGTACCCTCACGATTTTTGGTATCATTATATCCTGACTTTATTTTGTACCTTCAAGGAACTGGAATGTCAAAGGTTTTTTGCTTTTGCATTTATTTTTTATTTGTAAAACTTTTTCTGATATATTTTATCTGGAACAATCTGAATCTTTTTTGATTGTGCTATCGGGAAACTATGAAAGGTAGAATACTTGGTTTGCGCAAAAGATGCGCAAACTGTGAAAAAGTTCATGAAAATGTGCATATTGAATAAAAGTTGTGCAAGTGTTACTCTGAAAAAGTAGTAAATAGTGATTCTGTAGAAGGAGGGCTTATGAAAATTAAACGATTACTTAGTCTTGGGATTGCTGTGGTGTTGGCAATAATGACAACTGCGTGCGGAACGTCAGGCACGGATTCCACACCGGCCAAAGCAACAAATAGCGCAGAAGTTGCGCAGAGTGAGACAGGAGCGGGGGAAACAGGAACAGATGCATTTGCTGGTTTGCCGGACGAACTTGACATTGGAAAGAATGTAGCCGCTGTACCGGAGATGTATAGTAACGTGGATCTTTCCAAACCGGTGAATATCAATATTTATATGGTAGGTGATACACCTTCGGACTGGGAGAAGGTTGCCGAAGAGGCGAATGAATATCTGAAGCCGTTTAATACGACAATCAGCGCAACATTCCTGTCCTATTCTGATTATACGACATTGTATCCTCTGGCGCTTCAGGGAGAGGATTGTGATATTATTTATACTGCGGGCTGGTGCTTCCTGGGGTCGGAGGCTGCGAAAGGATCTTTTGTTGAGCTGACAGATGATTTCATGAACAGCTACATGCCTCTGACTACAAAATATCAACATTCGGATAGTTATGCAGAAGTCATGGTGGGAGGAAAGATCTACTGTATCCCTCAGAATATGACGGAAGCCTCTCAAAAGTTTGTTGCGATTCGGCAGGATCTTGCAGAAAAATATGGAATCACGGAATTGAAAACATGGGATGACTATATGAATTATCTGCTTACGATTGCAGAGCAGGAAACGCCTGAAAGCGGTATTTATGCGTATGCTGCCGCTACAGATAACAATGAACTGTGGGATGTATATCGGGAAGGCTATAATGTCAGAACAGCAGTGGACAATGATCTTCTCGATTTGACTTATATCTATAAGGATGAAAATACAATTCCTGCAGCAGAAGATATTCAGCTTGTTTATCAGACAGATGAGTTCAGAGGCTTCTGTGATGATATGAAAAAATTAGCAGATACGGGTGTATGGAGCCGCAGTGCCTTAACCAATTCCGTGACGGATGACGAAGCATTTGCTGCCCTTCAGGGCGCGTCAGTTGCGTGGAACTCCTCTGTATTTACCTACATCAAAACCGCGGAACAGACGGAAGGTGTGGAATGTGCGGTATATGATCTCGCTTCGGATAAGCCTACGGCAGCAGCATATGGAAATGGCGGTATGGCAATTGCATCCAGCAGCCGGAATCCGGAAAGAGCCGCAATGATACTTGATATCATGGAGAATGATACTTATCTGAACCAGCTGATTATACTGGGGATAGAAGGAGTACATTACGAAATGCAGGATGAAGAGCATTACATGGAAACGGATAAGGCTGCCGATTATCCTATCTGGGGAACATCTGCATCCTGGGCAATTAAGAATTATAAGCTTACAGATGCATCTATGGATCCCAGACAGGTGGCAATAGAGGCTTCTATTGAAGAAAGAGGGGAGACATCCCCTACCCGTACTTTTGCCTTTGATGATTCCGAAATCAGTGAATATACTGCCGCAATCAAAAATATCCTGAATGATTATGTGCCATCTCTGCAGCTTGGCCTGACGAAAGATATTGACGGAGCATTGGATGAAATGATGGCCAAATTGGAGTCGGCGGGCCTTCAGATTTATATGGATGAGTTTGTAAAACAGTATAATGCATGGGTGGCGGAGCAGTGATCTGTTGGAATGAAGACTGGTCCTTGAGCTTAAAAAGGAGAAAGGCAGCGGTTTCGTTGCCTTTCCCTGTTAGATTTAAAGCTGCTGTCAATTTGTTCACAAAAAGGAAAGAATGCTATGGATATCAGGATGAATAAACAGACAAAGATGAAAACAAAGATGCCGTTTAAAAAAGTGATACGTAAGCATTGGATGCTTCTGCTCATGCTGCTCCCGGCGGTGGTGTATGTAATTATTTTTTCCTATGTTCCTATGACAGGGCTGGTGATGGCCTTTAAAAGATATACCTATGCGGGAGGAATCTACTTTTCTCCCTGGAATGGCCTGAAAAATTTCCGGGCTTTAATGATTGAAGGAAAGCTTGGCATGGTAACGCGGAACACATTTTTGTATAATCTGGCTTTTATCTTTCTGGGAGTTGTATTTGAGATGGGGAGTGCCATTCTTTTGAATGAAATACTCAGTAAGAAATTCAAAAAGATTTCCCAGTCTATCATGTTCCTGCCTTATTTTATAAGCTGGGTTGTAGCCGGGGCAATTATGTATAACGTGTTTAATTATGAAAAAGGGGTTGTTAATGGGATTTTGAATCTTATTGGCCTGCAGCCGTTTGATCTGTATAATACGCCGAAGGCCTGGCCGTTTGTATTGATTTTTCTCCGTCTCTGGAAACAGACCGGATATGGATCGGTAGTCTATCTTGCTGCGATAACAGGGCTGGATCAGGAAATGTATGAAGCTGCTTCCATAGACGGGGCGTCGCAGTGGCAGAAAATACGTTATCTGACGATACCATCCTTGGTACCGACTATGATGATTATGGTTCTTCTGGCAATCGGAAATATTTTCCGGGGTGATTTCGGCCTGTTTTATCAGACAGTAAAGAGCAGCGCTCTGCTTCAGCCCTATACAGATGTAATTGATACCTATGTCTTCCGCCTGCTGATAGACAGCAGTGACTACGGGGTTTCCTCTGCGGCAGGTCTGTATCAGTCGATTCTCTGCTTCGTCACAATTATGATCTGTAACGGGATTGTAAAGAAACTTCAGCCGGATTATGCGTTATATTAAAGGAGGATGTTATGAAAGCGGAAACACAGGTAAAACATTTAAAAATAAGCAGGGATGTTATAGCAGTTAATATTTTGGGAATCATTGTGATCGGCCTTTTTGCCCTGATATGTCTGTTCCCGTTTTACTTGATCATAGTGGCTTCCTTTACAAATGAAAATGCACTGATCCGTAATGGGTTTCCGATTGTTTTTCAGCTGAAGAATGCGGGCCTTGAAGCATATAAGCTTTGTCTGAAAGCACCAGGGGATATTATCAATGCCTATCTTATTACGGGCAGTGCAACAATAATCGGAACATGTCTTTCGGTCCTGATTTCCACAATGACCGGGTATGTTCTGTCCAGAAAAGATTTTCCGTGGAGAAATAAATTTTCCTTTTTCTTTTTCTTTACAACGCTGTTTAATGGGGGGCTAGTTCCATGGTATCTGATATGTGTACGTTATCTGCATTTGAAGAACTCATATCTGGCATTGATTCTTCCATTGTTGTTTTCAGTCTGGAATATGATTATCGCTAAATCCTTTATGGCAGGGGTTCCGGCATCTATTTCGGAGTCTGCAATGCTGGACGGCGCCAACGATATACAGATTTATATTCGGCTGATTCTGCCCCTCAGCAAGCCGCTCGTTGCAACGCTGGCGCTTTTTTCGGCCTTATCCTATTGGAATGACTGGTATAACTGTATGCTGTATATTACCAATGAAAAAATGTTTACACTCCAGTATTATTTGCAGAGAATGCTGGGCAGTGCGGAGGCAATGAGAGTTGTGGCAGAAAAAACCGGAATGGCAATGGATTCTGTCCCGCTTTCCAGTATGCAGATGGCAATGACGGTGATAGCGACAGGACCGATTATCCTTCTCTATCCATTCGTACAGAGATATTTTGTAAAAGGGCTTACGATTGGTGCGGTTAAGGGGTGAATTGGAGAAAGGAAAGAGAAGAATGGAATATATATTATCAGAGTTTGACAGAGAACATATAGAAGGCTGGAAAAGGATGAAGGAGGAAATAAAACGATTAAACTGGAACGAGGTGCCGCTGGTGACGGCTGATGATTTTACTTCGAGTCTGATTTTCCTGCCTCCGGCCAAACCGGAAAACAGTAAAAAGGGAATGCTTATTATATGCGCGGGCGGTGGTTTTACCTTTAAATCACAGCATGAAGCAAAACCGGTAGCTGAGTTTTTCAGAAACGCGGGAATCAATACGGCGATCCTGGATTATCATGTGACGAACGCGGATCCTGATAAGGATCGTTTTCAGACCAAAAGGTTTGCGATGGAAGATGGGATTGCAGCTGTCAGATACTGCAGATATCATGCGGAGGAGCTGAATATTCGGGAAGATAAAATTGCTATCGGCGGATTCTCGGCAGGAGGGATAACGGCAGCATTAACGGCAACTTCAGCGGACACGGGACAAAAAGAGAGTACGGATGAATTGCTGAAAACAAGCGCAAGGCCGGATGCCGCTTTGGTTTTATATGGTGCATTTTCGGATACGGATATTGACAGAACACATCCCTATGATGAGGCATTGATGAAAAAGAATGCCAGTTTGGACGCGCTGTGCCATATCACTTCGAATACTCCTCCGATGTTCCTGTTTCAGACAAACAGGGATGATCCGAGAATTGGACTTCAGTTTGCTTCCTGTCTGGCACGGTATGGGGTACCTTTTGAAATACATACCTTTGAAGAGGGAGAGCATGGTGGAGCCTTATTTAATGGTGGAGATCGGGAAGCACCTTATTATGAGCATACATCGAAATGGGCAGAAATAGCAGCCGGATGGTTGAAGATGAGAGGATTTTGCGGATGATGCTCTAAAGCATTCGGGAGGGAAGCGATGATGCTTACGTTTGAAATTGGAGATCGGGGAAATAGAATAAACGTTTTTACGAGTGATAATGAGCATAAAAATAAAGAGGGAGACGAATATACGGCGGACAGCAAAAGCCTGCTGTATAACCGAAAGAGAATCCTGCCGGTGATGGGAGAATTCCATTATTCCAGATGGGAAGACGATACCTGGGAAGAAGAGCTTCGAAAGATGAAAACCGGTGGAATAAATATTGTGGCTACCTATCTTTTCTGGATTCATCATGAAGAGAAAGAAAATGAATGGAATTTTTCGGGCAGAAGGGATATCAGAAGATTTGTTCAGCTCTGTCGGAAGGTGGGTTTGCAGGTGTTCCTTCGGATTGGTCCCTGGGTTCATGCTGAGGTGCGGAATGGAGGATTCCCTGACTGGGTACAGCGTGCAAAGGATTATGAACCAAGAACAAATGACGAAGGATATCTTAAGGCAGTTGAAAAGTATTTCAACCAGCTTGGGAAGCAGCTGGAGGGACTGATGTTCAAGGATGGCGGTCCGGTTATCGGTGTTCAGCTGGAAAATGAATATGGACATGTGGGAGGGCCGAAGGATCCTAAAATCCGTTATGCACATATGAAGGTACTGTATGCTCTTGCGAGAAAAGCGGGCTTTCTTGTTCCTTTATATACGGCTACCGGGTGGGGATATGAGGAAGGGATGATCGAGGAAACTCTGCCTGTACTCGGCGGATATGTGGATGCACCATGGGATACCACAACAACGCCGATGCCGGCCTCCTCCAATTTTCTGTTTATTCCATACAGAAATGATGCTTCCATTGGTACAAATCGTTCTCAATCGATGGAGGCCATAAATGAGAAACTGAAACAATATCCTTTTCTGACAGCAGAGCTGGGAACGGGACTCCAGGTGTCCAGCCACAGAAGGCCATATGCTTCTGCACAGGATATTGAGAGTAATGTCGTGTGTATGCTGGGGAGCGGAGCCAATCTTCTTGGATACTATATGTATCATGGGGGAATCAATGTGGAAGGGCAGTATACGACTCTGAATGAGGAACAGAGGATCGGCGGTTATACGACACTCCCAATTAAAAGTTATGATTTTGAAGCGCCAATCAGTGAATGCGGGAAGGTCAATGACAGTTTTGGAGCAATTCGTAAATGGAATCTGTTTGTACAGGATTTTGGAGAAGAATTGGCAGGAATGGAGGTATTTCTTCCAAAAGAGCTCCCGGAGGGAGCGGAAGACATGGATACACTCCGGGCGGCAGTCCGTTTTGACAGGGGATCCGGAACGGGATTCCTGTTTATCAACAATCACCAGCGGCTGCGTTCTATGAAAAAACATGATAATGAAGCGATCAGAATTCTGTGGCAGGGGAAGCGTTATGAGTTACGGATAGGGACAGTGCTGGAGGATACGGTATATGTTTACCAGTTCAGACTGGGAAAGGAGGAAGGGCTGCTGGAAGCTGCACCAGGCAATATCCTCTGCAGGCTTGGAAAACGTATGGTTATTTATGGAGATAATCAGGAGACTGAGGAGATACCTTTGAGGCAGACGGATACATATATTTATCTTGGAAGAGGTACGGCTGACAGGACGGCCCGGTTTTGTGACGGTCTTTATATAACCGGGCATAAAGACAGCATAATTCTGGAATATGAGGATCATAAAGAGCTTATCACCTCGCAGGAGGAGGAAACTGTGCACGTTCTGAGTCCGGATGGAAAGTCTTTGATGAGAAGGTTTGTGGTTGAACCAGTATATGTCGAGGCAGTATTCAAAGAGATTGCGACAGCATCGGATCCTGAAGGGAAATTGCTTTACCGTGAGTATATTATTGAGATTGATCCGGCATGCAGAGAGAAGAAGGTACATAATCTGTATCTGCAAATTATTTATGAGGGAGATCGGGCCGAGATTTATGAAGATGGGAAACTTCTCGATGATTGGTATACAACGGGTGCGGACTGGTTTGTTAACATCAGGCGTTTTGGATATCCGTCTGAACTTGTTCTGCGAATTTATGACAGCTTAAATACCATTCCCTGCACATTTGGACAAGAGGTATACTATGAGCTTCCGGTACGGAAGGGATGTCTGCTGAAATACATTTCTATGGTCCCGGAATACAACATTAGGTTATAAAAAAAGGAGAAGGGAATATGAGGATTATTACACCACTGGATAGCCAGAAAATTACAGATATTGCATTGCATCTTGTATGGGAGCCGGACGAAGAGGCGGATGGATACCAGATTGAATTTGCGGAAACAGAGAGTTTTAAAAGTCCTCTGCTTATAGAAACGAAAAGAAATAAGAACTGTGAGCTGGATTACTACCTGCCCCAGACTGATGAAGGGATTGTACCAGCCGGAGAATGGTTTGTAAGAATAAGGTCGGATCAGGGAAACTGCTCACAGACTATACGGCTTTCCATTAATGCGGATCATACCAAGGCGCCTCTGCGTACTGAAATTTCCCCAGAGCATCCCTATTTTACCATCTTTGATTATTCGGAGCATCGTTATGGTGCAACCTATGAAATCCTGCCTGAGGATCTGAAACCATATGCGGCGATCAGTGCAGGGGGCTCCTACCGCGTGAGAACGTCAAAGCTTCTGGATAATTTTATGGATAATGATGCGAAGGGTTATCCGTGGCATATCGGATCCTGCGGCCCCAAGGAGGTTAACAAGGGGAAATATGTGGTTACACCGCTGTCTGTAATTGAATATGTGATGCAGCACGCCGTTCATCTGAAAAGTGTGGGAGCCCTGGAAATTTACATGGGGGTAAGAAAGGCGGATGACTGGCACATCCCTTATATCAACCGTCTTATCAAACTGTGCGGAAAGTATGGCCTTCCCTTTCTTTATACGGACGGAAACCGGAACGATATCGATTTCCCTGCGGTTATTAAAAGAGATGACTATATGGCCACAATTCGGGAATATTCGGACTATGTTATTTTTTCTTATAAGCAGAATCATGCCAATGCTTCCTATACCTGCTATGGTTCGATTCTCGGAGCATGGAAGGAGGGAGCCGTTAAGCGGATTGGCCTGCAGGCGGAAAACTGGTATTGGAATGATGCGGGCTTCTGTGATGATATCGGACATTATCATGGCTATCTGCAGGGAAATGAACAGCAGATTCCGGCCGCATTTACTGCGCAGATGCTTCTTGCGGGAGTATCTTTCGGAGCAACTTATTATTCTTTGGAGGGAGAGGGCTGGCTGATTGAGGATCGGGATAACGGCGGTTATGAGCTGTCTCCACAGGGAATTGCGTTTCTGTCCATGTTCCGGGCTGTTATTCAGAACAGACTGATCCCGTCGAAAGAAAAGGTTTTGAGCCAGATCAAAGCGGCGGTAAGGGCGGACGGGCTTTCCGGAGACTGGGGGGATGCATGGACGGGAGGGATTTTCCGCAGAACATTCCAGAATTTGTATGATATCCGGCATACTAAGGAACTGTTTCCAAAGCAGACGAGATACTTTTATCTTCCCTTCATGACGAACCGGCCGGAGGCTTTTTCCGATCTGGTACAGATTGATGCCGCCTCAATTCAGGATCCGGATGATATGAACCGTATTCTGGATCCACTGTATCCGGTATGGTTTGACGGGGATGCCTATGTTACTGGTAGCGACAGGGTATATATTATCATGAACAGCAATGAAAATACGGATCTCTCCCAGAGCTTTTCGGTGGATATAAGGCCGCGGGATGAGAGGAGCGCCCCTGTTGTCAAGGTGGAAGGAACTGTTGGCTTGTGGCAGTATCTGATCGTTTTTTCACAAAATGGAAAAACACGAATCCATGCAAATGCTCCGGAAGGAAAGAGTATGCGGCTATTTTTGACCACAGCAGATGGGAAAATGCCTTTTGTATCCATGCAGGGCGACGGACTGGAATGTCGATGGGATGAAGCAACGGGAAAGGCAGTCATGACCCTGGATGGATCGGATCGGCCGGTGGATGTGGAATTTTCAGAGCGGGAGAAGGAAAACAGTCTGCCAATCCCGATCAGAAATCCCGAGGATACCGCAGTATATCTGACAGATCAGCCGATCTGCGCTCTTTCGGCAGGAGATAAGGGGCTTCCGGCGTTTAATCATTGTGCAAATGAAAAATACGGAATTCTTCCCATTGCAATGAACAGTATCCGTTACCGTCATGGCATCAGTATGCCGAGGGAGACGTCCGTATCCTGGAGGCTGAGAGGGGCATACAGAGCGCTTTCCATGACTGTAGGTTTTGACATTGACTGTTGGATGCCGATTATTGTGGACAGGCTGCATATTGTATGGGACAGATATATTAAGGAAATTTCTTTCCGATTAAAAGTTTTCGGAGATGACGTGCTGATCTATGAATCAGAGGAACTGAAGAGTACCAGCTTCCGGAAACGTGTTGATATGGATATTTCGGGTGTGGATCAGCTTACTTTCCGAGTGGATGGAAATATTTTCACAAAACCCCTTGTGGGTGCCATAACCGGAAGCGGAGATGAATTTTTGTTGGATTTGTCAACCATGAAGGAAGAGGAACTGCCCGGCATAGAGGTCTATCTTGACTGTGGCAATCCAATTTTAAGCTGATTATTACTATAATAAATGGAGAGGTTATTTACGCGGATACGGTTATGAGAGAAAAAATTTTATGGAATGATTCCTGGCTGTTTTGTCTGGATGATCAGGAAAATATGTCACAGACAGATTATGATGATAAAAACTGGACACGGGTTGGGCTTCCGCATGACTGGAGTATCTTAATGCCCCTTTCTGAAACAATGCCATCAGGAGCAGGCGGCGGTTATGCCGTCTGCGGAACCGGGTGGTATCGGAAACATTTTGATATGAATTCCGTGAACCAGGACGCACTCTATAATTTTTACTTTGAAGGTGTTTATATGGACTGTACAGTTTATTTAAACGGGGAGCGCGTTGGGGCACATGGTTATGGTTACGGCAGCTTCTATGTAAATGTTACAGGTAAGCTGAAAGAGAAAGGAAATGTTCTGGCTGTCAGAGTGAATAACTCTGCACAGCCGAATTCCAGATGGTACAGCGGATCAGGAATTTATCGGGATGTATATTTGGAAAAAACGGATCGTGTACATTTTGACAATTTTGGAATACGCTGTGCGGCAAACGGTATCTTCCAGGAGATTGGTACGGCTGATCTGCAGATACGGAGTTTGGTGAGAAATGACTCGGAAAATGATGTGCAGATCGGAATCCTTCACAGGCTGTACGATGCAGAGGGAAATCTTGTCCTGTCTGCAGGAACGGCCGTTTCCCTGGAAGCGGGAAAACAGACGGATTCTATGTGCAGGCCGAAGCTGGAAAATCCACATTTATGGACACCGAAGGAGCCTTATCTGTATACATTGGAAAGTCTGTGCCTTCTTGATGGAGTGACTGTGGATCAGAAAAGGACCAGAATCGGTATCAGGACGGCAGTGTTTGATTCTGACAGAGGATTTTTATTAAATGGAAAATCGGAAAAGATAAAAGGGGTATGTCTGCATCATGACTGCGGGATAACCGGAGCGGTAGGAACGCGGGAGCTCTGGAGCCGCCGGCTGCATCTGCTTAAGGACATGGGCTGTAATGGCATCCGTATGTCCCATAATCCGCCGCTGCCGGTATTGCTGGATCTATGTGATGAGATGGGTTTTCTGGTCATGGATGAAATTTATGACGAGTGGATGCTTTCCAAAAACAAAAATGAAAATTATTATTCGGAATCCATGGCATTTGGTGCAAGTCAGTTTTTTATACGTGACAGCAAAAATGAACTTACGGCCATGATACGTCGTGATTACAATCATCCGAGTGTGATTATCTGGTCGATCGGCAATGAAATACCGGAACAATCATCTGTTGACGGAAACAGAATGGCAGAAGAACTCCAGAGAATCTGTCATGAGGAAGATTCCACGAGAATGGTGACATGTGCCTGTGATAATATTATGGCATATCCGGATATCCGAACAAGAAAGGAATTTGAGGAAGTACTGGATGTGGTAGGTTATAACTATGTGGGAAGATGGAGAGAACGGGCCGAAACCTTTTTTGAAGAAGATAGAAGACGTTATCCGGACAGATGCTTTATCGGGACGGAAAATCCTGGTGCGGGAGGTGTAAGAGGAGATTACGGGATCAGAAATGGAAAAATGGAAGGGGATTACCGGACTGCTGCAGTGTCTCATGAATTACTTTGGAGATATGAGGCGAGCCGGGAATTTGTCTCCGGGGATTTTGTCTGGACCGGGATTGACTATCTGGGTGAAACAGAATGGCCCGGAAGAGGGGCTCCCTTTGGTGCGATTGATACGGCAGGTTTTCCCAAAGACACCTTCTATTATTATCGTTCCATCTGGAATAATGAGGATATAACCCTACATCTTTTGCCGCATTGGAATTTCAGGGGAGAAGAAGGAACCTTCAAAACGGTGATAGCGTATACCAATTGTCAGTATGTGAGCCTGTATCTGAACGATCGGCTGATCAGTACAAAGGGATATCATGAATGTCCGCGGTTTGGCGCAACAAAATCCTGGCTGGACGGCAGGGAAAAAAATCCGACTACAAATGATCTTCATCTGTCATGGGATGTGCCCTATGAACCGGGGATACTTCGGGCAGAAGGATATATGGATGGAAAGCTTGTAATAGAGAAGAGTGTGGAGACTACAGGCGTTCCGACCCGGATGGTGGCCGAGGCCTGGTCGGCATTAATCCGTCCGGGAGAGATAGCACAGATTGAACTGCATATGGAAGATGAAAAAGGCCGTCCTGTTCCGGATGCCGAACCCATGATTGAATGTGAGGTATCGGGAGCAGGAGAATATTTGGGAATGGATGGAGGGAATCTTCTGGATTTGAGCCTGTATAGAGAGAAAAAGCGGAAAATGTTTGCAGGAGCTCTGCTTTGTGAAGTGAGAGGGATAGAACCAGGGATAATTACAGTATGTTTTCAGACAGAACAGAACATCAGAACGAAAATTTTAATAGAGGTAGCTGAGACTGGGGAGTAGTGACTGAGAGCAGCGGAGAGAAATATGACGGGAAAATACACAGCACATCAATTGGCAATGGAATTGGGGGTATCGGACTCAACGGTTTCCAGGGCTCTGAGCGGTAAAGGAAGAATAGGCGATGAACGGAGCAGAGAGATTGTAAAGATAGCCAGGGAACGGGGGCTGATACCCAGCTCCGCCGTACAGAAAAGGACAGGAAATATCGGGATTGTTCTGCCTGTGGATGCATGGGACGGTGCAGCCTTTTTTCTGGAATGTATGGAAGGGATTGTAAATTCCCTTGTTCTGGGAGGTTATGATATCCTGCTCTGTATGGCGGCGGAAAATGATATTAAACCGGTTAAAAGACTGGTGGAATCCAAAAAGGCAGATGCTTACATTATGCTTCGGGCACTGGAAGAAGATAAACAGATTAAATATCTGTCATCGATTGGAAAACCCTGTGTATTGATCGGAAGCTGTGATATGGATGTGGCCCAGATTGACAGCAATCATATCTCATCAGGCAGGGATCTTACTATGTACCTGTTAACGCATGGATTGAAGAATATCGTGTATCTGGGAGGAAAATCAACATATGTGGTAAATCAGGCACGTCTGCGCGGTTATTTTGAAGCATATGAGCGATTGGGAATGACCTGTAACAGAAAGATGGTTTTTCAGGATATTATTACGACAGGACAGATCCAATATATAGTGGAAGAGTTCAGAGTTAAACAGGTGGATTGTGTCCTGTGCGGAGACGATCTGATCTGTTCGAGGGTGCTGCAGGCGCTCATGCTGAACGGCCTGAGAGTTCCGGAAGATATGGCGGTTGCATCTTTGAATAACAGTTCTTTTCTGGATCACTATACTCCGCAGATTACAGCGGTAGAAATCAGTGCAAAAGATCTGGGGACAGCAGCCGGCCAGCAGATTGTGAAGATGCTGAAGGGAAAAGAAAACAACAGCAGGCATCTGCTGAGCTATAACCTGCTCCTTCGCGGCTCTACAAGGGGAAAATGAGAACGGGGGATATGCCATGAGACAGAAAATAACAATGGATAAAGGAACTCCATTTCAGGGCGCATTGGATTTTTCGTATTTACAGGATGCGCCGGCTGGAAAATATGGCCATGTAAATGTGAAGGAAGGGCATTTCTATTTTGAAAATGGAAAACAGGTCCGTTTTTTCGGCTTTAATTTTCCTGCCAGAGCGAATATGCCGGATCATGAAACGGCGGAGGTTCTTGCGGCCAGACTTGCAACCATGGGGGTTAATGTAGTAAGAGTACATGCTGTGGATGCTTATACAGGAGAGAAAGGCTGGTCAACGGATCCGGTATATTCCATCCTGGATTATAAAGAAGGGAATGCCGAGCTCAATGAAAAAGGTCTGGAACGGCTGGATTATTGGCTTTATCAGTTGAAAATCCATGGAATCTATCTGCATATTGATCTTCTTGTAGGGAGGAGGTTCCTGGCAGCTCAAAACCTGGATTATCCCATGGATCTCTCAATGAGTAAATCTTCCAGCCATTTCAATGAACGTCTGATTCAGCTGCAGGAGCAATATGCCATCCGGTATCTGACGCATGTAAACCGGTATACTGGGCTTACGCTTGCGGAAGATCCTGCGGTTATGACGATACAGATATGCAATGAGGATTCGGTATTCTTTGATTCCAAAGCTGCCAGAGAGCATCCTGCTGTTGCAGCCTATAAAGAGGAACTGCGGCGAAGATTTAATGCTTTCCTGCTGGCAAAATATGATACCAGGGAGAATCTTAAAAATGCATGGACATTTCAAAAAAATGGATGCAGTATAACAGGACTGGAAGAAGGTGAAGACCCGAAAAAAGGAAGCGTACGATGTCCAGAGACAGGCAATTACTGTCAAAATGTCAACGATCTGCTTTATGAAGAGATTCAGGAAAGCTGTCTGGAGTCTCCGGGAAGATATGCGGATTTCACTCAGTTTGAAATAGAACTGAATCAGAACTATTATCGAAGGATGATCAGTCTCCTTCGTTCGATTCCAGTTAAGGCTCCGATTGCGACAGGCTGTCTTCTGGCGGGTGCAGCGGATATTTATTCCCATTTGGATGCAGAGGTGATGGAGAATAATGCATATTTCAATCATCCGTTGGGCGGTAATTCGTCCTTTGAAGGGATTCTGGTACCGGATCTTCGTGATTATGTTACCACGGATCCTATGACACAGACTTTTCCGGAAATGGAGCATCGCAGTAATATTACCGTGCAGGCCAGTATTGCGGCTGTCGAGAATCGGCCTATGATCCTGAGCGAATGGAATGAATATGGCTTACAGCTGTTTCATTCTCCGGCATATCTGATGACGACTGCGTATGCATGTCTGAATGACTGGGATGGTCTGATTATTTATTGCTACCATACCGATGATCATTTACGGCCGGAAGCGGCGGATGCGATTTTGGATATTATGGATTGTTACAGTGATCCCTCCTTGATGCTTCAGTTCGGGATGTTGGCAAAAGTATATAGGAATGGCCTGATCAATGTATCCCCGGTTACGGCCCATCTGGTATACCGACAGGAGGATCTGCTTCGGCTGCCTTATACATCTCGTATGCCGTCTTCTGCTTGAAAAAAAAA
>OLRD01000100.1_pt1 | contig 80334 bp, 62 predicted proteins | sample 1672051 | NCBI WGS metagenome assembly OLRD01 (sample SAMEA3136640, study PRJEB25190) | human gut metagenome | biome: human gut; feature: human-associated habitat; material: faeces | place: Austria | collected 2013 | reverse complement strand
AGCACGGGGACCCATACGGACGGCAGACACGGAACCGGCGGGCATAGGGGCATACGCGAAGGTTGCGTAATATGAGTTAAATATTATTTGGCTGATGGTCTTATTATATTTCTTTTGGTGGGAATATACAATGAGCATAAAAGAGGAGGAGAGAATGGGGGGAGGATATGGAGGGGGTGATGGGCAGATTGGTTTTTATGTGGTAGAATATAGAAAGTTTGTGTAAGAGATGGGTTGGCAGATGTTTATAGGACAGGGGTGTGGTGATGGTTGGGATTTATTTTAGTGGGACGGGGAATACAAAATATTGTGTTGAAAGATTTTTGGCTTGCTGTGATGGGGAGGCGGAGGCGGTTTCTATTGAGGATTCGCGGGCGGTGGAGGCAATACGGGAGAATGGGGTAATTGTTTTTGGGTATCCGGTGTATTTTAGTAATATGCCTAAGATTGTCCGTGATTTTATGGAAGAGCATCAGAAATATTTTTTTGGCAAAAAAATATTTCTGATAGCAACTATGGGGTTGTTCAGTGGAGACGGAACGGGGTGTTCGGCAAGGCTGTTCAAAAAATATGGAGCGGATATTGTGGGGGGAGTTCATTTGAAAATGCCGGACTGTATAGGGGATGAAAGGGCTTTGAAAAGGACAGTCCGGCAGAATCATGAGCTGATTGAAGCGGCGGGGGATAAAATAAGAAAGGCGGCGGAAGGGCTGAAAGGTAACAGGCCTCCGAGGGAAGGGCTTGGGTTTTGGTATCATGCGGCGGGGCTGTTTGGGCAAAGGCTGTGGTTTTATGGTAAGACGAAGGATTATACGGATAGGGTGCATGTGGATGCGGATAAGTGTATTGGCTGCGGAAAATGTGTCTCGCTGTGTCCTATGGATAATATGGAACTGCATTCGGGAAAGGCTGTCCAGGGGGGATGCTGTACGATGTGTTACCGGTGTGTAAATCATTGTCCGGGGCAGGCAATTACTTTGCTGGGAAAGAAGCTGTATGAGCAGTGTACGGTAGAAAAATATCTGTGACAGCAGCCCGGCTGGCGCGTGGGTTGATGGTAGTCGGGAAAAGGGGTATCAGGGCAGTTTCTGAAAAAGTTTGTCTGCGGTAAATACGGCATTCAGGACTTTGGGGAAACCGGAATAGGGGATGCACTGGAGGAAGGTCTCAATAATTTTTTCTTTGGAAAGTCCGACATGCAGGGCGGCAGAAATATGGACTTCCAGCTGCGGTTCACATCCGCCTGCGGTCAGCAGGCTGGCGAGGGTGATGATTTCCCGTTCCTGCAGTGTGAGTCCGGGTCTTGCATAGATATCGCCGAATGCGAATTCGACAATATAGGTTCCGAGGTCGGGGGAGATATTTTCCAGGGATCGGATGACAGCGTTTCCGCCGTCACCGTCAATTTTCTTTAAATTCTCCATTCCTGTCTCAAATCTTGATTTGTTCATTTCTTTTTACCTCCTGGTTTGATAGAATATATTTGGCTGCAGGAAAAGAATAGTTCTTAGACTATAGTCGAAGTCAAGAGATTTTAAAAAGTTGCTTGAAATATTAGGTTAAAGGCGAAAAGAGGTTTTGTAAGTGATAATCGGAGAATTTTCCCGTTTGACAGGAATCAGCGAGTATACTCTGCGCTATTATGAGAAAAAAGGATTGCTTCATGTGGAGCGTGATGGTGCCGGAAGGCGGGATTACAGGGAAGCTGATGTGGAATGGGTGAAATTTATTAAGCGTCTTAAAGATACTGGAATGCTTCTGCGGGACATAAGGCATTATTCGGATTTACGGTACAAGGGGGATGAAACCATGGAAGAGAGGATGGAGCTGCTTGTACGGCACAGGAGGTCAGTGGTGGAAGAGCAGAGGAAATGGGCGGAGTATCTGGATAACCTGGATGATAAGATTGAGATTTACCGGGAGCGGATTGACGGGGGAAGGAGATAACAGGGGAGCGTATGGCAAGGAAAGTTTAGAATGTAATTAAAAAATTATTTTATATAAAAAAGGGAAGGCAAAGAGTGAATATGACCATAACGGAGAAGTACAGGGAATGTTTTAAAGAATATCCTGTTGGTACAAAATTTACCCGAAAACAGATTATTGATCTGATGCAGCAGAAATTTGATATTAAGCCTGCCAGCATTATACCCAGTGATTATAGCTATAACATGACTAACAAAGGAAAAAATGGTTCTGCAGAGTTAAATAATTTTTTCCTGAACATTGGTAATGGTAAGTATGAGTACGTAGGGGAATATTATGGCGGTATGGCTATTGAGGATATTGTCGCCGCATATAAAGCAGATTTTGAACGAATAGATAAAGAAGAACGTTATAAATGGGAAGCAATCGGATGGTATAAGTCTCACTGGGATATAGAAGCAGCTGATTTTGCTGGAATGTTTTCTGTTGCATTCAGCAAGGCATCAAACCTACTTGCGGCTAATATGTACTATCCATATAAGGTGGCCTGTGAATTTGCAGAAAATGAACCGGAAACGGTGAGAGCTTTATTCAAGGAGTTGTATGATGAAAGAGTTCCTCTTGGGAAAAGATATGATGATTTCCGGGATGGTTTTAAAAAATATCTGAAGGTTTTACAGGAAAGGGAACCGGTGCATATGATGCATCTGAATCATTACCAGGATCTTCATGCGGTTTCTGTATATCTGACATTTGAATTCCCTGGAACTTATTATCTATACAAAGCCAAGGTCTACAATTCGTTCAAAAATTTGACTGGCTATGTTGAGGATAGAGGGAAAGTCAGGTCTGTAGTATGGAAAATAGAGAACTGCAATCGTATGTGTTCTGAAGTTTGGAAAACAGTAAAGAAGGATCAGGAACTTCTTGCAATGAGTAAAAAACGGTTGACAGCTGATTGTTTTCGGGATGAAGAGGGTTATCTGCTGGCGATGGATGTTGTATTTTTGGGGAGCCAGCTGAAAAATGAAATTGATAAACCCCAAAATGTTGAAGAAGAATACTGGCCATCATCCGATGAATATAATACTGGAATGACAAAGGAAGTATGGCTTGCAATACTAAAGGATTCTTCGATAACATCGAAAGAGAATCTTGTAATGTTTAAAAGAATGATTGAGCTTGGTGGTGAAAGTACTTGTGCTCATTTGGCAGATGTTTATGGAAGAACACATAATTATTATAACCTGTTGGCCAGCAGGTTTTGTGAAAGAGTCAAGATAAAGGAGGCACTTCCGGATTGTCTGAATCAAAGAGGAGAAAATAAACTTTGGCCTGTGGCATTTATTGGTAAACCCATAGTGGAAGATGGGAATAACCGTTTTCTATGGAAAATAAGAGATGAGTTGGAGGAGGCATTGGAAGAGTTGGATTTAGATAATATATATACGGAAGAAGAGGATTTATCTGATACAGATGTTGCTAAAAATACGATTTTATATGGACCTCCCGGAACAGGAAAAACATACAGTACGGTTATTTATGCAGTTGCCATTATTGAGAAAAAAACGCTCGCTTCTGTCAGGAAGGAGCCTTATGAGGATATACTGGAAAGATTCAATACATATAAAAAGGATGGTTTCATTGAGTCAACCACATTTCATCAGTCCTATGGATATGAAGAATTCATTGAAGGTATCAGGCCTGTTATGGAAAGCGAGACCGAAGAGAATGAAGAAATCCGGTATGATGTATGTGCCGGTATTTTTAAGAAGTTTTGTGAATGTGCGAACCTGCCTGTAATTAATAAAGAGGCAGATATTGGATTAAATAATTCGCCGACCATTTGGAAGGTTTCTTTAGATGGTACCTATGATAATCCTACCAGAACAGAATGTCTTGAAAATGGGCATATCCGTATCGGGTGGGATGAGTATGGTCCCAAAATTGATGCAAGTACCGACTTCTCTAAAAGCGGAGGCAAAAATGTTCTGAATGCTTTTATTTATAAAATGAAAATCGGTGATGTTGTACTTTCCTGTTACAGTAATACTACAATTGATGCAGTTGGCATTGTAACCGGTGAATATGAATGGTGTGATGGATATGAAAATTTGAAGCGTCTGCGAAAGGTAAAATGGATTGTTAAAGGGATTCATGAAGATATTTTGGCGGCTAATGGTGGCAGAACGCTGACCTTGTCATCAGTATACAGGCTGACCGTATCGTTGGCCGATGTGATGGCTATTATTGAAAAGTACAGGGATGGTTCCAGTGTAGTAAAGCCAAACCACAAAAATTATGTATTTATAATAGATGAAATCAATAGGGGTAATATTTCCAAGATTTTTGGTGAGTTGATTACTTTGATTGAAACATCCAAGCGTGTGGGGCAGTTGGAAGAAACTACTGTAATTCTGCCATATTCTCAAAGACCATTCGGGGTACCGGATAATGTGTACTTAATTGGTACAATGAATACGGCTGACCGCTCTATTGCCGCCATTGATACAGCTCTCCGCAGACGTTTTCATTTCAGGGAAATGCAGCCGGATGCAGAAGTACTGGAAAATATATTTGTTGAAGATCTTTCCATCCGAGACATGTTTGTCAGGATGAATAAGAGAATCAGTGTTCTATATGATCGCGAACATACAATTGGACATGCTTATTTTCTTCCTTTGAAGAAAGAACCCACAATTGAAACTTTGGCGGATATATTTGCCAATAATATTATTCCGCTGCTGCAGGAATATTTTTATGAGGATTACGAAAAGATAAGACTCGTGCTTGGTGATAACAACAAAAAGAATCCGGAAGAACAATTTATCATCGCAGTGGCAATAGATTACAGAGAACTGTTCGGGAATACAAATTTAGAACAAGAGGAAGCGAATACCTATCAGATCAATTATTCTGCATTCGATAATATTGCTGCTTACAGATCCATTTAAATGATGGGAGGAAAACTGGTGAGAACAGTTTACCCGATAACTGAATTTGGCTCTTTTATAAGTGAAAAAGAATTACCCGGTTATGCAACTTTACCAAAACATACTTTTGAACAGCTGGAAACGTTTATTCTTTCAAACAAGAGCAAGAAAACAGATGCGTTGGAACTTATGGGAATCAGCCATAAAAGAGGTGCTGGTAAAGTAATCACAGCGCGCAATTATGTGGGTATTATTACTATGAAGGATGGCACTGTAATAGAAATCCTTCCAAAAGTTTATTCAAAGCAGTCATGTGAATCTGACAATGACAAAGCAGCTGCCCAAATAAAAAGGCTGCTTGTTGAAATGCTTAAGACACTGAGGATATCTCCATATAAGTCATTGCAGACATCTTGTGTTAATATCGAAAGAATGAATCTTTTTGAGGTTTTTATAAGGATGTTTATTGATGAAATATTTCGGATAGTGAAGCATGGTCTGAAACGTAGTTATGAAACTGTTGAAAACAATGAACAGCTGTTCAAAGGAAAAATAAAATTCCAGGAACACATCAAATATAATTTTGCTCATAAAGAACGCAGCTATGTTGAATATGATGATTATAACAGCAATCGGCCTGAAAACAGACTATTGAAGGCTGCGCTTCTATATTTATATAAGAAGTCAGCTTCTGTAAGAAATAAAAGCGATTTGAGAACACTCCTGAATGAATTTTGTGAGGTTGATGCTTCAACTGACTATGAAGGTGATTATGCCAGTATTATTCCAGATCGTAATATGAAGGACTATGAAGCTGCATTATTATGGTGTAGAGTTTTACTGATGGGGAAGAGCTTTACTTCATTTTCGGGTTCTGAAGTTGCAGTAGCGCTGCTTTTTCCAATGGAGACACTTTTTGAAAGCTATATTGCTGCTCGGCTTTCAAGAGTATTAGAAAATGATGAATTTTCAGTTTCTGTACAAGATAAAACATATTATCTGTTTGATAAACCAGATAAAAAGTTTTTGATAAAACCAGATATTGTTATTAATAGAAAAGCAGATAATGTCGTATTTATCCTGGATACGAAATGGAAGGTACTTTCGGAAGTAAAGTCAACTATGGAATTGCCCAAGGAGATATGTACCAGATGTTTGCATACCAGAAAAAATATGGTGCAGAAAATGTTACATTGTTGTATCCATTAACTGAGCAAATACCGATAGATAAAAGAATTGAGTATATATCAAATGATGGTGTGACCGTAAAAGTGAAATTTGTGGATTTGCTTGATATTGATAATAGTTTGGCCGCTATCGCAGAAGAATTCGAAAAATATGGATATACATAAAGTGCATTAACTCATATGATTTCCTGCTGCGATAATGGCCATGCTATGTAGAATCATAACATACTTTTCACCACTTCAATAAACCTGAGCACTTCCTCCGATGCATGAAGGCTGTACAGCAGCCCGTAAGGAATACTGTAGTCCCAATTTACGGGAATCGTAACAAGCCCGGGGTGGACTTCCTGCCAGCATTCAAGGGTGAGCAGTACGTTTTCTGTTTCTGCGCAGCGGTTAAATACGGAAAGGTCATAAAACTGGGGCGTATCTTCAATTTTTATCTGAGGATGATTTTTTTCCAGATCATCCCGGAGAGAATCAAGGATGCCGGAATCTCCGCGTTCGGTCATCATGATGATCTCATTATACAGATCTTCGATATTAATGCATTTTTTGGCAGCAAGATGATGTTCTCTGGTCACCGAAACCATTTTTTTATATCGGCCGAGTTCGAGAAAATTGCAGTGGCGCAGCCATTCCTTCGAATCGCAGACGCCGATCAGAAAGTCAAATTTTTTTCCCAGCTGTTCTATTTCACTGAGGATTCCTTTATGGTTATCTTCAAAGGTAACGAGGTGCAGCTTATATTCGGAAAAATATTTATTTACGTGGGGCCAGAGATCTATAAAGGGTTTGGCAGGGTTCAAAAGTGAGGTGCCGATGAAAAAGGTTTTATCCTTGGCATGAAGGGCTGCTTTTGCATTTGTAATGGTTTTCTGCGAATAGTCGATTATAAATCTGGAATTCTGATAAATAACAGACCCCGCCGCTGTCAGACGGATACCGGATGGTGTGCGTTCCACCAGCTTCATATCCAGATGTTCTTCCAGCGTATTTATCTGTTTCATGACGGCGGTAGGAGAAATGTACAGTCGTCTGGCGGCTTTTGTGAAACTGCCGCAGTCGGCTACTGCTATAAACGTATCAAGTATATGGTTATACATGTGTGGCCTCCGGAAATAAAAAGAAACCTGGTCAATTATCCTGTGGTGTGTGTCCGGTAAGGTATAAACCTAAAGTTGATATAATGATACCATAAAGGAGATTCTAAAGCAAGAATTCAGGATATATAATACATGTATTAAAAAAATAGGGAGGTAAAAAAATGACGGAACTGATTGCATTTTTTTCGCGGGGGGATGAAAATTATGTGGATGGAGAGATAAAAACTCTGGAGACAGGAAATACGGAGGTAGTGGCCGGCGTTATTCAGAAATTAACAGGAGCGGAGCTGTTTAAAATAGAACCTCTGAAGGAATATTCGAAAGATTATAATGAGTGCATTGCGCAGGCGCAGTCTGATCAGATGCAGAATGTGCGGCCGGAATTAAAGGCTTACCCGGAGAGCATCGAACCCTATGAAGCCATTTATCTTGGTTTTCCCAATTACTGGGGAACGATGCCGATGGCGGTATTTACGTTCCTGGAACATTTTGATTTCACAGGCAAGATTATCAGGCCTTTCTGTACACACGAGGGGAGCGGAATGGCGGACTGCTTACATGATCTTATTAATCTGTGTCCTGATGCAAAGGTGGAAGAAGGGCTTGTGATTAACGGAAGCCGTGTGTATAAGTCAGGTAAGGAAATTGAGGATTGGGTAGCGGCGGTAGGAAAGATCAGGTGATAATGGATGAAAGGAAGCCCGATATTTTAATGATAATATGAGATTTAGAATAGTAGAAATCTAAAAAAACTATAATAATTTGTCTTTAATTTAATAAATGGGATTACAGCCGTATTTTCTTTATAGAGAATACGGCTGTTTTATTACCCTGAAATATTCTCCGTCTATGATTCCGTACACAGCCATCTTACATATTTACTTTAAGCTATTAAATTTGATTATATGGTCATTTTGTATTATAAAAAGCAAAATTAGAACTATGTTTTGTGAAAAATTAATGATTAAATATAGACAGGTTCTTAAAAATCAGCGGGAAGGAGAAATTGATGAAGAAAAAATCATTTCTGTATTATTTAAAACGAGATAAATATTTGTATCTGCTTTTAGTACTGCCAATCATATATTATGCAGTCTTCCGTTACGCTCCTATGTATGGTGTAACAATTGCATTTAAAGATTACAATATCTTTGCAGGTATCACTAAAAGCGATTGGATTGGCTTGGATGTATTCCGGGATATCTTTCAGATGAAAGAGTTTTATCGTACCGTCAGAAATACGTTTTTGCTGAACTTCCTGGATTTGCTTTTTGGTTTCCCTTTTCCAATTATTTTAGCATTGGCATTGAATGAGGTTCGTATAAAATGGTTCCGTAAGGTGAGTCAGTCCATACTTTATGTACCCTATTTCCTGTCTTGGATTGTAATAGGAGGTATTGTTTACCAGATGTTCGCAACCAATACGGGGATGTTCAATAACGTGTTGAAGTTGATAGGAGTGGCACCTATACCTTTTTTGACAGATGGAAAAAACTGGCTGGTATTGTACACTCTGGTAGGTATATGGCAGAGTGCCGGCTGGGGAATGATCATCTATATGGCGGCCATTACAGGGATCAATTCGGAGTTATACGATGCGGTAAAAGTAGACGGGGCTAATCGGCTTCAGGCCATCATACATGTTACGATCCCGGGAATCAAACCTACTATTGTAACGATGCTGATCATGTCAATCGGGCGTCTGGCAAGTATTGGTTTTGACAGGCCGTTTGTTATGGGAAACAGTTTGGTTTTGGATTATTCCGACGTAATCAGTACCTTTGTTTATCGAATTGGAATACAGTCGGCAAAATATAATGTCGCGGCAGCAGTCGGACTGTTTCAGTCAGTAATCAACATCGCATTGCTGCTGTCTGCAGACCGGATATCAAAAAAAATAAATGATCAAGGAATCTTTTAGGGGGAATAATGTGAGAAAAAAAAGTTTTGCTTTTTCAATTGTTGATATTATTTTGATTTTAATCATTGCAGTCCTGACATTAATATGTCTTGCTCCTTTTTTATATATCATATCAATGTCATTAAGTGATGAACTCGCTATTGTGTCACACAAAGTTACTCTATATCCCATAGGATTAAACTTAGAAGCATACAAGGCGGTACTATCTGATTTATCCATATTGCATTCCTTTGTTTTTTCTGTATTCCTTACTATTATGGCGACGATAATCAGTATGTTTCTCACTGTTTGTATCGCATATCCTTTAACGAAAACGAGACTGAAAGGCCGTCATGCTATATTTTTTCTGGTCCTGATAACCATGTATTTTTCAGGTGGGATCATTCCGGATTTTATTCTGGTAAAATCATTGAATCTGCTGGATACGGTATGGGCGCTGTTATTGCCTTCGGCTATCAGTACATTTAATGTCATCATATTAAAAACTTTTTTTACAGATTCCGTTCCCAAGTCGGTGGAAGATGCTGCGGCAATTGATGGCTGCAATGACCTTGTTGTTTTACTGCGGATTGTGCTGCCTCTTTCCAAACCGGTTCTGGCCTGTCTCAGTTTGTTTTATGCAGTGGGACGGTGGAATGGATTTCAGGATGCGTTATTTTATATAACTGATTCCAAATTATATACTCTACAGCTCAAGCTATATCAGCTTGTATATAATAATCAGGCAGTAGATGTAAGCATGATGGAAAATTTATCGGCTCAAATTCCCGCTCAGGGATTAAAGGCGGCGACCATCGTAGTCGCAACACTCCCAATCATGCTGATGTATCCGTGGCTTCAAAAATATTTTACATCAGGAATGACGATTGGCGCTGTCAAGGAATAGAATTTTGCGCCGTAAGGTGTGATTTTAATAAATATTCATATTAAAAGGAGGAGATACACAATGAGTATCGAAAAAGGAAAAAGGGGAAAAAGAGTTGCTGCAGCTTTGTCAATATGTATGATATTGGGAATAGCAAGTACTGCAGGATGCGGAAAATCTGCCGATCATTCGGACAGTACAGGGAATGAAACAGTACAGACGGAAGCGGAAACTGCGTCCGCAGCCTCTTCGGAACAAGGGAAGCAGGTAGAACTTAAAGTGGAGGTATTTGATCGTGGAGTTCAGGGACAGCTGCCGGTAGACAATAATTACTGGACACAATGGATGCAGCAGAATTTTGGGGATCCCAATAATATTAAGCTGACATTTATCCCTGTTCCCCGAAGTGAGGAAACGACAAAGCTTAATGTATTGATGGCTTCCAATTCAGCACCGGATATCGTTTTCACTTATGACTGGAATACTCTGTATAATTATTATGAAGGCGGCGGTATTGCGGATATTACAGATTTGGTTCAGGAATACGGCCCGAATCTTACCGCTTTTCTGGGCGATAATCTTAAATATGGGAAAATAGATGGAAAGCAGTATGCGCTGCCTGCACTCAGTACTTCGCCCACGCCAACCAATTCTTATTTTATCCGTCAGGACTGGCTTGATCTTGTTGGAGCATCTGTACCCACTAATCCGGATGAATTATATGATGTATTGACGAAAATAAAACAGGAACTGGGTGATTCTGTTTATCCTTATGCCATGTCTGCAGATAACGATATACCAGTGGATATCGTCCTAAGCTTCCGGGACGGGAATCTTACCAAAAATGAGTTTGATGCTTATTATGGAAATGGAAAAGCAACATATTTTGCCATGCCGGGAGTAAAAGAAGGATTTCGCTATTTAAATAAATTATATAATGAAGGCTTAATCAGCCCTGATTTTGCACTGGATAAGGATGGGACACAAAAGGATGCTGATATTGTGAATGGGGTGGCAGGTGCATTTCGGTATAATCAATATATGATTTATCAGGATAAAAGAGTATATCAGTCCCTGAATGCGACAAACCCCGATGCTCGTCTTTCCATAATGAAACCGGTAGATTCTTTGATAGCGAGCAATCCTTTTGGTATTTTTACATTTATACCTGAATCAAGTAAGGTAAAAGAGGAAGCTGTTAAATTCCTTGACTGGATGTCACAGGATGATGTGATCCATTTCCTGCAGTATGGTGAAGAGGGCGTACATTATGAAATGGTTGATGGATATGCACAGGATTTACCGGATATTCCGTCAGATAAAAAGATGAATGTTGAAGCAAATCTTGATTATACCATGTTGATTAACGGGCTTCGGTTTGATACGGTTGATGAAGTGATTAAAGCCCGTTCCTATAAAATGCTTCCTGAATACAGTGAAGATTTTTATAATAGTGTAATGTTATCCTATAAAGACAGTATAAAGCCGCCGTTTTTTACGATACCCAATAAGAGCCTGCTGGATCATCAAGCAACATTAGCGGCAAAAGATGAGGAAATGGGAGTCAAGGTGATTACCGCACAGCCGGATGCTTTTGACAGTGTATATGATAGTTTGGTTGATGAAATGCTCTCAATCGGTGGACAGCAGGTAATAGATGAGAACCTGGAAAATCTGGAAAATGAGTAGATAAAATGTGAAGGGTTAATTTATGAAATATTATGAAGAAAAAGAAGGAATTTCTATTATTAGGAATGGTCAGAAATTGAGTATACTGCCGGTTTCGGAAAAAATAATACGGATAACCTGTATACCGGTTAATCTGACCACGGAAGAGAAATTCAGTATAGTAAGAGAAGAGGTAAAAGAAAAAGGATTTAGTCAATGGAAAGTTGAGCAGGCCGATTACGGCCTGCTCTTAAAGACGTCCTTAATCAGTGTGGCTTATCATGAGGATAATGGAAACCTTTCATTTCATGAAATAAGCGGTAAAAAAATATTGGAAGAGAATGAGGAACATCCCAGAAAGTTCTTTTCTACGCGTTTGAATGGTCATATCCTGCATGGGACAGAAGCCGCTTTTCAGTCGCCGGATGGAGAAGTAATCGGAGGATTAGGCCAGCATAATGATGGAGTGATGAACTTCAGAGGCCATTTTGTCCATATGAGTCAGTATAATACGGTTATTCCAATTCCAATGATAGTATCCAATTGGGGGTACGGAATTCTATGGGACAATCCTTCCCTCACAGAGCTCAATCCGCAAAAAGAAGAAATCCCTTTATGTTTTGAACCCGATATAAAAAACTGGCATGGGACTTTTACTGCCAGTGAGGATGGAGAGTATAATTTTATATTTGAAAAGCAAAACCGGAATATGTTCTGTGAGCATATACAGATATATCTTGGGGATCATATCGTCGTTGAAAGAAATACGCACTGGTACCCCAATTTTTTGTCAGGGACTATATATTTGAAAAAGGGGCAGAAGTATCCGGTTACAGTAAATGGAACAGGGCGGCTGTATGTACAGCGGCCGGCACAGAAAAAAGAAATGGTTTTGACTTCTGAAGCAGGCGGCCAGTTGGATTATTACTTTATATACGGACCGAAGCCTGATGATATTATCTGTGGCTTCCGGTATTTGACGGGTCAGGCATCAATGCTGCCTAAATGGGCATTTGGATACTGGCAGTCGCGGGAACGTTATCACACGATGGACGAGCTCCTTGACGTTGCAAAGGAGTATCGCAGGAGAGGCTATCCTATAGATGTGATGGTTCAGGATTGGCAATATTGGAGAGATTATGGCTGGAATGCATTAAAATTTCATCCTGATTATTCCAAAGATCCCGGTGAAGCAATTCAATACTTAAAGTCTCTTAACTTACATATTGCGCTGTCCGTATGGCCCAATTTCGGGGATGAAGCCGACAACGAAGCTTATCATTTATTCCATGATAAGGGATATATCCTGGATGATACTGCTGTTCTTAAACAGATCGGCGGCGACACAGTACTTCTTCAGGGGGTGCAGAAAAATTTCCTGGATATGATGAATGATGATGCGGTTGATATATATTGGAATAAGATCGAAGAAAACTTGTTTTCAAAAGGAATTGATGCCTGGTGGCTGGATGCCAATGAACCTAATCTGAGCAGTCTTCAGGATACATACCGCCAATATGAAACCTGTCTTGGGCCTGCAGCGGAATATCTGAATATATATGCTCTCAGGCAGTGTAAAAAGGTGTATGAGGGACAAAGGAAAAGCAGTGAAGAAAAACGTGTTTGCATCCTGTCACGCTCTGGTTTTGCGGGGGGACAGGCTTACGGTGCTACGGTTTGGAGCGGCGACAGCTATGGAACATGGCTGGTATTCCGACAGCAGATTACGGCTGGCCTTAATTATTGTTTGGCAGGAATGCCCTATTGGGGGAGTGATATAGGCGGACTGGTAGGAAACAACAACAGTGATCCGGAATACCGGGAACTGTATATCCGCTGGTTCCAATTTGCAGTGTTTACTCCTGTCTTCAGAGCACATGGAAGCCCTGGTGAAACAGGGCGGGAAATCTGGTCGTTTGGTGAAGAAAGTGAATCCATATTGCACAAATATTTAAAAATCAGGTATCGTTTAATACCATATATTTATTCTGTTTCCTGGATGGTAACCTGTCAGGGTTATACCATGATGCGACCGTTAATTATGGATTTTTCCGGGGATACAAAAGCTTTGACAATAACTGATCAATATATGTTTGGCCCGGCGCTGATGGTTTGCCCGGTAACAGAACCGCATTCGGTTACAAGGAACGTTTATCTGCCGCAGGGTTCCGGTTTTTATTGTAATGATAAATATTATCCGGGAGGCCAAAGTGTTCAGGCAGATGCGCCTCTTAATATGATGCCGGTATTTATCCGCGCCGGTTCTATTGTGATAACAGGAGAGGATATTCAGTTTGCCGGAGAAGGAGGAGATGTTCTGGATATTTTCGTATATGGCGGGGATGACGGGGAATTTACACTCTATGAGGATGAAGGAAACAGTTATCGTTATGAACAGGGATTTTATACAGAAATCACATTCCGGTGGAAGGATAAGTCCGGTGAACTGGTGATAGAGAAACGAAAAGGGATGTATCCGGGCATGTGTGAAACAAAAAGGTTCAATGTTCATTACCGGGGAACAGAAAAATTAGAGAAAGAAAGAAAAGAAATCTGTTATTCAGGAGAAAGAGTGACGGTCACGCTGGGGAAGGGAGAAGAGTAGGATGACGTATTTAGAGCAATTTAGTTATCGAAATGTCCATCTTGAAGATAGTGTATTGAGCAGACAAAGGCAAAACGGTTTCATATACTATTTCAATATTCCGAATGACAGCCTGCTGAAAAGCTATCGAAAGCGTGCACATCAGTATGCGCCGGGAGAGGATATGGGAGGATGGTATGATTTCCCGCAAAGTCCGGCCGGCCATTTGATAGGCCATGTGATTTCCGGACTGGCAAGGTGGTATCAAAATTGCGAAAATCCGGAGATATTATCTAAAATCAATGAACTTGTTCATGAATTTGGGAAAACAGTGGATATAGACGGATATTTTTATAATTACTCATGGAACGATGGTAAACCGCTGGATTATTATGTTTATGATAAGATTGCGATAGGTCTGCTGGATGCATACAGATATGCTCAAAACCGGGAAGCCCTCACTATTTTGAGCAAGATAACCGACTGGGTTATTAACCATACTGCATTAGAAAAACTTGATTTAGAATGGTATACATTACCGGAGAATCTCTATGAATGTTATGATGTAACAGGGGATGAAAAGTATAAAAATCTGGCAGAAAAATTAACCTATGAAACATGGTATGACGCGCTTTCCCGTGAAATTAATGTACTCCCGGGAAAACATGCCTATAGTCATGTAAATGCCCTTTGTTCCGCAGCCAAAATATATCTGGAAACGAAGAACGAAAAATATTTACGGGCGATAAAGAATGCCTATGGTATGATAATCAGGGAACAGTTATACGCAAGCGGCGGATATGGACCAGGGGAGGCTTTCGTGGAACCGGGCAGTGATTCGCTGAGAGAAGCGCTTCATAGATCGGGGAAATATAATAAATTTAATACAAATAAACACAATGAAGCGCCTTGCAACAGCTATGCATTGACGAAGCTATCGCGTTATCTTTTGTGTCTAACAGGAGATACTTTTTTTGGAGATGTGATGGAAAGAGTTATATTTAACGCTTTTCTTGGGACTTTAAGGCCTGTTGGAAAGGGAATTACCCACTATTACGATACCTATAGGCCCGGAGGACTGAAAACTTATTTTACAGAACAGAATAATCAGACCTGGCCTTGTTGTGCCGGAACCTATTTTCAGATGTTGGCGGATTATCCTTTAGATATTTATTTTTGGACTGAGAACAGAATTTATGTTAATCTTTTTATTAATTCATCCGTAAAATGGGCAGGAAAATATTCTGAAATCAGGATGGGCCAGAGTACAGATTTCCCGGAAGGGGATAAAGTAAAGTTTCATATGGAAATGGAATATCCAGAGCAATTTTGCTTTTGCTTCAGAATCCCCGGGTGGGCGGCTTCGGAAATAAATGTGAGCATAAATGGAGAGGCAGTGCGGAGAGCCAGGCAGCCGGGCAGCTGCTATGAAATATTCCGGGAATGGAAGAATGGGGATATCATCGATATTGTCATTCCCAAACGGCTCTATACTGAGAAAATTAATAATTTGAGTCCTGATGTGTGCGCACTCATGTACGGACCTGTACTTTTGGTAGGAGAAACTATATCTGATGCGCTGCCTTACAGTCAGGAAGAATTTATTGATTCTCTGATTCCGGTTCCGGGGAGAAGTATTACCTTTACCACGACCGGGCTGAATCCTAACGTAACCTTCAGGCCATATTACAGTATTCAGAATCAGATTACCCCTTATACGACATATTTTAAATGCAGTCAAAGCACTCCGGATCCAGTGCTGATTGATGACATACATACTCATTGGATTTACGATAGTGAGTGGAAGAAAGAATATAAAAGAAAATTTGATGAGGAGGTTTATCTTAATGACTTTATTCATTATACTTCCAGTGACGGTGCCGAAGCCAGGATACAGTTTCAGGGAACTGCATTAAAACTGACAGCATCCCGTTCTCCTTCACATGGAAGAATGAAATTGAAGGTGGATGGATATCCGGAAGAGGAAATAAACTTAAATAGTAAGCAAAGCAGGCAGAGGGAGTGTGTATGGATTAAAACAGGTTTACCCGAAGGGGAACATACATTGGTGGTTACGGCTGTTATTTCTGAAGAAGAACAGAAGAATGGTATAATTGCTGAAATTGATGCATTGGAAATTATTCCGTTACCAGTAAACAGAAATAACGGTGTACAGAATTAGCCATCTTTAAAAAAAATATTGGTAATAGCTTGTATAGCCGGGATGACGGGGGGAAGAAATTGTTTAAGAAGAATAAACTGCTGTTTAACTCTGTAGCTGCATATACTATTTTAATCGTGATTCTTGTCATAATTTCCGGATTTGTTTTTAAATCTTATATGTTTCATTACTTTCAGAAGGAGATTGGTATTACTTCCTTGGGAAAACTTGAGATTATATCAGGAATCAGTGAATTGTTAAATGAATCAGTGGAAAAGGATGCTCTTACGTTGGCCAGTGATAAATCGCTTAATGCCATATCAAATGTAAAAACTCTCTATACGGGAGGAAACAGTATTGATGAAGTATATGCGGTATCCAGGGCAATTGATATTCTGAATAATATGAAGCGCAATAACCATAGAATTGAGTCTATTTATGTGTATCTGGAAGACTGCGATTATGTCCTTTCCACGGACATGAGTGTGCACAGAACGAAAGAGATCATGAAAAATCCATGGTTTTGCGAACTGATTACCAATCCTGAGAATCACTGGAGCTCCGGGAAAAAAGAGGGTATGACAGAAAAAAATGTTTTTTCTTTTGTTTTCAATCTTCGGTTTATGTCTGACCTTCATGGATGGCTGGTGATAAATATCGATGAAAATGTCATATGTGATTTAGTCAACCATAGTGAGTATATACAAGATGGTTATATTTTGGTTGCCGATGAATCGGGTAAAGTAATGTCCCATATGGATAAATCAGTGATTGGAAGCAATATGGGGGATGCGGAGTATTTTCAAAAAATTATGGGCGCGGATGAGTCTGCCGGCTTTTTCCTGCAGGATATAGGGGGAACAAAGAATCTCATTACCTATTCGAAATCTCCCTTATATGGCTGGGTTTATATCGGCATCTTTTCTATGAATACGTTAATGATGAATTTAAACTCTGTTATGTTCAGGATAAGTATTGTCCTGTTTTTCCTGTTGGCAATAGGGGCCGGCAGTGTTTATATTATCAGCAGCAGGCAGCTTCATCCACTGATGATGTTAATTAGTGATATCAAGAAAAAGGGCGTATTTGTTTCTGAAAAAGATAATAATGATATTAAGTTCGTTTATAATGCCTTTGAAACCCTTATTCGGCAGGTTCAAAACCGCGCTGTAAACGATCGCAATGATCAGATTAATCTGTATTTACGCTCTCTGCTATTAGATGATATTCCTGTTCGTAAAGATATCGGTACATTGGATGAAACAAAAATGCATTTGGGTATTGTAATCAGCCTGGATCATTATGAAATCTTTTCGGCATCCTGCCCTCCGGAGGAGAAGGTCTATTTGAAAAAACTGATCCTTGAAATTTTCAGCAGTGCTTTTTCAGAAAAATACAAATGTGTAGGCTGCCTGCTGCATTATGATATAATTGTTCTTATTTTGGAGGCCGTGGACTTTACAGATTTATCAATGGTTAAATCTACTCTGAAAACTACGCAGCAACAATTGAAAGCTACTACAGGATATTCCGTATCTCTTGGAGTGGGAAATGCCCATGAAGGTTTTCCGGGTACGAGGCTGTCTTATCAGGAGGCATTGAATGCGCTGCAGTATAGGCTTGTATATGGCTGGGAATGTATTGTTTATTTTGAAACGGAAAGTAAAAGAAATGATATTTTCTATTATCAGGAAGATCATGTTGATATCATGCTTAATCAAATACGATCCTTGCAGAGAGATAAGGCGGAAGAGGAACTGAAGGAAATATTGGACAAAATGATGGCTCAGAACATCAAATTTGATAATATGTGGCTGTTCCTGAATCAGATTTTCTCGGCATTTTTGGAATTTTTGGTCGCGTCCAATATAGGAATTCAGGATATGTTGAGCGAACAGACAGCCCTGGGTTCTCCTTTTTATGGAAAGAAAACAATAATAGAGATTCAGGAATGGTTTATCGAAATAATTAACCGCATCATAGATACCCTGCAATTCCATAAAGCCAGTTCAACTTCCCCCATAGAACAGATGTTTAACTATATTAACAATAATTTTAATCGTGATATAAGTATTGAGATGATAGCTGAACATGTGGGGCTCAGTTATTCTCATGTACGAAAGCTGTTTAAAGAGGAAACCGGTAAAAATATTATAGATTATATTAACAGTTTACGCATTGAGAAGGCGAAAACACTGCTTCTGGAAACCCAACTGACCGTATCTGAAATTGCGGATGCTGTGGGATATACCGGTACTCAGGGCTTTTTGAGGAATTTTCGTAAAAAGGTGGGACTGACTCCTACGGAGTTCCGTAATATAGAAAAATTTGATGATGCTGCTGACAAAAAGTAATTCGATATACGGATTAAGAAAAAAGTTCTCAAGAAATAACCGAACTCGCCCCCTCCCGCTCTGAACATACCCCAAAACCTTCCTATAATTTAGGCCGTGCCTTCACACTATTAATAAAATGCTTCGCAGCATTACCCAGTTCCTTCTTTTTAGAATAAGCAAGACTGATAGTAGTTGTAAAGCATGGTGTCACATCTACTATAGAAATATCAGGGCCTGCCAGATACACAGCAGGTTTTTTCGTGAGAAGAGCAACTCCCATTTCCTTTCGGACCAGGGAGATGATATTTTCCGCCCGGTATCCGGTAAAAGCGATATTAGGGCGGAAACCGGCGGATTTACATGCATTGACGCACAGCGTATGCATGAGCGTCCCCTTATTTAAAAACAGAAAGTTTTCATCCTTCAGCTGCTCTAACGAAATAGAAGAAGCAGAGGAAAGAGGATGGGAACTTGGAAGAACAGCCACCATGTGATCCGTCGTAAAAGGTATTTTGACAAATTCATTGTCGGAATCATCATGTTCACGGATAAATGCGAAATCACACTGCTCGTTTCTGAGCATTTCTTTCAGTTCTGAAGAATCTGCCTCTATAATATGTACTTTAAAATTCCTGTTTTCTCTCTGAAAATCTGCAAGCACATCCGTAATATGATATTGAGCCATCACTGGTATTGCCCCAATAGTGATGGTTTCGGAGATATTATTCTGATGGTTAAAAAGCGCGGTAGTATAATCATACTGTAAATTCATAATCTGTTTTGCATAAGGAAGAAAGATTTTTCCAAAATCATTTATGACAACTTTTCTGGTGGTACGGTCAAAAAGCGGCGCACCGAGATCCTCTTCAATAGATTTAATATGTCTGGAGAGCGTAGACTGAGAGATAAATAAGATATCGGCTGCTTCCATATAATTACCGACATCAGCAAGCGTTACAAATTCCCGTATATAATCAATTTCCATTTCGATATACCCCACTGCAATTATTGCATAACCTGCATTAATTGTAGCGGGGTATGTTAAATGTGTCAATAGAATTGGCGGAAATGAGAAAAATATGAGCGAGTTGCAAAAGTAAATAAGCGCACAATAAAAGTATTTATGCAAAAGGTGCATAAATGCAAGGGAAACATGGATTGCTTGAGCGGGATGCACAAACTATAATGGCCTTATCAAAAGAAATGAGAAAAATCACGGGAGAACAGAAATGAAACCATCATTAGCATTCCCGATTCCGCACACACCGGAATTTGATGTGAATCGTATCAAAAATATATCAGAAAAATATCTGGATATTTCCTATGCTTCTGAAAAGGAACACGTTCTTGATTTATATTTGCCGGAGAAAAAGAAAGAAGAGTATCCGCTGATCATCTACATACATGAGGGAGCATTTATCTTTGGGAGCAAACGGGATAAAAGAATGGAAAGTCTGTTCACAGCGCTGCAGGAAGGCTATGCGATTGCCAGTGTTGATTATCGAAAGGCAGATCAGGTGACCTGGCCGGCGCCGATTTATGATATCAAAGCGGCAGTCCGTTTTCTCCGGGCACATGCAGGAGAATATAAGCTGGATAAGAAAAGGTTCACTGTCTGGGGGATGTCGGCAGGCGCTTATTTGGGGGTGATGACAGCCGTTACGAATCATATGCAGTGGTTTGAGGACAGTTCCATGGGAAATCCGCATGAATCAAGTGAAATCCAGTCAGTGGTTGATCTATGCGGAGCCTGCGCCGGGTTTCACCGGCTGGATGATTTCATAGAGGAGAATGGATTTGGAATAGCAAATCATAATGAGGCAAATTCACCGGAATCAATTCTTATGGGACAGCCATTAAAGGACGCAAGGGAATTATGCAATATGGCCAATCCGATTAATTATATCAGAGAAGACATTCCTCCGTTTTTTGTATTACATTGTCTGAAGGATCCGGTAGTTCCGGTACAGCAGTCACGGCTTCTGGTAGAAGAAATCGTGAAAAAGGCGGGGGCGGATAAGGTAACTGCGATTTTTACGGAATCGGAAGCGGATCATGGAAAACCGGATTATGATACCCGCTCAATCGTAGACGCCGCACTTGAATTTTTAAACCGATACTAAATGCATGGTGCATTTATTATAAAAACAAGAAAAGGGAGAAGGAAAATATGAAGCAGAAAGTATTATCACTTTTTTTAGCCGCATGCATGACCGCCGCACTCGTGGCAGGATGCGGAAGTACTAAAAATACCGCTAATATGGAAAACGGCGGTACAGAAAACGGCAGTACGGTAAGCAATAGTACCGAAAGCGGTACACAGACGGCTGACACAGCAGCTTCTGAGAGCGGGGATTATACAAGAGCCGGAGGAGAGGGGGAAATTGTTGTCGGCATCATCTCGGATCCGGAAAATATGGGACCATGGGCGGGTATGTCTCAGGGACGTATTGCCATATTGAATACCGTCTATGAATATCTGATTACCAGAGAAAATGGTGAGACAAAAGGGGTTCTTGCAAAGAACTGGACGCAGAAAGATGATACTACATATGAAGTGGAACTTTACGATTATATCCACGATACAGAAGGCAACCCGATTACCGCCAGTGACATCAAGTTCTGCTTTGACAGTGCACTCGCAACAAAAAACTACAGTAAGCTGGAAGTAATTGACAGTGTTACGGTACTGGATGATTACAAGGTTGAATTTAAGTTTTCAAAAGCTCTGGCAGTGGGCGAACTTGAAAACGTATTCCTGGAATGTGCGATAGTTTCACAGGCGGCATATGAGGCATCCGGTGATCAGATGGCCGTCGATCCGGTTGGGACAACCGCCTATAAGGTAGAAAGCTATACACCGGGTTCCCAGCTGGTACTCGTGAACAGCAATGATTATTGGCAGACAGATGATTCTCTTGTATGGACAACCAGTAAGCATAATGCAGATAAGATTACCATGTCTGTAATTACAGAAGCTTCCCAGCATACGATTGCAATGCAGACACATACGGTTGATATTGCCAATGGTGTGCCGGATACGGATGTCCCGAAATTCGACGAGGGCGGAGAATATGCAGACGGAAATGAAGTAGAGGTTCTTTTGGACAATCTTACCTACGACATCCTTTACAATATGTCAGCCGATTCTGTTTTTGTAGAAGATGAAAACCTGAGGAAAGCAATTGCCTATGCCATTGACCGGGAAGGCCTGAATACCGGCGCATTTAATGGAAATGGCGCGGCAGTTAAGGATTTTGGCAATGCGACTTATCCTGATTACAATAAGGAATGGGATGGAGAGGACTATTTTGACTACAATATCGATACGGCAAAGGATTATCTTGCAAAATCGAGTTATAACGGACAAAGTCTCAGACTGATGTACACAACTTCAACTACGGCGGATATGATTGCGCAGATGGTTCAGGCCTATCTTGGAAATATCGGGGTGACTGTTGAACTGGTTCCTTACGAGCAGATGTCCTTTATCGCATCTCAGTTTGATTCCGCTGCATACGATATTATGCTCAGAACTACCGGATCGACGGACTACATTGTGAATCAGTGGAAGCTTTGCTGGTATTCACCTGACTTTGAGTCAACAACCGGAGGCACAGCCAACTTTGTAAAGGACAGTAAACTGGATGAACTGATGGCAGCCTGTCTGAATGTAAAAACATATGGTGAAGAATCTATCGATGCATTTCATGATTATCTGGTGGAAAAATGCTATGGATACGGCATTGTGGAAGGAACGATTAATTCCGTTCATTCCAAATATATAACCAAGGTTGCGCTGGACGACAGAAATCAGATTCTTCCGGGAGCCTGTGAATTAGCAGAATAATATTTGTATATTTGCGGAGGCGGCAAATATAAGACGTACGGTACTGCCGATGCGGAAAGGGATGCACAGAGGGCATTCCTTCCCGCTGGGAGTGCCTTTTTTCAGAAAGGAGCTGCGTATGTGGAAATATATCGTAAAGCGTTTGTTGTGGATGATTCCCGTGCTGCTGGGAATTGCAGTTGTTATCTTTACCATCATGTATTTTTGTCCGGGAGATCCGGCGGCGTCAATTTTAGGAAACGGTGCGACACCGGCGGCGCTGGAGGCCAAAAGAGCAGAGATGGGCTTGGATAAGCCTTACATAGTCCGTTTGCTGAACTATCTGAATCAGGTTTTTCTACATTTTGATTTGGGAGATTCCTATTTTACCAATCAGTCCGTCATGTCGGGAATTTTGTACAGGATGCCGTATACCATCACCATAGCGGTAATCTGTATGCTTCTTCAGATTCTCATTGGTACTCCGCTTGGGATCACGGCGGCTACCCATCAGAACGGGCTGGCGGATCGCTTCTGCATGATCGTAGCGCTTCTGGGAGTATCCATTCCCGGCTTCTGGCTGGCTATGATGATGGTAATACTGTTTGCCGCAAAGCTTAACTGGCTGCCTGCTTATGGGGTTGGTGGAATCCAGTACTATATTCTTCCCTGTATTGCCAATGCGTTTGCGGGAATCGCCTCTCAGGCACGGCAGACAAGATCCAGCATGCTGGAGGTTATCCGTTCGGATTATGTGGTGACCGCCCGTGCAAAGGGCTTATCCGAACGGGATATTTTATATAAGCACGCATTGCCTAACGGATTGATTCCTATTATCACTGTTATTGGAAACGGTATGGGTATGATGCTCGGCGGTACAGTAGTCATTGAGTCTGTATTTTCCATTCCCGGAATCGGTTCTTTCACAACGAAGGCGATCAATAACAGAGATTACCCTATTGTTATGGGCGGCGTCCTGTTTCTGGGGGCAATCTTCAGCCTGATCATGTTAATTGTAGATATCGTTTATGCCTATGTGGATCCCCGAATCAAGGCTCAGTATGAAGGGCAGCAGAAGAGCTGGAAAAGGAGGAAGAAATAATGGCAAAAACAGCGGCAGTCGGATGTCCGGCAGAAGAAAAAGGCCGGAGAAAAAAGGAAAGTCAGTTTTCCCAGGTGCTGGGAAGGCTTCGCAGCAACAAAATGGCAATGTTCGGCCTGGCAATTTCGCTGCTTCTTATCGTTTTGGCGATAGCAGCGCCGCTGATCATGCCCTATAAATATGATCAGATGGATATGGCAAACCGCTTTGCGTCGCCGTCCCTGAAGCACTTATGCGGAACAGATGAAATGGGAAGAGATATTTTTTCCCGATTGTTATATGGCGGAAGGGCATCTTTGCTTTTGGGATTCACCGCAACAATTATTTCCACTTTTTTGGGAATGCTCATTGGCTCTGTCGTTGGATATTTCGGGGGAACGGTAGATACGATTGTTATGCGTTTGATTGATATTCTTCAGGCGATACCCGGAATCCTTCTTGCTATTGCTATTTCAGCATGTCTGGGAAGCGGGCTTTTCAATACGGTGCTCGCCCTTTCTATTGGCGGCATTCCGATGACGGTACGGCTTCTCCGCGGTTCTATCATGGGGGTACGAAAGATGGAATATATTGAAGCCGCACAAAAAATAAACTGCTCGGTGCCCAGGACTATCACGAAGCATATTCTGCCGAACAGTATTTCACCTATAATAGTGTCCGTAACAATGGGAATCGGGAATACCATTCTGATGGCGGCCTCCTTAAGCTACATCGGGCTGGGAATTCAGCCTCCGACTCCTGAATGGGGGGCGATGCTTACCGCGGCCAACCAGTATATGGTGGATCATCCCCATATGGTTGTTTTCCCGGGGATAGCCATTGCACTGATTGTTCTGTCCCTGAATCTGCTCGGCGACGGACTGCGTGATGCGCTGGATCCCAAATTAAAGAAATAGGAGGAGAAAATAATGACGGAGAAGAAAGTGCCGTTTATAGAAGTAAAAAATCTTGTTGTTCATTACACCTCCGAGGGACGTGAGATTCATGCGGTTAACGATGTGTCTTTTTCTTTGGAAAAAGGGAGAACGCTGGGACTGGTTGGGGAAACAGGAGCGGGAAAGACCACTATTGCCAAATCCATTCTGCGTATATTGCCGGAGCCGCCGGCCCATGTGGATGGCGGGGAAATCTGTCTGGAGGGGAAAAATCTTCTGGAGCTTCATAATGATGAAATGCGGAAAATCCGGGGAAAACGGATTTCCATGATTTTTCAGGATCCCATGACTGCCCTGAATCCGGTTATGCGTATCGGAAATCAGATCGCCGAAGGAATAGAGCTTCATGAGAAATGTTCCAGGAAGGAGGCGGAAGCGAAAGCGGCGGCAATGCTGGAAATGGTCGGGATTCCAGGCACCCGTTACCGTGATTATCCCCACCAGTTTTCCGGCGGTATGAAACAGCGTGTTATCATTGCCATGGCGCTCGCCTGCAGTCCTGATCTTTTGCTTGCGGATGAACCTACTACCGCACTGGATGTAACTATTCAGGCGCAGGTATTGGATATCATCAAGACACTTCAGCAAAGACTGCAGACGGCAATGATCATGATTACCCATGATCTCGGTATTGTGGCGGAAGTATGTGATGAAGTGGCAGTCATCTATGCCGGTGAAATTGTGGAATATGGTTCTAAAGAAGAAATTTTTGATCATCCGTCGCATCCGTACACGATTGGGCTGTTTGGATCCCTGCCGGATATCAACTCGGATGTGGAACGGCTTTCCCCTATAGCAGGCATGCCGCCGGATCCGGGAAATCTGCCGGAGGGCTGCTCCTTTTCCCCGCGCTGCCCTTATGCATCGGATAAGTGCAGAAAGGGAGACGTAAAGCTGATAAATATCGGAGGAACCCATACCTGCCGCTGTATCCGCGCAGCTGCTGCGGAGGACAAAACAGCTTTTTCAGACGGCGGACAGAAAAAGACAGCCGAAAAGGAGGCATAACATGGCGGCACCATTATTAGAAGTGAAACATCTGAAAAAATATTTTAATACGCCGAAGGGGATGCTTCATGCGGTTGATGATGTAAGCTTTTCCATTGAAAAAGGCCGGACCATGGGAGTGGTAGGTGAATCAGGCTGCGGAAAATCCACATTAGGGCGTACGATTATACATTTGCAGGACAGTACGGACGGTCAGATTTTTTTTGAAGGAAAGGATATTACAAGGGTTAAAAAGAAGGAGCTTCATCGGATTAATGAAGAGATGCAGATCGTATTTCAGGATCCCTTTTCTTCGCTGAATCCGCGAATGACTGTTGAGGAGGTCATCGCGGAGCCTCTTGAAATTTCCCATCGGTTTAAAAGAGGTGAGATACAGGATGAAACAGAAAGGATTATGGAGCTTGTGGGTATTGATGAACGTCTGCGCCATTCTTATCCGCATGAACTGGACGGAGGCAGAAGGCAGCGTGTTGGCATCGGCCGTGCACTTGCCCTGAATCCGAAGTTTATTGTCTGCGATGAACCGGTATCGGCGCTGGATGTTTCCATTCAGGCGCAGGTATTGAATCTGCTGCAGGATTTACAGGAAAAGTCGGGAATTACCTATATGTTCGTAACCCATGATCTTTCCGTTGTAAAGCATATTTCGGATAATATTTGCGTCATGTATCTGGGGCAGCTGGTGGAAACCGCGTCTTCAGGCGAGCTGTTTGCCCATCCTATGCATCCATACACCAAAGCATTGCTGTCAGCGATTCCTTCCATTGATATTCATCATCCAAAGAAGAGAATTGTGCTTCAGGGAGAAATCGTATCTCCAATTGAGCCAAAACCAGGCTGCCGGTTTGCAGCCAGATGTCCTCATGCGACGGAAGCATGTCATGAACCGCAGGAACTGAAAGAAATCTCCGCAGGACATTTTGTTTCCTGCTGCAGGGTGGGTGACAAATAAAATATGGGTGCGTCAAAGCGCACAGATGGGAGCAGAAAATGGATAGAACAATGCGGGCAGGCGCCGGTAAAGAAGAAATCATGCTGATGGAAGCTTATCTTGCCATTGAGGATTTTTCCATTGTACACAGGGCGCTGGATGTAAGGGCTGTAATTATTGAAAATGGCACGAAAATGGCTTTTGTATCCGTTGAAATGACTTCCCTTCCTGCGGAAGAGATAGAAGCAGTCAAAGACAGAATTGTTATGGAGGCGGAGATAGAGAGGGAGAATATATGGGTGTGCTGCACTCATACATTTTCTGCACCGCATCTTCTTCCGGATTTCATGCTGGCGGAAAATGACGGCATCGCCAAAAAGGAGGAATTCAGGAAGGCTCTTCAGAATGCGGCTGCGGCAGCCGTTATAAAAGCACAGAGCCGTATGGAGGCGGTTACACCGCGGTTTGGCAGCAGTTACTGCGATATCAACATCGGCAGGGATGAAGAACTGGAGGATGGCTGGTGGATTGGCGAACATGGCATGGGGCTTGTGGATCATGAAATACAGGCGCTTCGGCTGGACAACAGGGAAGGAAAGCCGGTGGCAGTTATTTTTAATTATGCGATTCAGTCTTCCGTATTAGATGGTTCCGTTTTAAGTACCGGAGGAAAAGGCGTATCTCCGGATGTCGCAGGAACAGCCTGTGATTATATAGAACGTTGTTATCGAAAACCGCACCCGGTTGTCTTATTCCTGATGGGAGCTGCAGGGGATCAGGTGCCTGTGAAACGTACGGTTTCTGAAACATTTGTAAAGGGGGAACGTGTTCGGAAGGACAGACATGAGGAAGGCTTTAAGATTTGTGAGGAATTAGGAAGAACACTGGGAGATGCCGTTATCCGGGCAATGGATTCCTCTCGGCAGATATCCGTGGAAGATGAGGTCCGTATGGAACGGAAAAAAATAACTGTGCCGGGAAAAATGATGGAGAGGAATCTTCATAACCTGAAACCGGTAAAAGAGTTAAAATATACGGAAAACGGGGATGTGGAGACGGAAATTGAAATAGCGGCTATTGGGGAGATTGCTTTTTTAGGTGTGAAACCGGAGCTTAACTGTATTACAGCCGCCGCAGTCAAAGCGTTTTCTCCGTATGAACACACAATCATAACTACCATGGTTAATGGTGCTTCTAAATATATGGCGGATAAACGTTCCTATGATCGATTTACATACGAGGCACAAAATTCTCCCTTTGCCAAAGGGGCGGCGGAAATATTAATGAAGGAAAGTATATCGCTGCTGAATGAAATGCATGAAAACCGTTTGTAAAGAGCAGAAAGGGCAGACTGAAATGAAGAATTCTACAATTATAACGGAGATAGACGGGCAGGGGCAGAAAATCGCTGCAGTCGTATTGGAATTCGGCGAAAGTATTAAGCCTGTGGATATGCAGCCGGATAATTATGCAGTGGAGAACCAGACGGTTAAAGAACTTCTGGTATGTTCCGTTCCGGAGTGGGAAAAGCTGTTCCGGCAGCAGCTTCCGGCGGAAAAATGGGCAGAAGAGCTGTATAAGAGCACACCGGAGCGTCAGCCGGCCGGAAACTGTGTTATCTTAATTCTGGACAAAAACAGACCGGAAGCATCACTCAAAAGAATGACGGGCCGGGGACCGGGAGCCAGGCTGGTGATTGCTTTACCGGAACTTGAAATCCGCCTGAAAGCAGAACAGATAACCGTTACGGTAACAGCTGTAAAGGATGCTGTGGCGGATAACTTTGATAAAGGACAATTTTGCTGCAACGACGGATATTCGATTTCCTATAATCTGTTTATTCCGGAAGGATATGATCCGGAACGAACCTATCCGCTGGTACTTTTTATGCATGATGCCGGCTCCTGCTCAGATGATGTTTCAGCCGCAGTGGTACAGGGAAACGGTGCGGCTGTGTGGGCTTTAAGGAAGGAGCAGGAAAAAAGGCCATGTTTTGTATTGGCGCCTCACTATCCGGAAAAGTGTGCGGAGGATGATTTTACAGTTGGACGGGAAGCGGATGCAACGGTGGAATTGGTGAAGGAACTGATGAAAAGATATTCCATTGACAAGAACCGCATTTATGGAACCGGTCAGTCCATGGGATGCATGATGCTGTGCGAATTGAATATACGGTATCCCGGCTTTTTCGGCGGATGTTTTCTGGTGGCCGGACAATGGAATCCGGAAACAATGCCTGCGGCAAGACATGGAAACTTATGGATTCTGGTATCTGAAATGGATGAAAAGGCATTTCCCATCATGGGAGCCTGTGTCGGGAGCATGAAAGCGGCCGGAGCCGAAATCAGCTGCGGTTCATGGGATGCACACAGTCCGGAAAAAATACAGAATGAAGCGGCAGAAAAAGTTGCGTCCAAAGGCGCCGGTATCAATTTTACATGGTTTGAGGGGGACAGTGTTTTGGAAGCGGATGACAGACGTTTTCCGGGAGCCTGTCATGTCAAAACATGGGAAAAAGCTTATCAGGTGGAAACCATAAGGGAATGGCTGTTCAGGCAGCACAGAGAAATCGATTTTTCAAGTAAACATAATATTTTGATCAGGAACACGGACGGCACCTGTTTACCTATGGATAAGCCTTATTATGATGCAAGGGAAGTGGTTCCGGGTGTCTGGCAGATTATGAGCAGCGGTGATTTTTCTTATTGTATCGCAGGAAGAAAAAGAGCTGTTGCCATAGATACCGGTTACGGTGCGGGAAATATCCGTGTTTACCTGGAACAGCTCTGCGGACTTCCGGTGCGCTCAGTAATAAATACCCACAGCCATTTTGATCATACGGCTGACAACACTTATTTCGATCAGGCTTATATGGCTTACAAGGCTGTTTTGCTGGCAACGATTCCCTTCGCAAGCTTTGCAGGGATTGATTTCTGGGAGAAAGATTATGAGCGGATCGGAGTTGGAGAAGGATTTATCTGTGATCTTGGAGATAAGACTCTGGAAATTTTTGATATCCCCGATCATACGGAGGATGGCATTGCAATATTGGACAGGGCGGACAGGATCCTTTTTACGGGGGATGAATTTATGGCCTTCGGTAAAATCCTGAGCCATGCCAGTCTGGCGGAATTCTATGGCTATACTCAGAAACTGCTGGGGCACAGGAGTGAATTTGATATAATCTGCGCCGGAGGAGGCGTATTCCCTGTTTCTTTGCTTGAAAATTATGATAAATGTGCGGAATATATTTTAAGCGGACATCAGGGTGAAGTCTTTGATGGGAATGCCCCGCGGCCGGGAAAACTTCCGCCGGGGCCAAACGGGGAGATCGTATATGACAGGATGATGCCGCATTTTGGAGACGGCGGAGCGGGAAAAATGGGAATAACGGAAAGGAAAATGTACAGCATGGAATATGCAGGTGCTAAGATAGTATATGAATAAAGAACAAAATGTAAGGATGACGGAGAAAACCGGAATTCAGAATCTGGATATAAGAATTGCCATTGCCGTAGTTATTTGTTTTTTATCTGCAACCGCATGTAGTGAATTGGGTTTCAAATTTACATATGGAGAAATGCATTTGGAAATATTACAGAAGATGACCGCATGCATAGCCTGTCTGCTCTGCGTTCAGGATAATACGAAAATAAGCAGGAAGGCCGGTGTGAACCGTATGATTATCACAGCAATCGGAGGCATTATCGGTATTGGCGCTGCTGCTGCTGATAATGCAGTCGGAAATCCATGGTTTATGACGGTGCTTATATTCGTTGGTATTTTACTTACACTGCTGCTGTGTAAGAGGGCAAAGGTACCATATATTAATGCAAGAATCGGAGGAGTGACATTCATACTGGTTTCTTGTACCTTCTCAGGAAATGCCAGAATTTTTTACGCGGTGTTCCGTTTTATATCCACATTCTACGGAGTTTTGGTAGTATTGCTTGTTTCCTGGTTTTTTCAGAAATTTATTCTGGATGCCAGCGGAGAACATTGTAAATTACTGAAAAATACGGGGAAACATGCGGCGTGAAGAAGAGTAAAAATCAATAATTATATATAGGTAACAATCCGATATACAGGATTCAGAATAAAGTCCCTGGAAATTATTTTTCCAGGGCTTTGTTTTAAAATGACTGTAACAAAAGTTTATTTGAAGGTTTGGTAATTCAAAACCGTTTTTCCATTTTCGTCCGGCCTCCCGCAAAACTCATGATAAATTTTCCTGAAATTCAACCGATAATATAAGTAGCCAATTAATGGAAGCATACTTCACATCATACGGAAACCAACAGTTCCGCATAAGAATAAAAACAGCATCACCCGCATAAAATACGCATTTTACTTGTAAATACAGGCAGATTCTGTTATAAAGAAAACAGCATTTCCGGGGCATGCTCCGGGATTTTAACTTTTTTTCACAAAGAAATCATATCGTTAATAGAAAATCAGGCAGGTATATGATAAAATAAAAAGATAAATGCTGTTTTAAATCATCATCAGCTTCAGTAAAGGCAGGACAGGATTATGCCGGAAAAGTTCTGCGCAGACAGTGTATAAGAGAAAAGAGAGGTCAGTATTCATAATGACAGTGAAAGAATGTTATGAATGTCTTGGGGCGGACTATGAGGATGTAAGCTGCCGTTTGAGGTCAGAGGAAAGAATCTTGAAATTTTTAAAAATGGTATTGAAGGATACCAGCTTTAAGGATTTGTGTGACGCCATGGAAGAGCAGGACTACGAAAAAGCTTTTCGTGCCGTTCATACACTGAAGGGGGTATTGCTGAACCTGGGATTGACCGTACAGGGAAGATATGCGGCGGCTCTTACGGAAGCGCTGCGCGGCAGACAGGAAAATGAGGAAATAAAGCCATTGTTTACGCAGCTGGTTTCCAGCTACGGAGAAATGTGTAGTGCTATAAAGGAACTCGCAGAGACTTCAGAGACGGGAGGCATCCAGAATGGATAAGAGCAACAAAATTCTGATTGTAGATGATTCGGAAATCAACCGTTCTTTACTGGCGGATATGCTTTCCGCGGATTACAGTCTGCTGGAGGCTTCCAACGGCCTTGAGGCAATGGTGTTGATTAACCAGTACCATTCTGAATTGTCCATGGTGCTGCTGGATATCGTCATGCCGGAAATGGACGGATTTGAGGTGCTTGCTTCCATGAACGGTGCAGGACTGCTGGAACGTCTTCCTGTCATCATGATTTCTGCAGAAACCTCTTCCGCATATATTGATCATGCCTATGAGCTCGGAGCGGCGGAATATATCAGCCGTCCGTTTGATGAGCAGACGGTAAAGCGCCGTGTTAAAAATACCATTACTCTTTATTCCAAGCAGAAGACTCTGGAAAACCTGGTGACGGAGCAAATCCTGGAAAAAGAAAAAAGCAACCTGGTCATGATAGAAATCCTCAGTCATATCGTGGAATTCCGTAACGGTGAGAGCGGCCTTCACGTCCTGCATATACGGATTATCACCGAGGCGCTGCTGAAGCAGCTGGCAAAGCGGACCAACCGGTATAATCTGAATGCGAAACAGATCAATCTGATTTCCAATGTGTCTGCGCTTCATGATATAGGGAAGATTTCCATACCGGAGGAGATTTTAAACAAGCCGGGCAGGCTGACGCCGGAGGAATACGAAATTATAAAGACCCACAGCGTTATCGGGGCCGAGATGCTGGAAAACGTGCCTTATTACCAGGATGAGGAACTGGTGCGTATGGCAAGGGATATCTGCCGCTGGCATCATGAGAGATATGACGGGAGCGGGTATCCGGATGGCTTAAAGGGGGATGATATCCCCATTTCAGCGCAGGTGGTGGCTCTGGCAGATGTTTATGACGCCCTGACCAGCCGAAGGGTTTATAAGCCTGCCTATTCCCATGAAGAGGCCCTGCGTATGATCATGGATGGTGAGTGCGGGGCATTCAGTCCTTTATTGCTGGAGTGTTTATGCAGTGTGAAGCCATATCTGGAAAGAGAGCTGCATGTGCGTTCCGCAGGGGGGATATCCAAGATGGAACTGCAGGATATGACCCGCAGCCTGATTCAGAGCAGCAACGCTTCTAACCGTACGCTGGCATTGCTGGAGCAGGAAAGGACGAAATACCAGTTTTTTGCTTCGATGTCCAAGGAGATCCAGTTTGAGTATTCAGGAAGCTCCGACGTGCTGACCGTTTCCGACTGGGGCGCCGAGCAGCTGGGAGTGAGTTCCGTCCTTGTACATCCGGGCAGAAACAAGGAAATTTACAAAATATTTACCAGAGAGGATTTTGTTGATCTGAGGAACCGTCTGAGCAGCGCCAAACCGGAGGATCCTATTGTTACCTGTACCTACCGCATCAATGTACAGGGCAGCCCGAGGTGGTGCAAGGTTATAGCCAGGCCGCTTTGGGTGATGGAAGAAACAAACGAACTGACTGGGATGATCGGTAAATTAATCGATATCCATGAGGAACATATAGAACTGGACCGGCTGAAACAGATAGCCCGTTATGATTCCCTGACAGGGCTTTATAACCGTGCTTATGCCTGCAAGGCCATAGAAGAGGCACTGAAGGAAAGCAGGGCGGAAAATAAAAAATTCGCATTGCTGCTTTTGGATTTGGATTATTTTAAAAATGCGAATGACCAGTACGGGCATCAGTTCGGTGATCGGGTGCTGGAGGAAGTGGCGATAAAGGTGCGCAACAGCGTGCGTGCAAATGATATCTGTGCCCGCATCGGAGGCGATGAATTCCTGATTTTTATGGAATACAAGGATAACATAGAGCTTCTGGTAGACAGGGTTTATCAGGCTATTGGCGGCCGGTATGAGAATTTTGTTATCGCTGCAAGCATGGGGGTGGCGCTTGCGCCGGAGAACGGAATGGGGTATGATCTGCTTTTCCTCCATGCGGATAAAGCTTTATATGCCGCTAAGAAAAATGGAAGAAGTCATTATTGTTTTTATGATGATTCCATGCAGGATCTTCTTTCTGTGCTGTCACGGGTTGATGACGTGGACAGCGGAGCCGGCAGAAGATAAAAACAGTATTGACAACCCGTACCTGTATTGCTATACTGTTACCAATAAACAAAAGGAGGCTGATATTATATGAGAAAAACTTTATCACATGGGAATTTCATAAACATTAAGTCAGCCTGCTATGTGAGATAAGTAAGAGCGTTTTATCGTGAATTTTTTAACCACAGTTTCAGACTGTGGTTTTTTTGTACGCTTTTTACCGCAGGCAGGCATTCCGTTCCCATAAAAGGAATGTAAAACTGACTGGAAAGCGTATAATATATGGAAAACAGAATATTGAATCTGGGCATTATGGCCCATGTGGATGCAGGAAAAACCACTTTGACGGAGAGTCTTCTTTATTACAGCGGAATTGTAAAAGTAAGGGGGAGCGTGGATAAAGGTACCACCATCACGGATTCCCTGGAATTAGAGCAGAAGAGGGGAATGACGATAAAGGCTTCCACGGTATCCTTTCCTGTCAGGGATGTGAAAATAAATCTGATAGATACTCCGGGGCATGTGGATTTTATCGGAGAGGTAGAACGCTGCCTGCGGGCATTGGATGGGGTGATTCTTGTAATATCGGCAAGAGAGGGCGTGCAGCCGCAGACCCGTATCCTTTTCCGCCAGCTGAAAAAAATGCGGATGCCGGTCCTGTTTTTTATCAACAAAATTGACCGGCCGGGCGCTGATTATGAAGCGGTTTGCGCCCGGATCCGCTCCCAGCTTACGAAAAGGCTTCTTTTCATGCAGGAGGTGGTAAAAACTCCTGAGCAGGATTATCGGATCAGGGATTATGGCTTTGATGACAGCGCATACACCGATCAGATCCTTCTCAGTTCGGAAAAGCTGCTGAATAAATATCTGGAAGGGGAAATGGCCGGTGAAGAGGAGCTGACGGCGGCCGCCCGGTTCCGGGCGGGTAAGGGAAGGCTATATCCGGTCTATGTTGGTTCGGCGCTGAAATGTCTGGGAATAGAGCCGCTGATGCAGGGAATTATACGGTGGCTGCCGGTGAGAAGGCCCGGTACAGACAGGCTTTCCGCCTATGTTTACAAGGTTGAGCATGATGAGAAGGAGCATAAGCTTGTTTATTTCAGGGTGTTTTCGGGAAGTATCAGACAAAAGGATAAAGTACTGATTGCGGGTACAGAACAGGAAATTACGATTAATAATCTTCGGACCGTGAACCGGGGAAAGCAGATACCGGCTCAGGAAGTAAGCGCAAATGATATAGGGATTCTGACGGATGTTCCGGCATTGAAATGCGGCGATTTTCTCGGCAGCATGACGCCCGGTAAGGGGACAGGACTTCTGATGGAACCGATGCTGTGTGTGAATATACAGCCGGCAGAGGAAGAGGACAGGTACAGGCTTCTGGATGCCCTGAATGTATTGGCGGAAGAGGATCCTCTTCTTCATATACGGATTCCGGAAAGAACCGGTGAAATTCTGGCAGACCTTTACGGAAAACTGCAGATAGAGATTTTGAAGGAGCTTCTTTGGGAACGATTTGGGCTCAGGACGGTATTTTCCGGAATGAAGACGATCGGCAGGGAGAAACCGGCAGGCCCGGTGTATGCCGAAATACGTCTGGGTGAAAAAGGAAATCTTCACCGGGCAGGAATCGGAATCCGGATAGAACCGCTGGAAACGGGGGCTGGGAAGCGGTATGAGACACAGGTCTCCTTCGGTTATATTGAAAAATCCTTTCAGAATGCGGTGCAGGAAGGTGTCATGAAGGCCTTGGAGGAAGGAATTTCCAACGAAGTTACGGATACACTGGCAGTTTTTGCAGATGCTGATTATGACAGTGTGACAAGCACGCCGGCCGATTTCCGCCGGCTGGCGCCCAAGGTGGTTGAAAAAGCGCTCCGGCAGACAGGGGTCATAACCCTGGAGCCATACATGAACTATCGTCTCATTGCTCCGGCAGGGGATGAAAAAAGAATTATGGCAAAGCTTGCAAAGCTGCAGGCGTCGGTTGAAAATGTCATCTATAGTGACGGAGAAATGGAGGTTCTGGGAGAAGTTCCCTTTGATACGGCTAAGGAGTTTCAGGTGGATTTAAGAAGTATGACGGACGGCAAAGGGATTTTTGAAATGGAATTTCTGGAATACAGAAGGAACAGGCAGGAATGAAAAATTTTTAGGAAAAGATATTAATTTCTCAGATAATTTTCTTTTTCCCATATCATTTATAGAATAAAAATGATAAAATAAATGGAGTGTATCTTGAATGGGAGCTTAAAAGAAAGCGGCGGTTCTCTGAATGACAGTACCGCAGATGGTCCCGTCGCTAAGGGAATGCGGATAAAGTTAGGGCAGTGATTATGGCAGAAAATAGGAAGCGATTTACAGAAGACTTTACTTCACGTATTCTGGAAGTACGATATACAGATTTGGAAAAGGAAAAGAGGCTGTGCCTGGAATTGCTTGTATTGGCAAAGGAAGAATGCGATCTTTATGGGGAGGTATTTGCCCTGACCTATATGGGGGATTATTACATTGCGGTCTCCGATATGGACAGGGCGGGAAAATATCTCCTGAAAGCCCAGAGGATGTTTCCGGAGGATCAGGACTGGGAGGAGCTTCGTCTGGGGCTTACCAGTCTCCTCGGAATCTATTACGACATGCGCGGGGATGAGCAGAATGCAATTGATTATTATTTGAAGGCGGTTACCATTGCGGAAGAGCTCGGAGACGCGGACAGGGAATGTGTGGTTTTAAATAATCTCGCCTTTGCTTTTCAGCGGCACCGGTGCTACGAGGTGGCGCTGGAATTTTATCAGAAGGCTTACTGGCTGCAGAAAAATGCCGGAATCAACCCGGTTCGTTCCATACTGTTGGAAAACCTGGCTGAGGTTTCTTTGTTTCTGCGGCAGTACGAGGAAGCAAAGGAATATATTCTGGAATTTGAGGAAAACGAAAAGGATCCTCTCCAGAGGGTGGTAATGGGAGATAAGAACTGGTGCTGCTACTACGGTGCTGTCGGTGAGCGTGAAAAAGCGCTGGTCTATGCGGATCGCCTGCTCAGGAATCAGGATGTCATTAATGAAAATAAAATGACAGCCTTTGAATCCTATCACATGCTGTGCCGGAGCATGATGGAATTAAGAGAAGCCGATTATGCCGGCCGCTTTCTGGAGGCGATGGAGGAAGTCAGCGTCGGAGGAGGACTGGATCAGGTACAGACTCTGGAAGAGATGCGGATACAATATTATCTTTTATTTGAGCCGCCGGAAAAGCATCCGGAGGCATATTGTGTTTTTTACAAAAAAAATCAGCAGTTCAGGGCCAAGATCGACGAAACGATAGCAGCGGCGATGAAGACCAGGATTCAGCTGGAACAGCTGATGCAGCAGGTTGAGGATATGCAGTCCGAGCAGGAGATACTGGAACGTGAAGTGAACCGGGATGAACTGACAGGAGCCTATAACAGAAGATTTCTGGAGACGCTGATACGGGAGCATACCGATGGGGCGGCGGAAGAAAGCTTTGCGTTTATTGTCATGGATGTGGACTGCTTTAAGGAATACAACGATTTTTACGGACATCTGAAGGGGGATGAGGCCCTGAGGGTAATTGCGGCCTGTATGATGGAAGGCGCCCGGGAGCGGATATATGCGTCCCGTTACGGCGGGGACGAATTTGTATGTGTCTGTATCGGCCTTACGGAAAAAGAGATCCGAACCTATATTGAAGGAGTGAGAGCCCGGCTGCATGCAAGGGCAATCCCTCATGAAAAATCCCTGTGCAGCGGCGAAGTGACCCTTTCTGCCGGCTATGCCGCAGGGATCGTAAAAACGCAGATTGAGGTGCGGCAGCTGCTTCAGCTTGCCGACCATGAGCTTTATAAAAGCAAGAATTCCGGGCGCAATACGTTTACGGGGAAAAGGGTGGATATATTATGATGGAAAATGACAAAAATAATAAGTCTTCCCTGCCGGAGGCCCGGTTAATGCAGCAGATTTTGAAAGCCCGCCATACAGATTTGGAAGAAGAAAAAAGGCTTTGCAAAGAACTGCTCTCTGTTTCGGAAGCGGAGCAGTATTATTACGGCAGCGCCTTCGCCAATGTATACCTGATGGACAGTCAGCTGTCCATGGGAGAATATACCAGCTGTGACTTTTATCTGCTGCGGGCCGTTTTCCTGTGCAGGGAGTATGGCTATGATGATTTGATGCTGGTGCTGTGCAACAATGCCGGCCTTTACTACCAGAAGCTTAACGATGATCAGACGGCTCTTTCCTATTTGCTGGAAGGGAAAAAGCTGGCTGAGAAGCTGGGTGACATCACGATGCTTGGCAAGCTGTATAATAATATCGGCTATTCCTTCGGCGGCAGGGATGACTGGGAGAGTGCGGGAGTATATTTCCGGCTGGCATACCGGACGGTAGAAGACCATTTGGATGAAGAAAACAGAAGGAGCTCCATCAGTTATCTTAGCAACATAGCTGAGGCATGCAGAAATCTGGGAGATCTGGAGGGCGCAAGAAAAGCCATGGAGCTCTGTGAGGAGCTGGGTGCAGACAGCGCTTACAGCCGCGTCAGGTTAGGCGTCAGCTGGTGTTCCTATTATGCCATGTGCGAAGATTGGGATAAGTTTACCGAAATGGCCGACAGGCTTATAAATTCGGATCTGCTGGCTGTGGAGGATCACTTTTTTATCTGTGACATGGCGGAAAGCCTGTGCACGGAAATGCTGGCAGCGTGTGATGAAAAGCGCGCGGATCGGCTGCTGGCTATCATGGATAACCTGGAATATGATAATTCGCTATCCCTGAAGTATCGGATTCAATGCCTGAAAATCCGATGCTGGGAGCAGTTCGGGGAAACAGATAAGCTGGATCAGGCCTACCGGGATTATTATGAAATCGTAAAGGATGTCTCCGCTGTGGAAGACGATATGCGTATCCAGAGCATGCTTTCCAAAATCCAGATTAACCAGGCCATGCATGAGCATGAGGAAATGGTCCGGAACAAGCGCGCCCTTGAAAACGCCAGCCAGCTGGATGAACTCACCGGCCTGTACAACAGACGGTATTTCAATAAACTCCTCAGCAAGATGACTCATAAAGAGGATGGGAAAAAGCTGGGCTTCATTATGCTGGATGTGGATTATTTCAAGCCATATAACGACTTCTATGGGCATTTTAAAGGGGATGATGCTTTAAAGTCAGTGGCCCGTGTTTTGAAGGATAACCAGATGGACGGCATGTATGTGAGCAGATACGGCGGAGATGAATTCGTATGTCTGTGTATGGATTTGGAGGATCGGGATATCGAGGAGTATATAAAGCGGGTCGGCAGGGATATGGAAGCCGTGGCAATTCCCCATGAAAAGAGTCCGGGGGCAAATGTGCTTACCGTTTCCATGGGATACTGCAATGAGATATACAGGAAGGGCATGGATTGGGAGCCGGTGCTTAACCGGGCGGATCGGGAACTGTATTCGATAAAGAAGAAGAAAAGAGCCCGTATTAAAAATTGATTGACAAACCTCTTGATTCGCCGTATCATATAACAGTGTTATATGCGGAGGTAGGTTAATGAATGAAACGGAACAGACAACATTAAACCTGATTCTTTCGGCCGCCATGCAGGAATTTCTTGAAAAAGGTTTCAAATCCGCTTCTCTGCGTAATATTGTCAAAACGGCAGGAGTCACAACCGGTGCGTTTTATGGGTACTATAACAGCAAAGAGGATTTATTTGAAGCACTGATAGGCGAACAGTATGACTTCCTTTTAGACTGCTTTTGCAGGGCGCAGAAAGAATTTGCTGACATCCCGCCGGAAGAACAGCCAGATAATCTTACCGACATATCCGGCGAGTGTATGTATGAAATGCTTTTGTATGCCTATGAACATTTGAATGAGTTTAAGCTCATTCTCTGCCGATCAGAGGGGACACGTTTTTCCAAACTGATTGATGAAATGGTAGAGATAGAAACAAAAGGAACTCATGATTATTTAGCGGTGCTTGAAAAGTTAGGCAGACCGTCGCCGCCGATTGATGAACGGTTAGAGCATATATTGATTACCGGCATGTTTAATACATTTTTTGAGCTGATTATACATGAAATGCCGCTTGAAGAAGCAAAGCATTATCTGAAGGAAATGAGAGCTTTTTACACCGCCGGGTGGATGAAAATTATGGGGCAATAAGCCCTGTAATTTTTACACATGAGTTAGTTAGAACTAACATATTCCGTGGATATTCGAGAACGCATCTTGCGTTTTCCTATCATAAATAATTTTAAGGAGGTTTTACAATGAAAAAGCAATCGAATCTATCGAGATTGATGGGGTATGCCGGGAAACATAAAATATTAACCTATCTTTCTTGGATACTGTCTGCAACGAGTGCGCTGTTGGCTCTTGTGCCTTTTTGGTATATATGGCGTATCATTCATGACATACTGGAGGTTTCCCCTGACTTTTCACAGGCGTGGAATGTGACACACTATGGTTGGTCTGCTGTGTTGTTTGCGGTTATATCTGTTGTCGTTTATATAGCCGCCCTCATGTGCTCGCACATAAGTGCCTTCCGGGTGGCCGCGAATATCCGAAAAGAACTTATGCGGCATATTGCGGCCCTGCCGCTTGGAGTAACAGAAAAATATGGAAGCGGAAAGCTGCGCAGAACGGTAAACGATGCCAGTGCCGCTACGGAAACTTATCTTGCACACAGACTGCCCGATAAAGCAGGCGCGATTGCAACACCCATAGGACTGCTTTTCCTTCTGCTTGTGTTTGACTGGCGATTAGGACTTTTAAGCCTGGTTCCCGTTGTGCTCGGCTTTCTGATTATGATGAAAATGACCGGAAAAGACATGGAGCAGAGAATGAAGGAATATCAAAATGCGCTTTCCGATATGTCAAATGAAGCGGTCGAATATGTAAGGGGTATACCCGTAGTTAAAACTTTCGGACAGACAATATTTTCTTTCAAACGCTTCAAAGCGACGATTGATAATTACGAAAAATGGGTAATCGCATACACAAAAGCATTACGTCTCCCTATGATGTTTTATACAACCGCAATCAATGGTGTATTTGCCTTTTTAATCGCAGGAGGTATTCTCTTTACGAGGAGCGGCGTAACAAATGAGCTGCTGCTGAATCTTATTTTCTACATAGTAATTACGCCTGTTATCGGTACGACATTGACCAAAATAATGTTTATGAGTGAGGACGCAATGATTGTAAGTGACGCAATGGGCAGGATTGATGAAGTGCTGGACGAAAAGCCGCTGTCTGAAAGCCCGGTGAACAATATACCGTCTGATAATTCAATTGTATTAGAACACGTTACTTACAGCTATGACGGGGAGAAAAATGCACTCGATGATATATCTTTGCGGATAAAGCCGGGACAGACAATCGCATTAGTCGGCGCGTCCGGCGGCGGTAAGACTACCCTTGCAAATATCGTAACAAGATTTTTTGATCCGGATGAGGGGTGCATACTGATAGGAAATACCGACATACGTGAAATTCCGAAAGAAACATTGATGAATAAAGTGTCTTTTGTATTTCAGAACAGCCGCCTTATTAAAGCGTCCATCTTGGAAAATGTGCGTATGGCAAAGCCGGGAGCGACGCGCGAAGAAATCATTCGGGCCTTGAAAGCTGCACAGTGCATGGATATTATTGAAAAGTTACCGAACGGCATTGATACCGTTGTTGGAACAAACGGCGTATATCTGTCCGGCGGCGAACAGCAGCGAATAGCAATTGCCCGTGCTGTTTTGAAAAATGCGCCTATCCTCATTCTTGATGAGGCGACGGCATTTGCCGACCCCGACAATGAGGTGCTGATCCAACAGGCATTATCTGCTCTTTCAAAAGGAGAATTAAATAGCAATTCCCCTGGAAAAACCGTGATTATGATTGCACACAGGCTGTCGTCAATCACAGACGCAGACTGCATTTATGTACTGCAGGACGGCAAAATTGCCGAAAGCGGCACACATAGCAAACTGATAGAGAGAAACGGCATATTCACGCGTATGTGGAAGAATTATTCCGAAGCGGCAGAATGGAGAATTGCAAAGGAGGCAAAAGCATGATTAAGACATTGCAAAGACGCTTTGCGTTATCAAAAGAGGGGGCCGTCGATTTAATAAAAGGGTGTATTGCCTGCGTTGCACAGGATATATCTTTTATGTTTCCTGTCGGGCTTCTGTATTACTTTGTCATTGATACTATGAATGACGGTGTGAATGAAAACCACATAGTTTTTTATGTAGTTGGCGCTTTGGTTTGCTTATGCCTTATCTTTATCGCGACTTGGTTTCAATATAACACTACTTATTTAGCAACCTATGTGGAAAGTGGGGTAAGGCGTATTTCCTTAGCCGAGCAGCTCCGAAAAATCCCATTATCCTTTTTTGGCAAAAAAGACCTTGCCGATTTGACCAATTCTATTATGGGAGACTGTGCAACACTTGAAACAGCATTTTCCCATTATGTCCCCGCCTTGGCAGGCTCCATTATTTCAACAACGCTGATCGCGATCTGCCTTTTTGTTTACGATTGGCGCATGGCTCTTGCGGCGGTTTGGGTTTTGCCGATTGCATTTGCAATCACATTCTTTTCAGCCCGCATACAAGGGTATTTTAACCGTAAATCCGTAGCCGCAAAGGTCGCTCTTGAAAGCGGTGTGCAGGAGTGCATTGAGAGTTTGCAGGACTTAAAAGCGAATAATGCGGAAAAAACTTATCTGAAAGGACTTGACCGAAAAATTGATCAAGTGGAAAAACGGCATATTATTTCGGAACTTGGAACCGCTCTTTTTGTTGTTTCATCAACGCTGATATTAAAGTTTGGGATTGCCACGGTTGCGCTTGTAGGTTCCGCGCTGCTCATTCGCGGGGAGATTGATATTCCGCTGTTCTTTATGTTTTTACTTGTCGCTTCAAGACTGTATGCTCCGCTGGAGGGCGCACTGCAAAATCTTGCGGCGGTGATTTCTACCAAAACAAACATAAACCGCATGAACGAAATCCTTGATCACCCGATCCAGACGGGCAGCAATTGTGTGACGAATAAAGGTTATGATATTGTGTTCGACCATGTAGGCTTTGCTTACAATACCGGGGAAACCGTATTGAAGGATGTATCTTTTACTGCAAAACAAGGGGAAGTTACCGCATTGGTCGGTCCGTCCGGCGGCGGCAAAACGACGGTGTCGCGTCTTGCCGCAAGATTTTGGGATATCACCAAAGGCAAAATCACTGTCGGCGGCATGGACATATCGAAGATAGAACCGGAAACATTATTGTCGCTGTATTCCATTGTTTTTCAGGATGTGACGCTGTTTAACAATACAATCATGGAGAATATCAGAATAGGCAGAAAAGACGCGACAGATGAAGAAGTGATCGCGGCGGCAAAGTTGGCTAATTGTGAAGAATTTGCCGAGAAACTTCCGAACGGATATAACAGTATGATTGGTGAAAATGGCTGTGAATTGTCCGGCGGCGAAAGGCAGCGTATTTCAATCGCCCGTGCTTTCCTTAAAGATGCCCCTGTCATTTTACTGGATGAAGCAACGGCAAGCCTTGATGTGGAAAATGAAACACTGATACAGGCGGCTTTATCAAGGCTGATAAAGAATAAGACCGTGCTTGTTATAGCCCACCGTATGCGTACGGTCAGCGGCGCGGATCAGGTCGTTGTGCTTTCGGACGGCTGCGTTGCGGAGCAAGGTGCACCGGGAAAACTGATGGATACAGGTAAGATTTATCCCCACATGGTAAAACTGCAGATGATTAGCCGGAACTGGGGGATTTAGTATGGATACCCCCCTGCTGGTAATTACCGCTGTCCTTCAGCGGTATTACCGGCTGTTTTGATATACTCCACCAATTTATCCATCGGCAGCGGCCGGCTGTAATAGTACCCCTGGTAAAACCCGCAGCCCAGCTCCGCCAGAATGTCACGCTGTTCCTTCGTTTCCACATATTCGGCTAAAATACGTAAATCAAGGCTGCGGGCCATCCGGATAATTCCGGATATAATGTCCCGGGAACGTCCGTTGCCGGGCAGCTGGGTTACCAGATGGCCGTCCAGCTTGACTTCATCGAAGATGCCTTCCTGCAGGTACAGGATTGAATTATGTCCCATGCCGAAATCATCCAGACTGAAGGAAATGCCGTTGTTCTGCAGCCTCTTAATATCATCCATCAGCGAATCCGTAATTTTCATGGCCGATCGTTCCGTTATTTCCAAGGCAAAATGAATTCTTGACAGCTGAGTCTCTTTTAAAACCATGTAGGTATTATCAAAAAAACCATTTTCCTCAATCTGCTTTGCTGATATATTGATGGACAGAATCAGGTCGTTTTCCAGCTGGGGATCCAGTATTCTTGCATCATTACAGGCTCGGTTCAGCAGATAACTGTTCAGCTCGTTCAGAAAACCGCCTTCATAGGCCAGGGCAAAGATAACCGGAGGAGAGATATAACCGGTGACCGGATGCTGCCAGCGAAGCAGTGCCTCGATTCCATGTATATTTCCTTCCCTGGATATCTGGGGCTGGTAGAAGAAATCCACCTGGCCGCGGTGGAGCGCATTTTTCAGATCCAGGGACAGTGTTTTGGCATAATAATTATAGGGATATTTGTGGCTCAGAAATAATGGCAGGTTGCCGCTGCTTTCCCCGGCCTCCATATCCTGTTCCATCTGCCGGACGATCTGCTGGAATTCAGCCGTTTCCTTTTGTTCACTCCGTCTGATAAAGGGGATATAAATACAGATTCCCACCACGAGGTTAATGAGCTGAAGGATACTTCCTGAGATGGAGCCGGTTGCCTTGTAGCCGCTGAAAAGAATGGGAACGGTCCAGTCCACGGATTGAGTGACAACAGGCACAAGCCCTGATGCCGTCGCAATATAGCTGATGAGAGTGAGTACGACAGGCGTAAGGATGAAAGGAATCGCCATTGTAAAGTTATAAATAATGGGAAACCCGAACACGGCTATTTCACTGATATTAAAAAAAGCGGAGGGCAGCGCCACATATGCTATTTTCCGGTTAGGACTTCTCCTGGACGCAATACACAGTGCGATAATGAAGCTTAAAGCGCAGCCGCAGCCGCCCAGAAAGGCAAAGGTATCCAGAAATGTCTTGGAAAAGATTTCCGTGGGCACCTGGCCGGCCAGTAAAAGGGACTGGTTTACGGAAACATTCGGCTCAAATAATCTTCTGGACACAGCCTCCAGCGTATTGGTGCCATGGACTCCGAAGAACCAGAGTACATGGGTGATAATCACATAAAGCAGAATTCCGAACAGATTGTCGCTTAATTCGTCAAATATTTTCAGGAATATATAGGCTCCGAAATTAGTTATGTTATTGCTTCCCCAGGCGGTCCGGAGAAGATAGCCCAGGATCGCAAAAAAAGCGATAATGATAATTACGGGAAACAGACTCTGGATGGAGATATTGAATAAATATTCCGCACCTGTGGTATGGAGCTTTTCCATGCGGTCGCTCAGCTTCAGTATCCTGCGGAAGAGAATACAGGACGCCAGTGTGATGAACATGGCTGTAAAAACCCATTCCGCATTAAATACGTATTCCTCATGATCCTGTATGCCTCCGCAGAAAGCCATATAAGAGCATAGTGCAACAACCGGATACAGAATGTACATGTCTATTTCCGCCAGAAGCCCATAGGAAAGGCTGATAGTAATACAGAGGACGAGGGCCAGGGAACCGAGGCTGATGTTATATAAGGTCGTTAACAGAGCGACAGCCGAACCATTCAGAAAATTGTGAAGAAAGGTCTGGTAGCTGTCACTTGGAAAATTCAAAAAGAGCAGGGAAAAAGATCCCAGAGTGAGAAAGGGAATAGCCAGCGTGAGTCCCCGACGTATGGATTGAGCTGTAATTGAGTTTCGAAAACGGGAAATAATCGGCTTGGATTCCATGCATACTCCTTTCGCCATTTTGTAGAATAAAGTTCGTTTCTACATAAGCGTTACCATAATAGTGTATAATAAACCTACATATAAAACAATAGTAAAAAACCAGTTGTTGTGGGGCGTGGGAGAGGGTTCGTATATCTATACCTATAATATGAAATCCTCGGCAGAATGTGGAAAATATTACCAGATATGTAGTGAGAATAGTCGTTATAAAAAAGTGGCAGAAAAAAACATAGCTGTATCAGAGCCGCGCTGTATCCGCGGCCCTGTATTTTTATCAGGTATTTGCTGTTTCGCTTCCGGGGTATTCCAGAATGAGGTGCCCGTTTTTCCCGTTGTTTTTTACCCGGTACATGGCGGAATCCGCAAGGCCGATCGCCTTTTCTGCGCTCAGGGTTTCTCCTTCCATGACAGCAAAATCAATCCTTACGGCGCCGATGCAGCAGTAAATGGGCAGGCAGCAGTCACTGCCTCTTATTACAAAACTGCTTCCCGCTTTTTCCTCAATCTGTCTCAGGCACTGGTCAAGGGAACGGACGTTGTCCGGTTTTTCTATGATTACAAGGAATTCATCGCCGCCGACCCGGCCGACGGTGCCTTCGGATTCCCTGGTCAGCAGGGAGGTCAGGAACAGCAGCACCTGATCTCCTACATGGTGTCCGTACTTGTCATTAAATATTTTGAAATCGTCGATATCCAGGAAAAGAACAGCCATTTCCGTATTTTCTGAGCAATGCCTGTCCAGCGCCTCCTGAAGATACTGGCTTATGCGTTCCTTGTTGAGAACTTTGGTGAGGGCATCCTGTTCGGCCTTTTGCTGCAGCAGGCGCCGCTGCTGGGCTTTGTAAAGATTTTCCGTCTCTATATAGTCAATCAGGTTGTTGACTTCCACCGCCAGCCTGCCGATCTCATCCTTACGTTCCACGGAAACCCGGAGGGAATAGTCCTGTGATTCCCGGATGTCCGTCAGCGTGGAGGATATGCTTTTTATCGGATGGACAATGCGCTTGGAAACAAAGGAGCCGATCCGGAATGCCAGAATGGTACACAGGGATATCATGAAAAAAGCCAGAATATAGTATACATATTTTTGGGACAGGTAATTATCCATGCTGACAGTCAGCAAAACCAGCCAATGTGTGTACTTTACATTGGAGTAATAAGTGATGTAGTCCTTTCCGCCTACCTTATATTGAAAATATCCCTGAGGATTTTTAACAAAATCAATGCTCTCGTAATTTTTTATATAGTCTTTGCGTTCGGCAGCCGATGTGACAAAATTATCCCTGCCTTCCTCAGACGTTCCGGCGCTTATGATCTGCTGACGGCCATCCAGAAGGTAGAAGGTGGCATCATTCCAGAGTTCGGCCCGTTCCCGGATGCCTTCGTAGAAATCCAGATTGATTTCCATGAGGGAATAACCGAGAGTCTCCCCCTGTTCATCAATTCTTGCAATAGCCACAAGGGTTTTGTTGCCCTGACCGTCAATCAGGATATCTGAAAAAAAGAAATCCTGATCTCCCATGCTTTTAATCAGGGAATCAATACCATCATTAGCGAAGGTACTGTGTTCTTCACTGCATGCAACAACACGGTAATCGGAGTCAATCAGGGCAAAGGTATTCAGATAGCTCAGGCTTTCCACCCGGGAATAAAGCATATTATCAAGATACATGCACAGATCTTTATCCAGGCTGCCCTTCATGGCTGCCCTGGAGATATCCATGGTACCGATCATGGTCATATAATCCTTCTGCTGCTCACAAAAATCCGTCATTTCCGTAACATGGGTGGTTGCAACAACATGAAGGCTTTCGATCAGGGCATTCTGCAGCCCGGAGGAATAAATATAGGTGGTTATCAGGCTGAAAAGCAAAAAGGGAAGAGCGATCATGAGAAAGACGATCCGGTACATGGAAGTTCGAATATTCATAAGGGGCACCTCGCCGCGTGATATAAAATCGGTACCGGACGGCTGCTGGACGGCCCTGCAGGAAGGCGGTGAAGATCCGGGGGTACTGTTTCTATTATAACCCCCCGGATAAAACCGTCAATATGAAATGTTCTGATCTCTGACTTCTGATTTGGGAACTGATTTGGGACAGCCGCAGGGAAGGAATTGCCGCTGCCTTTGATTTATGTCATATTCTGCTTCCTTTTCAACAGTGCGCTCATGGAACGCCCCATTTTTACAGGAAAAAGATAGCACAAAGCTGTCTGAAGCTGCTGGCCTACAGAATGGCAGATATAAAAGCTCTCTTTATTTATTCTGCCTGCCAGGCCATATCCCACAGCTTTCGGATCCGCCATGAAATCCCGGGGTACCGGCAGCGGAGCGGCGGACCTGGTTCTGGTGAGCGGGGGATGAATGAGCTGGAACCGGATCCCCTTTTCCATATATTCAAGATTCAGACATTTGGCAAGGGACTCGATAGCCCCCTTTGACGATGCATAGGGGCTGATATCAGGAAATCCCATAATACCTACGCCGGAGCTGGTAAAAATTACTTTTCCCTTTCCTGCTTTTTCCATGTAAGGAACGACGGCCTTTGCAAGTCTCAGCGCTCCGAAGTAATTGACATGGAAAACTTCTTCATATACGGAACATTCGGTATCTTTCATGGGACCGAAAGTACAAAGGCAGGCATTATGTATGGCGATGTCAATGTCACCATAGTTGGTTACGCTCATCCGGACGGCTTCCTGTATTCCGTCCTTATTTCTGATGTCGCAGATAACAGGCAGAAGCTGCGCAGGGTATTTTTCTTTCAGCTTCAGAAGCTCCGTTATTTCCACATCAAGTACAGTAACCTGATTTCCCAGTTCCAGCAGGTGCTCAGTCAGATAAAATCCAATTCCCTGGTTCCCGCCCGTAATTATAATATGCATATTAGTTTTCCTTCCGGTAGGTTTGTAAAAAGCTGCCTGCCGCAGACATGACAGCCTGTTTGAAGTGTTCCGTATCCTTTTCCGTATAGTCGTGGTTCATATACTGATTGAAAAATAAATAAACAGGGGAATAGTATTCGAGAGCCAGATGCCGGGGATTCTCTTTTTTAAGATAACCGATATCCTGCAGCTTTTTCATGACAGTTGTCTGAAAGTCAAGCGGCTTTTCTATGCACCAGTTTATATACTGTTCCCGAAGCTGATCGTTATGGCTGCGTTCATGATTCATTATCATAAGGATCCGGCTGATGAAGGTATCCATAAAATAAGATTGGATATATTGTTCCGTTACGGCATAAAAATGTTCGTCATCCATTGCCGTAATGCTGCTTATTCCTTCGTCCAGCCCTTCCATCATCTGCCGGGAGATATGGATAAACCTGTCCATAAGTGAGTCAAGAATGGCCTGCTTGCTTTTGAAATGAAAATAGAGGGAGCTGTCCTTAATTCCTATTTGTGCCGCAATATCCCTTACGGATGAGGAATCAAATCCCTTTCGGGAAAATAAATCCAGGGCGGCTTCCTGTATCAGTTCTTTTGTTTCCATGATAATAGGACTCCTTTCCGTGCCTAGCACTCGCTAGATTCATTATATCAAGCGAGTGCTAGGCAGTCAAGTAAATAAAAACTGCCCGCACCCGATGGGAAGATATGATCTGCGTATCAGAGTATACTCAGTCAAAATAAAATAAGTCTTCGAATTTTTTATCCAGCGCGATGCAGAGGATCAGCGCCAGCTTGGCTGTAGGGCTGAACTGGCCGGTTTCGATGGAGCTTATGGTATTGCGGGAGACACCCACCAGCTCAGCAAGCTGTGACTGTGACAGCATCCGTTCATTTCGTGCTTCCTTCAGCCGATTTTTCAGGATTAATTCATCATTCATATTCCACCTCTCACCGCACCGCCTGCGAAGTCACTAAATTATAAATATGGGAAGCAGAGAGAAGGAGAACAAAAATAATATAAATGACCGCCATAAATATTTCATGCTTTTTTTTCATGCGGAAGGCCTTGACGGTGAAGGCTGCGGCGGGGATGGAAAAGACTACGGCATACAGTCCGTAATTAATCCCCCCGCCGGTTAAAATCTGTATGACAAAAAATACGGTGGCCAGAATTCCAGCTGTGGCGGCTCCGATATTTCTGCCCTCCTTCAGAATTTCTTTTTCATAAATATCCTGATTCTTATTTTCCTTACGGCTTTTTTCCAATATTTGATCTTTTTCCATAACCGGTATCCTTTCCTGGTGCCAAGTTTTCTTGTCAAGAACAGAATAGCACTGCCAAGTTAACTTGTCAATATGTTTTGCCAAGTTTTCTTTGCACTGGCTGGTTTTATGCAGCAGCATGTGAGAACAGGGCATTTTTCATATGTTACAGACAATTTTGAAAATATTTTACAAACTTTTGTTTATAATAAGCAAGAAAAAAATAAAATTACATGATATAATATATGATATAAATGAAACGGAAAGGGTTACTTGTTTGAAAACACTGTCAATATGACTAAAACAAAGGAGATGAACCATGGCAGAAGGAAGAGAATTGATACTGAAGCTCGGTCAGAAGATAACGGACAGGATTGGAGTTAAGGTAACCACATCGGATCCGGAATACTGGGGGCTGGCATGCGTGATAACGGATGAGATGGCGGAGGTCGCGCTGGCTATGAAGGTGAGGGTTCCGGCTACGGCCCAGTGGATTGCGAAGCGGTGTAAAAAGAGCGTGGAGCGCACGGAAGAGCTTCTTCAGGAGATGAGCGTTATCGGCCTGATCGAATACAACTGGGAGAATGAAGATCATCATAAGCAGTATGTGCTTCCCATGTTTGTGCCCGGCTGTGCGGAATTTATGATGATGAATGCAAAGCAGGTGGAGGAGCATCCGGAGCTGGCGGATTTCTTTGAACAGATGGCCAGGCTGCCTCTGGAAAAGGTGACTCCTATGGTGCCTTACGGCGGGGCGGGTATCGGCATGCATGTCATCCCTGTGGAAAAAGCCATTCCCGCCAGGCAGGAGTCTGCCGATATCGAACATATTTCCCACTGGCTGAACAAATACAAGGATAAATATGCGGTAGGCGCCTGTTCCTGCCGCCGCCAGCAGCGTGTGAGGGGAGAGGGAACCGGCGATCTGGAGGATGACCTGTGCATCGGCGTCGGCGACATGGCTGATTATCTCGTGGAGACAGGGAAAGGCCGCTATATCGATTATGAGGAAGTCATGGAAATCCTGCAGCGGGCGGAGGATAACGGCTATGTCCATCAGATCACCAATATTGACGGAGAGGAAAAGATTTTTGCCATCTGCAACTGCGCCATCGGTGTCTGCAACGGACTGCGTACCTCCCAGCTGTTTAATACCCCCAATATGTCCCGCTCAGCCTATCGTGCCAGTGTGACAAAGGAGGACTGTGTGGCCTGCGGCCGTTGCGTGGAATATTGTCCCACAGGCGCGGCGAAGCTGGGACAGAAGCTGTGTACAAAGGACGGGGAAATCGAATATCCCAGGCAGGAGCTTCCGGATGAAACAAAGTGGGGCAGGGATAAATGGAGCGTGGACTACAGGGACAGGAACCAGATCAATTGCTATGATACCGGTACCTCTCCCTGCAAAGCGGCCTGTCCGGCCCATCTTCCGGTACAGGGCTATATCAAAATGGCCTCACAGGGCAAATACATGGATGCGCTGAAGCTGATTAAGACGGAAAATCCGTTCCCGGCGGTCTGCGGCGCCATCTGCAACCGGCGCTGCGAGGATGTCTGTACAAGAGGAACGGTTGATCAGGCGGTGGCGATCGATGAGATTAAGAAGTTTATTGCCGAACAGGAGCTTCATGCGGAAAACAGATATATTCCGCAGATGCTGAATTATTCCGGCAAGCCCTTTCAGGAAAAAATAGCTGTGATAGGAGCCGGGCCTGCGGGAATGTCGGCCGCCTTCTATCTGAAAAAGCAGGGCTATCCGGTCACTGTTTTTGAAAAGGAAAAGAGACCCGGAGGCATGCTGATGAACGGGATCCCTTCCTTCCGACTGGAAAAGGATGTGATTGAAGCGGAGATCGACGTTCTGCGGGTTATGGGCGTGGAATTTAAGTGCGGAGTGGAAGTGGGACGTGATATTACCATAAAGAAGCTGCGGGAGGAAGGCTATAAAGCCTTTTATGTTGCCATCGGAGCACAGGCCGGACGTAAGGCCGGGGTTCCGGGAGAAGAGGCGGAAGGGGTACTGACGGGGCTGGAGTTCCTGCGTTCTGTGAACCAGAATGCGCAGGAGGTCAGACTTTCCGGACGCACCATCGTCATCGGCGGCGGAAACGTGGCGGTGGATGTGGCGAGGACAGCGCTGCGGGCGGGATCGGATACCGTTTCCATGTATTGCCTTGAGTCAAGGGAAATCATGCCGGCTGCTGCCGATGAGATCGCGGAAGCGGAGGAAGAAGGAATCACCATATGCAATTCCTGGGGGCCGAAGGAAGTCCTTACGGAAAACGGCAGGGTATCGGGAGTGGTGTTCAAAAAATGTGTTTCCGTATTTGATGAAACAGGCCGTTTTAATCCCGGCTATGATGAAGAACAGCTGCTCACGGTGGAATGCGAGGCTGTCCTGGTGTCCATAGGGCAGTCCGTCCAATGGGGAGAGCTGCTGGCGGGAACGAAGGCGGAATTGAACAGGAACGGTACGGTAAAGGCCGATCCGCTGACCCTGCAGACCGGGGAGCCGGATATCTTCGTGGGAGGCGATGTATATACGGGACCGAAGTTCGCCATTGACGCCATTGCGGCAGGAAAAGAGGGAAGCGTGTCCATACACAGGTTTGTCCATGAAGGACAGAGCCTGACCATAGGAAGAAACCGCAGACAGTTTATAGAGCTTGACAAAGAGAACCTGAAGCTGGAACCGGAATCCTTCGACAATGCAAAGCGTCAGATACCGGGGCGGAAAAGCCCGGCCCAAAAAGCGGACTTCCATGATCTGCGCAGCACATTTACCGAGGAACAGGTGAAGACGGAGGCAAACCGCTGCCTGGGCTGCGGGGCGACCATAGTGGATCCGAATAAATGTATCGGCTGCGGCATCTGTACCACTAAATGCGAATTTGACGCGATCCATCTCAGCAGGGATCTGCCGGAAGCGAGCAATATGTATAAGGCAGAGGATAAGATGAAGGCCATACTTCCTTATATGCTGAAGCGGGAAATAAAGATTAAGTTCAAAGGGAAGAAGGGACGTGAGGGCCAGAATGCATGAATTGGGGATCATTGTACATATCTCCCGGACACTTGAGGAGGTGGCAAAGGAAAACCAGCTTACGGAAATCGGCTCCGTGACTCTTGAAATCGGAGAGGTCAGCGGAGTGGTTCCCGAGTATATGACAGACTGCTGGAAGTATTACCGCAGGAAATCAGAGCTTTTGGAAGAATCGGAATTAAAAATTGAAATCCGTCCCGCGGTAACCTTTTGCGAAGCCTGCCGGAAAACTTATCCCACGGTTCGGTATGGCAGACAATGCCCCGGCTGCGGCAGCTGGGAAACGAGCCTGTTAACGGGAAATGAGTGCAGCATTAAGGAAATCGAAGCCTGCTGAGAAAAGCCGGCTTACAAAGTATAAGGAGGGGAGCTTATGTTATTTCATGTTTACGGCAGCAATGCCGCTTCTCAGTGGATTGCCATGATTGCTGTTTTAGTGGCGCTTATCCTGCTGAACGAATTTTCAAGAAGGAGCAAATTCGGAGGGCTTTTCATGTTCGGAGTCCTGCCGGCGGCGCTTACTGTCTATTTTGTCGTGATTGCCGTGTCTGCCGGACAGGGAGCGGAGTGGGCACTTCAGAACCAGACCTACCTGTATATGAACGGGTGGTTCCATTATGCGAAGCTTTATGCTTCCCTGGCCGGCTGTATCGGTTTTATGCTGATAAAGTATGGATGGGGTATCGGTAAGAAGCATTGGTTTAAGGCGTTCCCTTTTGCCATTGTGGCAATTAATATTCTTATCGCTGTCGCCAGTGACTTCGAATCGGCGGCAAACGGCTGGAATTCCTGGTGGATGTCCTCCGAGAGCGTATGGCTGTACGGCGGCTGGCATAACATCATGAATGGCATCGCAGGCATACTGAATATCTTATGTATGACCGGCTGGTGGGCGGTATATGCCTCCAAGGATAAGAAAGACATGATCTGGCCGGATATGATTTGGGTTTATATCATCGTTTATGATATATGGAACTTTGCCTATACCTATAACTGCCTTCCCACCCATGCATGGTTCTGCGGTGTGGCTCTGCTGCTGGCGCCTACCATTGCTGCCCTCTTCTGGAATAAGGGCGGATGGATCATGAACCGTGCCAATACCCTTTGTATGTGGTGTATGTTCGCTCAGGTATTCCCTCTTTTCCAGGAAACCTTCCCGGACGGCACGGCTGCATATAATTGGGCAACTATACCGGTACAGTATGCGGACGGCACGATGAACGGCATTGCGGCCGGCGGGGCTGCCAATGCGAATCCCACGGCAATGCTTATCGTAAGCGCGCTGGCGCTGCTTACCAATGCCGCTGCGCTGGGATATATTATTTACAAGTCTGTGAAAAACAAGAAGAATCCTTATACGGGTGAAGTATTTACGGAATTTAAGTATTATAAGGATGCACTGGCAAGAGCGGATGTGAAATAAGCCCGGAAGCGGGGATGTGAGGCTTCATAAAGAAGGATACGGAAGAACGGTCATGCGAAGGCATGGCCGTTTTGCCATATAAGGAGTCCCGGCTGTAGATTGGGTATTTGGGAAACAGGAGCCATATTTGCAATCCGGGGACGGTATGTTACAATAAACTACATATGTGTTTGAGGGACTCGGAAGAACAAGATACGCTGCAAAGGAAAAGACGATGGAAGAAAAAACAAAGCTGTTTGGATATAAAAATTCAGTCACGGTCAAAAGCCTGGCCCTGATGATTATTCTCAGCACGGCGATTCTGCTGGGGATGGAGCTTATCAGTTTTTATTATATGAGTGTCTATGAAAAGAGCACCATGGAAAATTACCGTAATTCGCTGGAAATGTACTGTTCCTATTGGGATAATAAGCTGGATATCATCAATAATTCCCTGCTTACCGTTACCAGTTCCTCCAGCAGTGACAGTTCCTATTCGAATGTCTGCAATTCCAGGGATGAACTGGTGTTTCAGACAGCCAAAAAACTGCTGGTTAACCGTATGTCGGATATTGCATGGAACCATGAAAATGAAGTGCTGGTTTTTGTCTATGTACCTGACAGAGAAGTATTTCTGAAATCCACAAATCATCTGGTAAGCTATGACAAACGGCTGGAAATGGATCAGGATATCAAGAAATATGCTTCCGGCATCCGTTCCTATAATTCAACCAAATGGGATTATTTCAAAAGCGGGACAGAAGACTTTTTTATACAGGTATACCGGATAGACGGCGGGTATATAGGTGCGCTGGTAAAATGCCAGACGATTCTGGATGGAGTGGTACAGGATAATGGAATGGTAAGCGGCATCGGGCTTACGGATGATGAAGGGAAAATAACCTATTCGCTGCGCGGGGAAGCCGGCGGCGAGGAAAAAAAGGATACGGCAGTGCTGCTGATACCCATGACACATATCGACGGACAGCTGAAGGTAGAAGCACAGCGGCAGAATCTTTTCGGGGATAAAACCACCTTTACCTTCCTGTCGCTGATAACTGTATCCCTCGGCCTGCTTCTTCTGGCCTGGAATGTCCGCTACCAGGTGAAGGCCGTGCTTGGCCCTCTGAATAAGCTGCGCAGTGTCATGGAGAAGTTCAGCCGGGGGAATCTGGATGTACGTCTTGAGGAGAAGAATACAAACAGTGAAATCGATGTCCTGAACCATACCTTTAATGAGATGGCGGAGCAGATTGTGGATTTGAAAATCGATGTGTATGAAGCGGAGCTGGCAAGGGAAAAGACGGAGAGCAACTATATGCGGGTACAGATTCAGCCTCATTTCTATACCAATATTTTAAATCTGATTTACGGCCTGGCACAGCTTAAGGATTTTGCTTCCATTCAGAAGCTTTCCATGACCACAGGTGCCTATTTCCGTTATCTCCTTGGAGAAAAGGGAACCTTCGTCCTGCTCCGGGAAGAAATCCAATGCGTGAAAAACTATATCCAGATACAGCAGATCCGGTATAAGGATGAAATGGAATTTGAACTGAATGCGGAAGAAGGGATGGAAAGGCAGATGGTACTTCCCATGATTCTGCAGACCTTTGCGGAAAACAGTGTGAAGCACAATATCGGCCTGGTTCCGCTCCTTCGGATCCGGATAGACATATCCTCCGGAAATGACAGGATCTATATTACCGTGAGGGATAACGGCGCCGGGTTTGAACCGGATATGCTGGAAAGAATAAATAAGAATGAGAATATAAGCAATAAAGGGGAACATATCGGTATTACCAATGTAAAGGAACGTCTGCGTATCTTTTATGGCGATACGGCGAGCGTGGAAATCAACAGCAGGCCCGGAGAAACCCTGGTTAAGGTGGTTCTGCCGGAGATACTTACACAGGAGGAGCGCAATGAATATCATATTGGTGGATGATGAAACAGCTATGCTGGACATTCTTCAGCAGGTAATCCAATGGGAAGAGCTTGGGATCAAAAAGGTATATACGGCCAGGAATGCGGAGCAGGCAAAGGAACTGCTGCAGGAAAAGAAAATCGATATTACGCTGTGCGATATTGAAATGCCCAAAGAAAGCGGGCTGGATTTGATCGAATGGATACAGGGGCTGTATCCGTCTGTAGTGAATATCATTCTCACGGGACATGCAGATTTTAATTATGCCAGAAATGCCATTTCTCTTGGGGTTTACCGATTCCTTTTAAAACCCGTATCCTTTGAAGAGGTGGAGCAAACGGTGCGGGATGCAGTGGAAAAAATAGAAAGCGAACTGGTTCCCGGCGACAATAGGACACAGGGCAAGGAACTGAGCGCTGTGGAGGAAGTGAAGAAATATCTGGAAAAGCATTATAACGAGGTCATTACCAGAAATGATGTGGAAAGCCTGGTGCATCTGAACCGGGACTATATCAACAGAGAGTTCAAGGAGGCCACGGGCTATACTCTTATGGAATACATTCAGTACTGCAGAGTCTGCGCGGCGAAAAAGCTGCTGAGGGAAACCCAGGATTCGGTATCGGAAATCTGCATCAAGACAGGGTATGATCATCCCGCTTATTTTTCCAAAATATTTAAGAAAAGGACCGGCCTGTCACCTCTGGAATACAGGAATTCCACAGAAAAACAGGAAAAGTCTGTTTTGTTATGAAATGGGTCTGATTTAAGGTGGCGGAGGGAAGTCTGTATTTTTATAATGAAATTATCAAATCCAAAGGCGCCGTTGGATAAAAAGAAAAAGGAGTGTATTTATCATGAAAAAGCGAATCTTATCCTTGACCTCCCTCATGCTTTCTGCTGTTCTTCTTTTTACGGGCTGCGGCTCTGCCAAAGAGGATGCGGGAACTGCGCCTGCGGGTGAGGGCACAAAAACAGAATCACAGGCTTCCGATACTTCGGCTGATACAGCCTCCGATGCGGATACAAAGCTTCGTGACGGAAAAATGACAGAGCTTCGGGTGGTATTTCCCGGAGGAACCTCTTCCCCGGCGGATCTGGAAGCCGTGGAAGCGGGAATCAATGAAATTGTAAGCCAGTATATGGATGCCACAGTGAAGCTGGATATTCTGGAATGGGGTGTTTTTTCAGATCAGCAGAAGCTGATGCTTTCCTCAGGAGAGGACATCGCGCTGATGTTCACTTTTGATTCTTCCAAGAACTACGCCGCCACCAATCAGGTCAGGGACATCACGGACTTATGCGGTTTGTATGCCCAGGATGCTCTGGACGGGCTGGGAATTTATGCCGAGGCGTGTCAGATAAACGGGAAATACTATGGCCTTCCCACCTTTCATGAATATACGAAAACTTCCGGCCTGGTATGCAGGACAGATATCCTGGAAGAACTGAATATTGATCCTTCTTCGGTTAAAACATGGGATGATCTTGAGGCTGTTCTGGCAAAGGTTAAAGAGGCGCATCCGGAAATGAATGTACTGAGCCCTGTGGAAGTAGGCTCCGGTATCCTGGATTATTACAATGAAGGGAAGTTCGATGTTCTCACAGACGGTATCGGTGTCAGAATGGACGGGGACGGAACCGAAGTCCTGAACATGTATGATACGCCGGAATTTATGGAACTGGCCAAACTGGCCTATGATTGGAATAAAAAAGGATATTTCATGGCGGATGCCACGACTGTGACCGATACCAGACAGGATCTTCTGGCAGCAGGCAATACATTCGGCTATATCGGCCAGATACATCCCGGCACGGCAACCCAGGAACTGAAAAATTCAGGAGTGCCTGTAACCACAATCCCTGTGGGAGAAAAGGCTCTTACGACAGGAAACGTTAATTTTGCCCAGTATATGGTACCTACAGGCTGCAGCACTCCTGAAAAGGCTGTGAAGCTGCTTGATATCATGCTTACCAATAAAGATATGGCGAACCTTCTTATGTATGGTGTGGAAGGAAGCGACTATGTCATAAAAGATGAAGCCGCAGGTGTCGTAGGTTATCCCGATGGAGTGGACAGCAGCAATGTAGGCTGGAACAACGAAACCTGGCTGGCAGGAAACGGCGCTCTGGCTTATGCATGGGAATCTGATTCCGCAGACATCTGGAAACAATATGAAGAATTTAATGCCAGCGCAGTCACTTCTCCTCTGTACGGCTTTACCTTTGACACGACCAATGTGAAAACAGAAATTACTGCCATTACGAATGTGATTAAGAAATATAAGGCAGTGATCTGCGCCGGATATTCGGAACCGGAGGAAGCTGTTGCACAGATGGTATCCGAACTGCAGGCATCTGGCATTGACCGTATTGTGGAAGAAGCCAAAACGCAGATCGATGCATGGAAAGGGAATCAGTAAATAGAATGACAGGAAACCGGAATGTGAAATAAGGTTTCGTAAAAAGCGGTTTCTGCCGGAATAAGCCGGGAAGCCGCTTTTTATGCGAAGGGAAAGGAGACTGCCTTAACATGCAGAAAAAAGCAGTAAAAATAAGAAAATACCTGCCCGTTTATATCATGCTTCTGCCGGGCTTTTTATATCTTTTGATAAACAATTATATTCCCATGACTGGTATGATCATTGCCTTTAAAAATGTGGATTTTGCGAAGGGAATTCTGCGCAGCGACTGGATTGGCTTTAAAAATTTTGAATATCTGTTCAAAACGCCGGACGCGTTCCGCATCACGAGAAATACGCTGCTGTACAATGTGGCTTTTATCATTGTGAATCTGGTAATCGGCGTTCTGTTCGCCATTCTTTTAAGTGAGCTGCGTTCCCGTATGGCGGTGAAGGTTTACCAGACGGTAATCCTTCTTCCGTACATGATCTCCATGGTTATTGTAAGCTATCTGGCCTATGCGTTTCTTGCGAGTGACACAGGACTGCTCAATGGGGTCCTGACCACTTTGGGCTTTCAGAAAATATCGTGGTACACGCAGCAGGAATACTGGCCCTTTATACTGATTTTTGTAAACTGCTGGAAATATGTGGGTTACGGGACGGTTGTATACCTGGCTTCGATTCTGGGCATTGACCGCTCCTTATACGAAGCGGCTTCTGTGGACGGAATCTCCAAATTCCAGGAGATCCGGTATATTACGGTACCCATGATAAAGCCTACAATCATTACTATGGTACTGCTGAATGTGGGAAGGATTTTTTATTCGGATTTCGGGCTGTTTTATCAGGTGCCGATGAATTCCGGCGCGCTGCTTAATGCCACCAATACCATTGATACCTATGTTTACCGCGGGCTGATTACGCTGGGTGACATCGGTATGTCGTCGGCTGCCGGTGTTTACCAGTCGGTAGTCGGATTCCTGCTCATTATGGCCGCAAACTGGCTGACCAGAAAATACAGCAATGAAAATGCGTTGTTTTAGGAGGTGTCTGTCACATGCATAAAAAAGAAATCCGGTTTCAGCTGTTGTGCCATATCATTATGGGAATTGCCGCCGTCGTTACCATACTACCGCTGATCCTTCTGTTTATTTCCTCAATAACGGCAAACAAAGATATTACGCTCTATGGCTATTCTTTTGTACCGAAGCATTTAAGCATGGAAGCTTACTCCTACATATGGAATGAAAGAATGCAGATTTTCAGGGCTTATTTTATAACTGTTTTTGTTACTGCGGTGGGAACGGGAGTGGGGCTCAGTATTTCCGTCCTGTACGCCTATGCACTTTCCAAACCCTATTTTCCCGGGAAGAAATTTTTCAGCTTTTTTATCCTGTTTACCATGCTTTTTAACGGGGGGCTGGTGCCTTCTTACATTATGTATACCAGGTACCTGCATATGAAAAATACGATCCTGGCACTGATAATTCCCGGGCTTTTAATGAACGCATTCAATGTTATCCTGATCCGCAGCTATTTTCAGAATAACGTGCCGCTGTCCCTGGTGGAAGCGGCACAGATAGACGGGGCGTCGGAATTCCAGGTAGTGCTTAAGGTGGTGCTTCCGATGAGTAAGCCCATTATCGCAACAATAGGCCTGTTTATAGGTGTAGCCTATTGGAATGACTGGCAGAATGGGTTATATTATGTAACAGATGAAAAGATATACAGTATCCAGCAGATATTGAACAACATGCTGAAAAACATCGAATATCTGTCAAAAAATGCGACTTCCGTGGCAAAATCCACATCGCTTGCAGGTACGCTGCCGGCGGCTACAGTAAGGATGGCGATTGCGGTTATCGGGCTGCTTCCCATATTGGTTATTTATCCTTTTGTCCAGAAATATTTTGTGAAGGGAATATCATTAGGGGCAGTGAAGGGATAAGCGGCGACAGGAAAGGAGAACAGAATGAGCCTTTATCAGGATAAAAATGCTTCCCCTGCGGACAGGGCGGAGGACTTACTGAAAAAAATGAGCTATGAAGAAAAAGTGGCCCAGCTCTCCGGTTATAATCCGGCAGGATGGTCGGCGGATGATTTTGAAAAAGATTATCCCCTTGGAGCAGGGCAGGTTTCCTTTTTTGCAGGGTCTGAAAAAAAGGATATTTACGAAGCGGCGGCGTTTCAGAGAGAGCTTCAGGAGAAAATTATGGAACGGAGCCCTCATCGGATCCCTGCTATTTTCCATGTGGAAACGCTGTGCGGAGTGATGCTTCCGGGCGCCACCAGCTTTCCCTCCGGCATCGGGCAGGGAGCGACCTTTGATCCGGTACAGCAGAAGAAAGCGGGGAAACTGATTGGAAAGCAGGCAAGGCTGGCCGGCGCCTCTCAGGCATTTGCCCCGGTGCTGGATATTTCCAGGGACGCCAGGTTCGGAAGACAGGGGGAAACCTACGGGGAGGATCCGGCGCTTGCCTCCGCGATGGGAAGCGCTTACGTGCAGGGAATCCAGCAGGATGGGGATCTGACCGCAGGAACGGCGGCTACAGCCAAACATTTTCTCGGATATCATGACTCTCAGGGAGGAATTCACGCGGCAGCCTGCGATATACCGGAGCGGCTGCTTCGGGAGATTTATGCCAGGCCTTTTCAGGCGGCAGTTACCGAAGGAAGGATGCAGGGAATTATGCCGAGCTACAGCTCCGTCAACGGGGTTCCGGTGGCCTGTTCCGAAGAAATCCTGACAGGCCTTCTGCGGGAGGAAATGGGCTTTGAGGGCCTGGTGGTTTCCGATTATTGCGCGGTTCAGGAAATCCATGAACGCCATCATGCGGCGGAATCCTATGAAGAGGCCGGACGGAAAGCCCTGCTGGCGGGAATGCAGCAGGAGCTGCCATCGAGAAAATGCTATACACAGGAGACATTCCGTTTGAATGAGGAAGACGGACGCCTTCATGCCTGTCTGGATGAGGCCGTCAGGAAAATACTGACCACTAAATTCATGCTGGGTCTTTTTGAAAACCCTTTTGCCGCGCCGGACGAGGAAATCAGGAAAGAGTACGAGAATCCCCACAGCACGGAAATAACCCGCACATCAGCGCTGGAATCAATGGTGCTGGTAAAGAATAACGGGATCCTCCCTCTGGAACGAAAGAAACAGACAATAGCCGTAATCGGTTATCATGCGGCTGCGGTTCTTGCCATGTTCGGAGGCTATACCTACATGTCCATGACGGAATCCGCCTTAGGCGCTAAAAACACGATGGCAGGCATGGAAACCGGTGATAAGGAAGAAGGTTTCCGGGAAACGTATTGCGGCACTGTCGTGGAGAAGGAACATCCCGATACGGAAAAACTGGCCAAAGAACTGGCTCCTTCGGTGAATAATCTTCTGGAGGAACTGAAGGAAAGAGTACCGGAAGCCGATTTCCTGTATGCCTATGGATATCCTTATGCCGGAACGGACTGCAGCGCCCATGAAGAAGCGCTTCGGGCCGCCGAACAGGCGGATGTGGTTCTGATGACGGTAGGCGGCAAATATGGGACCGGTACGACCGCTTCCATGGGAGAGGGGATCGACGGTACCGATATCAATCTGCCGCTTTGCCAGGAGGAATTGATTCAGAAGATGGCCGGGCTTGGAAAACCGGTGGTTCTGGTACATTTCGGCGGGCGGCCCATATCCAGCGATGCAGCCGATCAATATGCGGATGCAATACTGGAAGCATGGAATCCGGGAGAAAAAGGGGCGGATGCGGTAGTGAGCGTCCTGTTCGGGGAATATAACCCGGCAGGAAGAATGCCTGTGAGCACACCATACAATGCAGGCCAGATTCCGGTATATTATAATCATCCTTACGGCTCCGGATACCATCAGAATACTATCAGCGCATTCCGGCAGTATATGGACTGCCCTCATGAGCCAAGATATTATTTCGGCCACGGACTGTCGTATACTACCTTCGCCTATAAGAAGATGCAGATAAGGAACCGCCGTCTGCAGCCGGAGGATGAGCTGGAGCTTACGCTTGAAATAGAGAATACCGGAGAGCGGGATGGTGAAGAAGTAGTGCAGCTTTACATACGGGACTGCTATGCCAGTATGGTCAGGCCGGTTATGGAGCTTGCTGGCTTCTGCCGTACTTTTATCAGGGCAGGGGAAGTAAAAAAACTCTGTTTCCGTATGAAGCTCAGTCAGTTTGCTTTCCTTGACAGTCAGATGCGGTGGAAGGTAGAGGCCGGTGAAATGGAGGTGCTGGCAGGAGCGTCGGCCGGTGATATACGGCTGAAGGAATCCGTTTTTATCGAACGTGATTCGTGGGTGGACGGCAAGACAAGAGGCTTCTATGGAAGTGTGGAAATTACAGACTGAATAACTGAGAGGAGGAACGTATAATGGAAATAAGAAATCCAATAATCGGGGCGGATATGCCGGATCCGGACCTGCTTCGTATAGGAGATACGTATTACATGGTATCAACGACCATGTTTTATGTCCCCGGGGCGCCTGTACTGAAATCTAAGGATTTATGCCACTGGGAAATCGTTTCCTATATTTTTGATGTGCTGGAAGATAACGAAATATACCGGCTGGAAAACGACAGGAATGCTTATGGGAAAGGGCAGTGGGCCACAAGCCTGACAAGATACCAGGACCGTTTCTATGCCTGCTTTGTGAGCCATGACTGCGGGAAAACCTATATTTTTTCTTCCGATGACATAGAAAAAAGCGGCTGGGATCGTGTGGAAATCAATGAAGTATTTCATGATATGTCCTTTCTGTTCTGGGAGGATGTTCCCTATCTGGTATATGGGAACGGGGATATCCGGATCGTGGAGCTGAAAAGAGATCTGAGCGGGGTACAGGAAGGCGGCCTTCACCGTCTTTTGCTGCAGACCGCTTCAGAAGGCATGATGCTTCGGTGTGAGGGCTGCCGTGCCATAGTGAGAAACGGGTATATATATCTGTTGTTTATTGACTGGCCGAAGGGCGGAAGGCGGCGGGAGGTCTGCTATCGTTCCCAAAGCCTGGAAGGACCCTGGGAATTTCGGGTATTGCTGGATGACGACTGCGGCCTGCCGGGCTGCGGGGTTGCCCAGGGAACGCTGATCGACAGTGAATCGGGAGAGTGGTACGGAATGCTGTTTCAGGACAGAGGAGCATCCGGCCGGATTCCGTATCTGATGTCTGTGCACTGGGAAGAGGGCTGGCCGATGTTCGGCGTGAAGGAAGAGGGGACGCAAGAAGACGGAGAAGGACAGCCGGTATGGAAGGTGCCGCGGACATTTGAACTGCCCTTCGAGGCCGTTCCTGCTGCGCCCGTGGCGGTCAGCGACAGCTTCAGCCATGAAGAAAACAGGCTGGGATTGACATGGCAGTGGAACCATAATCCCATTCCTTCCTGCTGGTCGTTTACAGAGAGGCCCGGATGGCTGCGTCTGCAGACCGGACATGTGGCCTCCGGCCTGATGGACGCCAGAAACACGCTTACCCAGCGTACGGCGGAACCGGGCTGTATCTGTGAACTTGAGATGGATGCCTCCGGAATGAAAGAAGGAGACTATGCAGGGCTGTGTGCTCTGCAGGGCAGGTATGGCCAAATCGGCGTATCTATGAAAAATGGCAGAAAGTATCTGTCTGCCGTACAAAAGGATGACCAGGGAAAGCTATGGGAGACGGAAACCGAACTGCATGCGGATACGGTATTCCTGCGGGTGCTTTTTGACTACAGGGACGGAAAGGATCAGGCTTCCTTCTTTTATAAAGAGAAGGAGGCGGAGTGGATGCAGCTTGGAAATATACTGCAGATGGCATTTACTCTGGATGTATTTGTGGGATACCGGATCGGGATTTTCTGTTATGCGAGGAAAGAAGCAGGCGGATATGCGGATTTCCGTGATTTTAAGATTCATATGATGGCGGACGGCGGAAGCTGCGAAGAATGATTCCGGCGGAGGAATTTTGATTGCCGGTGAGCCGGGGCAGACTGTCTTGTCAGCGATGGCAAAGCTGTTTATTTCATCGTTGACAAGGACGGCTGGCCCGGCTGTCTGATATACGGATTATACTTATATTTTTGCTGTATTCTTGTGAATGAACAGTCGGCAGAACCTACTGTTTTTTTCAACAGGTATCTACAGCTCACACTTATATTGCAAAGACCGCATATCCCCGATCTCAGCCGCATTAATATAATAGATACAATCCTCCGGAAGGGGAACTGCCTGAAAGTTAGGATTACAACAGCCGCATCGCCAGATGGCCTTATCCTGCAGGGTATAAGTAATTCCTGAAACACATCCTGTCCCTCTTTTTTTGCAGCCCTTATCACTCACTAAGAATGTAGCAAGCACATGTTCCGGACAGTTTTTTATATAATCAAGCGCCTTCTCCACATTGGATATACGAAAGTACAAAAGAAGGTTCGTATCCATGCTGGTGAGCCAGAATCTTGCATTTGTATTTCTCTTACAATCGGCCTCACTTTTATAATACCTTAATTGCGGGCCTTCATTCCAGGTCTGCCTGCTGAAAAAATAATTCCTGCTGAGCAGTTCCTTATGTATATACTGTGCTGATAATTTGTCTTGTTCCGATTTATATAGGTCGGAAACAAAATCAACCCCGTTTCCAAAAGCTGCAGTGTTCCAGTCATCTGCAAACAGCTTATAATGCAGCCGGAAGAAATCCGTCAGTCTGTTTGTACATCTGACTTTTTTTGCCATCAGATAAAGAACATCCATGAGATGCGTATTGTTTATGTATCGAACTGTAATATCCTCTGTTCCTTTTTTTATCCGCCCTGTTTCCAAACCTTCTGCTGTAAATCCGTAGTTCTCAAGAATTGTCAAATGCCTGCTGATATTTGTCACCTTGAGTTCTTTACATAATCTATTTAACTCATTGACATTTACCAGCAGTCCGCATTTGTGATCAGGTTCCCCTGAACAGCCTAAAGCATATAAAAGCTTCGTATATTTATAAGAAGCCTCCCGTGAAACCCGGGTCTCCTTCGCAAAATAATCATATTCCTGCATGTCGAAAAGAGGAAGAAGCATCCCTTCGGCATCCTGGGCCATATCGCCGTATATTCGATGCAATACTTCATACAGTTCGCTGAAGCCGCTCATTATGTCATCAGGGCTGCACAGCGTTGTGAATTCATCATGTATGAAGAATTCTTCAGGGAAGTCAACCATCTCTTTCTGCCTTAATTCTGACCATCTTTCTGCCCAATATTTCATAAATATCTCCTGTTCTGAACTGGTGAAAACGCTTAGTCTTCAGGACTCATCCGGTTTTATACATCTTTCGAAAACCATGACGGTCTGATCTATGGTGGCATTCAGATTAATTTGTATGAACATCATTGGTGTAACCGTTTTACCGACTTCATTGGTAAAAATAGTATGAAGCCTCCAGCCTTTTTCTGCGTATTCAAGAAGTGCCCGCTCAACGGCGGGGCCGTCTATTTCACCGGTGGATAAATCATTTATAATGACTGTTTTATATTCGTAAAGGGCATTCTTTTTGAGCTGTGCTTCCTTCTGCCGCTCCTTTTCTCTCTGCTTTTCTTCTCTTTCCTGTTGCAGCCGTTCATTTGCATTTCGCATATCCATTACTTCATTAGGATTCATGACTCTTTTATAGATAAAATTGTAATGGCAGTTGAAACATTCTTTGACGTCATCTCCGACAAGTTCTTCGCAGTTAGGACACTGTTTCATAGGCGTTACCTCCGTGTTTTTTTGTTCAAACTTCATGGGTATCTTAGATATTTATTGCAGCCATGTGAAGTTTGAAATGATATACCGATTTTATCATATATGGAACACATGGTGCTACAGTATTTTTACAACGCAGTTTATAAAATCATATTTTTTGCATACATGAATAAAAAATAGAATGAATTCTGATTGTCACATTTGTAAACAAACCAGTTTCCGATCTATTTTCTGATGATTACAGGAACATAGCCTGGTTTCAGAATGCCTTTGGTATCAGAATGTCATCTATTCTTAATGATTCCAGTCTGAAAAAGTAGAAAAATGAATATCCTTATTGAAATATTACTGTGTTATATTAATATATTTAATATTTCAATAAGGATATTCATTTTAATTTAAATGTTGACATTATTGATTTGGAGGTTTATATTATAGACATAAAAAGGAAAGAAGGTGACAGGATGTACCAGGTTATCAGCAGCTGCCCTGTATGCGGGAAAAAACTCAAGGTAGTCAAGCTTCAGTGTGAAAACTGCGATACAGTAATTGAAAATGATTTTTGTCTCAGCAAATTTGATTATCTCAGTACGGAAGACCTCTTTTTTGCAGAGACCTTCTTAAAATGCAGGGGCAATATTAAGGAAGTGGAAAAGGAACTGAAAATTTCCTATCCGACAGTCCGTTCCAGGCTGGATGACATTATCCAGAAACTGGACGGGAATCCCAACGTGCGATCCAATGTACAATCCGCCTCTTCTTCACGCAAGAAGGAGATACTGAACGCTCTGGAAAACGGAGAAATCACTCCGGAGGAAGCGTTGGAGCAGATGAAGGAAAACTGATAATACAGATTAAAGTCGCTGTACCAGCCGGAGGGACAATGGCAGCGCGGAAATGAGGAAAAGAATATGGAAGAAAAATTAAGAATTTTGAAAATGGTAGAAGAAGGAAAGCTTACGGCTGAACAGGCGGTTGAACTGCTCAAAGCGTTGGAAGGGACTGCGCCGGAACAGGAAACAATGGATTCTGCAGAAAGCTTCTATGAGGGGACACATGCTGTTCCCGAAAACATCCCTTACGAGAACAAGATGCTTCGCATAATTGTAGACAGCTCTGCCGGGGATAAAGTAAATATCCAGCTTCCTGTAAAGATTATACGGCAGATGCTTATGGTGACAGGAAAGCTGCCCATTAAAACGGAGGAGCTGGAAGGGATTGACCTGGAAGAACTTACGTCATCCATTCTTGAATGTATTGACAATGAAACACTTGGGAACATAATTGAGGTAAGCAGTTCTGACGGTACCACGGTCAGGATCTTTATTGGATAGTGCCGGGAGGGTGAATTCATGCGCATTATTATCCGTTCAAAGGATGTGAATATGTGGCTTCCTGTTCCCCTGGTTCTGGCAGATGCAGCGGTTCGGTTTCTGCCGGATTCGGTAATGGAAGAAATAAGGAATCCGATTCCGTCTCCCTACCGGGAGGTGATTACCAAAGAGCTTCTTCAGGAACTGGTAAGGGAATGCCGCAATGTTTTTAAAGAATACAAAGGACTTGAGATTGTTCATGTGGAAGCACAGGATGGTACGTTTGTATCAATACGTTTATAATTTGTATCGATATGTTTATAAATAGAAATGCTTATTGAAAGATATGGGACAGAAGGAAAAGCGGGGAGCTTTTTCGTCTGTCCCATTTATTTTATCAAATATTCTTTTTACCTATAGATATGTATACATTATAACTATTTGCTGGAGACATATAATGCATCTATAATGATAGCAGAAGGAACTGATTTCCATAAGCACAAGCTATGGAAATTTATGTACGAATGGAAAAGGAGTGAACAGCAGATGATTACCAAAACATTTCAGAATTTAAGGCTTTCCGCCCTTGGAATGGGTGCTATGAGATTACCAGTAGTTGACGGAAATGATGCACAGATTGACGAAGCCGAAGCGGCCCGGATGGTATCCTATGCCATGGAGCATGGCATCAATTATTATGATACGGCCTGGGGATACCATGATGGAAATTCGGAAACGGCCATGGGGAAAATACTGGCGGCCTATCCCCGGGACAGCTATTTCCTGGCTACAAAGTTCCCTGGCTATGACCTTTCCAATATGGATAAGGTGGAAGAGATTTTTGAAAAGCAGCTGGAAAAATGCGGTGTGGAGTATTTTGATTTCTATTTGTTCCATAACGTCTGTGAAATGAATGTGGATGCCTATCTGGATGAGAAATATGGTATTCTGGACTATCTCCTTAAGCAGAAGGAAAACGGACGTATCCGCCATCTGGGCTTTTCGGCTCATGGAAGCCGCGAGGTAATGGAGCGGTTTTTGGACAGTTATGGAAGCTATATGGAATTCTGCCAGATTCAGCTGAATTATCTGGACTGGGATTTCCAGGATGCAAAAGGGAAGGTGGAACTGTTGAACAGCCGCCATATTCCGATCTGGGTGATGGAGCCTCTGCGCGGCGGAAAGCTTGCCTTTCTGCCGGAAGAACAGGAAGAGAAGCTGAGTAAATTACGCGGGGAGAAAACCCCGGCATGGGCGTTCCGCTTTCTGCAGACGGTACCGGGTGTCACCGTCGTACTTTCAGGTATGTCTGATTTTGAACAGATGAAGGAGAATATCTCTACCTTTGAAGAGGATAAACCTTTAGATGAAAAGGAGTGGGAAGTTTTGCTGGGCATTGCCGGAGAGATGGTAAAAAAGATTGCCCTGCCCTGTACAGGCTGTCATTACTGTGTAAGCCATTGCCCAAAGCAGCTGGATATTCCGGCTTTGCTGGAGCTGTACAATGAACATAGCTTTACCGGGGGCGGTTTCATTGCGCCCATGGCACTGATGGCTGTGCCGGAAGACAAGCATCCGGATGCCTGTATTGGGTGCAGAAGCTGTGAAGCGGTATGTCCGCAGCAGATTAAAATATCCGAAGCTATGGCGGATTTTGCGTCCCGTCTGCAGGGATAATACATCCAGAACGCCTTCCTCATAATTGAGGAAGGCGTTTCGGATGTAAACATATTATTATGACAATCGGAGTTTTATTCTCTTAAAGTCATATCCTCTTAACCATACACTCTTTTCTGTAAAAACTGATTCCATAGGAATCAATCATGGAATAACCTTCTTCCTCAAGAGATGCCTGGTAATGGTTATTTTTTATCTGTTCCAAAGCCTTATCGCAAAAACGTTCCAAGTTCGTATACCGATCCGCAGCCTTTAATTCAAAAACGATTGCCCTTCCTCGGACACTGGGTGTTTTCAAAATAATATCAGGCCTTCCTGTTCCGGATTCCCGGTTGGAAATTACTCTGTATTTCCGCATGTTTTTCAGCAGTCCGGCCAGAAAGCCATGATAATAATTTTCGGCATAATCATAAAAACTGATGGTTTCCTGCAGGTATTCGGAGATAATTTCTTCCATTGTATGCGTATTCCCTGTTTCAATGGCATTATAAAGGCTGCTTAAGTCCTTTCCGTTCAGCATTTCATCAAACCAGGAAAGAATAGTATTTTTATAAATATAGCGTACCTCCAGGTTGGGAATGGCAAGTTCCATATATTGTATATCACCTTCCAGCCTGCGTCCAATCTGTTTCAGATAGCCTGTGAAAAATAAAAAGTTCCACAAATTATCCTCGGAATTGAAAATATCCGCATAGGTTATATCTTCATGAACCGGTTTTTCTATGGAATGTCCCTCGATTAAGGATTCCAATTCTCCTTTTACAGAGATATCGGCATGTTCTACCAGGCTTTTTACGATGCTGTTAGAGGAGGTATTGGCCCAAAACGGACTGGGAATCGCATTTTCATTGGAAACCAGACGGTCCATGTAATTTACCATACTCCAGGGGTTATATACTTCCGAATTGCCAAAAAAATAACCGTCATACCATTGTTTTACGATATCCGTACAGTTTTCCCGGTTATAGAATTGAAGCATCGCTTTTACTTCTTCCTGAAGAAAACCAAAATACTCACCATAGCTTTCATTTAAGATAGAGATAATGTTCAGGTTGTTTAAGCCGGTAAATATAGACTCTTTTGTTATTCGAAGGCAGCCGGTTATAACGGCAAATTCCAAATGGGGATTAGTTTTTAACGCGGATTCAAATAAGGAGCGGATAAAAGAAGACATTTCTTCATAAAAGCCGGAAAAATAGGCATTCTCCAGGGGAACATCATATTCGTCAATAAGGATAATGACCTTTTGATCAAGCAATTCATTCAGAATGCGGGATAAAAAGGCAATCGCATCCAGATATTGACTGTCATCTGCGGTTTCATTCATCATTATAATATAACGATGGCGGTCATCTTCCTGCCAGTTTCCTTTCTCTAACAGGTACCGATGCCTGCGGAATTCATCTGCAATCTGCCTTTTCAGCATTAAAAAAGCTCTTTCAAAATCCGGCTGTTTTGCTGATTTTAAAGAGAGATGAATGACACAATAATTTCCCATATGACTCAGATATTTGCTGCCGCACTTGGCAATAGCAAGATCCTGAAACAGGGATTTGTTAATCTCATTTTCTGCCTGGCTTTCCTGTTTTTCAAAGAAATACCGCAGCATACTTAGATTCAGAGTCTTGCCAAATCTTCTGGGACGTGTAAAAAGGTTTACTTTTCCTCGTTTGTCAATGAGTTCCTTTATAAAAAGAGTTTTATCTACATAATAATATCCCTGAGTAATCAGTTCTTTAAAGCTTTCCACGCCAATAGGTAATGGTTTATACATCTACAATACCCGCCTTTCACCGCTTATTGTAGATATTATAACAAATTCGAGGGCAGATAGCGATATTATTTTATCCTTTTACACCCTCGATATAAACTCGTATGCAAATCAGAAACAGGCAAACAGAAATATTTTCTGTCTGCCCGTTCTTTATTTATCCGTCGTTTTATTTAGTTCCTGCTATGAGTTCGTCATACTGAGCCTTCAGTTCCGGATAAGTCGTATTTCCATAATCCTCAAGGGTGCCCATTCCAATCTGTTCAGCCTGTTGGATCATAGCGTTAAAGGCTTCTTCACAGGCTTCTTCAGATTCTGCCATAAAAATATTTGTGTTCTGGTTTTTCACCATTTCGTCCAGCTTTGCATTAATATTTGCTTCGTCGGAATCGGTTGCGAAGCGGATCATGCCTATTACGGGATTTCTGTTCACATGTTCCGTAAGATTTTTTCTGTCCTGTGCGGTCTGAGATTCCGAATTGGCTTCCGCAATACTGGTGACTATGGCATTATGTACCAGCCAGCCCCAGTATTTTAAACCTCTGGGCTGAAGTACGGAATTATCTCCCTGAAAATCGTAAGTAAAGGTAGGATAGCCATCGGCATCCACAGTATAATCCTCTCCATCAATTCCCCACATCAGCAGCTTCATGCCTTCCTCTCCATAAGCGTAGGCAAGCAGTTTATAAGCGGTTTCCACATCTTTGCAGGAGCGTGTGATATACAGGCCGCGTCCGCCGCAGTTGGTATCATAAGCTGTACAAGAATCACTCAATTCGTTTGTAACGAGAGAGAAGCGGAAATCATCACCGTTTGCAGTAATTGCGGCATTATAGTTATCGGCATGGTTGTCATATCCGAAATTGGCGAATACATTGCCGCCCACACAGATTTCCTTGGTTTCGTCTTCCGATTGATAGGCGAAATTTTCAGCGGTCAGATATCCCTTGCGATACCATTCATTGACCTTTTTATAGTAATCAAGCAGTCCGTCCTGGCGGAGCCACCATTTCAGGGTACCGTCCGCAGTTTCGTAATAACCGCTTCCTTTCAGGCCAAGCTGCTGCATCAGCCAGTTGAATTTATGCGCACAGTTAAAGGAGCATACCGTCATGTCTGGGTAGGCTTCTGCTACTTTGGCAAAAGTGTCATCCAAATCATCCAGGGTTTTGAATTCAAGGCCCAGTTCCTCAGCAATATCACTGCGATACATAAAGCCGGGGCCTTCAGACAGTATCTTATCATATTTATCATAATCATATTCTGGGGAGAAACCGCAGCCGATGGTATAATAATGGTCATCTGCGGCCTTGTTTACAAACTGGAATATCGGGTCGACATTGAATTCAATTTCAGGATAGGTTTCATGAAGTTCGTCCAGGGGATAGCATACCTGGGAATCTGCAAGATACTGATATCTGTAAGAACATATGATGTCAGGCATATCGCCGGAAGCCACCATAAGAGAAAGCTGGTTATCGTCTGCAGCCCTGGTTACCTCAATGTTAACGCCCAGCCGTTTTTCGAATTCTTCCGGTATTGCGCCCTCCCATTTTTCATAGGGCCACCATGTTTCATCCACAAACATGGTCAGTGTGGGAACCTGCCCGCTTTCTTCCCGGGCGCTTTCTGTCCCCTGTGAATCCGCGATTCCCGTTTCGGAAGAGCCTCCCTGCGTCTGCCGGGTGCTTCCGCATGCTGCTGCTGTTACTGCCATTACCATTGATAACAGAACTGCCGTTGCTTTTTTCCATTTCATAATTGATTCCTCCTAATACATTATATTGTATAGTTACAGGCCGGGCAAGCCGGTAAAGCTTCCTGGCCGGACTGCCATTTATATCCTTTATTCTTTTACAGCTCCTATCATCATACCCTGTACAAAATATTTCTGCAGGAAGGGATATACACACATAATGGGTATCATGGACACAGCCATCGCCGTCGCCTGCACCGTAAAGGAAGTGGCAGTATTAGCCTGGGATATCTGCCCGGCGGCTTCTGCATTTGCAGAGGTGGCAAGAGTCTGGTTAATGGTGGTCATCATCTTGTAGGACAATGTCTGCAGGTTAATGTCTCTCACGTAATAGGCGGAATCCAGCCAGCTGTTCCATTGACCCACCGCGGCAAACAGGGAGAGTGTGGCCAGGAAGGGTTTGGATACGGGGAGTACTACCTTTAGGAGAACCTGAATTTCTCTGGCACCGTCTATTTTTGCCGCTTCAATCATGGATTCAGGGATGGAACTGAAAAAATTGATACCTGTCATTACGAAAAAGGCATTTACCATTCCCGGGATGACATACACCCAAAAGGTGTTCAGAAGTCCCAGCCCACGGAGAAGAACATAATAGGGAATCAAACCTCCGGAAAAATACATGGTGAACACTACCAGGAATCGGTAAGCTTTTTTAAACATCAGATTGTTTCTTGATAAAGCATAACTGAACATACTTGTGAAGCCGGTACACAGAATGGTTCCTGTCAGGGTTCTGGCTATGGAGATGAAAAAAGCATGCCGCCAGTCGGAGTCACCGATAAACAGCTCATAATTGGACAGAGTAAATTTCCTCGGCCAGAAATAAATTCCGCCTTTCATCAAATCCAGTCCGTCATTGAAGGAACACAGAATCGTATAGTAAAAAGGATATAAGGTAACAATTCCTGTCAGCGCCAGAAGGATATATACGATGATATCTACCGCTTTATCTTCATTCATTTTTGTTTTCATAACTATCCTCCTTAGAACAGGCCTTCGCCGGACACTTTTTTTGCCACCTGGTTACTGATTATTACTAAAACTATGGATATCACTGACTGGACTAAATCAACAGCGGTGGCATAGGAAAAACGGCCCTGGGCCATGCCCATTTTAAACGCATAGGTCTGGATGATTTCAGAAGTGGCGTTATTCACTGTATTTCCCATAAGGAAGGACTGTTCGAAGTTGGAACCCACCATGCCCCCGCCCAGGAAGCTTCCGATGGAAAGGATAAGGACGGTAACAATAGAACCTTTAATGCCCGGTAAAGTAATATGCCAGATACGTTTCAGCCTTCCTGCGCCGTCTATACTGGCCGCTTCATACAGAGTGCTGTCTATACCTGATATGGCTGCCAGAAAAATAATTGCCCACCAGCCGGAGCTTTTCCATATGGAAAGCACGACGGTGGTTCCCCAAAAATAACCGGGATCCGTCAGAAAGGGAATTCCCTGTGATACGACTCCCAATTTAACCAGCAGCTGGTTTATGACACCGCTGTTTTGAGAAAGGAGAGCACTGCTGATTCCGTATACAAGAACCCAGGAGACAAAGTTTGGCAGATAGCTTGCCGTCTGGATCAGCCGTTTAAAGGGCTTGTTATGACATTCTGATATCAGGATGGCAAGAAATATGGGAATGGGAAATGCAAATACCATTTTTAAGGTGCTGATGGCAATTGTATTCCGGAGAAGCTCCCCGAACCGGTAATCGGTAAAAAATTCTTTGAAGTATTTTAAGCCTACCCAATCACTGCTGAATATTCCCTGGATTCCTGAGGTGATTTTATAAGACTTAAATGCCAGCACTATGCCGAACATAGGAATCACGGAAAAAAGCAGCAGATACATGACACCGGCCAGGGCGAAGATCTGGATTTCAATTTGCCGTCCGAATTTTTTGATTCCTTTTTTCATAGACATTAATTATCCCCCTTTATTAATTTTTCTCTTCAAAACGTATTGTAGCATCGGCATATAGACAGAGGATACGGTAGATTTTTTATATGAAATGTGTACCCGGCAGGATTTTATACGTAGCACTACACATTTTTTTGTTTTAATGATTTATTTTTGTAAGTCTCCGGTCAGGCATCCTTCATTTGAAAATAGAAATCCAAAAAAAGTATACAAATCCAAAGAATTTGCACATCGTAATTTAGATGTCTATATTGTGTTTTCCGGTTGTTTCAGGGATAATAAGAAGAAAAGAACCGCCTATACAGAGGAAAAGATATGTTTTCAAAGGTAACTAAGCTGCAGACACGTTTTTTTATATGTTACATACTGGCGATATTTATTCCCATTATGTTTTTGAGCAGTATGATCTATTACTACCATAATGATCAGCGTACTAAAGAATATCTGAATGAAAAAAAGAATTCCCTTATTACAGAACAAAATTATCTTAAGAATCAACTGGATGATGCGCAAATTCATTTTAATCAGTTGAAATCAAACTATGAACTGCAGAAGCTTCTGAGAGGCTTTTATACTAAGGAACAGGAAATCGTTTATGCATATAACAGTCAAATCTATTCTCTTCTAAGCAGCATCTTCCTGTATGATACAAATATTTCAGGCATAACTATCTATGCTGAAAATCGTAAAGCGGCAGAAATACTTCGTTTTTTCGAAACTGTGGATTCCATTCCCCTCGGATCGGATTCTTATTCCGGACTGATAGATGGTTTCTGGTCTGTCGATACTGATGGGGAAGCCACGGGATTTTCCTTTTACAAAGGATTTACCAACCCGCCGATGACTGTGTTTCCCGGTATTGCAAGACTGAATTATAACAGCAATATTTTTGATTCCTATGCGCAGGAAAACCCGGACACTGCAGTTTATGTCTATCTGAATGGAAACCTGATGTATGAATATAATGTTTCAGCAGAAACGACACTGTGCATGGAGGATTATGAAAAGCAGCTTATATGCGGTATGCGGAAGGAAACGGTGATGATTATACCGGATGCACAAAAACGGTGTATTCTCAGCAGTTTCACTCTGAATGACGGAGTTTTTCAAGTTGTTAAAATAACGCCGGAGCCGGGAAATATATTTTCCTACAGACCGTTCCTGTTAAGTTTTCTTGTTTCTATCTTCATATTAATATGTGCAAGTATTATCATGTTCCTCCTTATTTTCAGGCCCTTTAAAAACATTGTACGGCTTTCCGAGCATATGAACAGGCAGAATACGCATACACTTACTCCTTATACAGGAATGCTTTCAAAGGACGAAACGGGAGATCTGATTTTATCCTTCAATCAAATGACGGAACGAATTAACGAGTTGTCATCCAGCCTTCTGAATAATGAGATGCAGCTGAAAAATGCACAGATAGAGGCGCTGCAGGCCCAGCTTAATCCTCATTTTTTTTATGGGACACTGGAAAGTATACGGATGATTGCAGAAGCCAGCCATCAGGATCTGATTTCAGAAATAACCTTTGCATTCGGAAAGCTGATGCGTTATTCCCTTTCCAGAGAATATCTGGTTCCGGTCTCAATAGAGATAGACATGACACAGCAATATGTATCCATTCAGGAAAAAAGGCTTGTCAGTCGCTTCGATGTGGAATGGGAACTCTGTGAATTGGATGAAAAATGGAGATGCCCTAAATTTGTCTTGTTCAGTATGGTTGAAAATGTTTTTTCACACAATGTGAGCAAATGCAGAAACTTTATACAGATTAGTGTAAGTGTGACAAAAGAAGGGGAAGATCTGATTTTTACAGTTTCCAATACCGGTCCGGGGGTTTCACAGGGACGTCTTGAGGAACTTCATTATCTGTTAGAGCACCCAAGAGAACGTGATACTATGAAAAGTGAGAACAATGGGCGCAGTATTTTTAATATCAGTGACAGGCTGAAATTGTTTTATGGGGAAGGATATCATTTTACGATAGAAAGCGAGGAAAATGTGCTCACTACATGCAGTGTGCGTATTCACAAGCATTTCATTGATTTCTGAGGGAGGAAAATATGGGGCTGAAAGTATTGCTGGTAGATGATGAATATATCGTGTTGAAGGGGCTCGAAATCATGCTGGGGGAACAGAAGGAGATTGCACTTGAGATAATGACGGCCATGGATGCGGTGGACGCGATGGAAAAGCTGGCCGACTGGTGTCCGGATGTGATTATTGCAGATATCAATATGCCGGAGATAGACGGGCTGACCATGCTGGAACAAATCAGCGGAGCTCATCCTCAATGCAGATTTATTATTGTCAGCGGATATGAGGATCAGGAGTATTTGAAGAGAGCGCTGAAGCTGCATGTAGCGGATTATTTGACGAAACCGGTTGATAAAGCCTATTTGATCCGTCGTTTGAAAGAGATTGGTGAAGAAAAACAGGCGCAGATTAAGAATATACTTTTGAAAATAAGGCTGATGCTGTTTTCGGGCGGACAGTTTCAGGAGCAGGATTTAACCAAGGATGAGATCAAGAGACTGTTTCCTAATCCTTGGTTTGCCCTTTGTGCTGCGGGGATTCCTGCTTTTGAAGCGGAGAAGCTGCAGCCCGGGATTGCCGCTTATTTTGATAATTGCTATGTGTTTTCCCATAATAACTGGAGTGTTTTCCTGGTGAATTATTCTGTGCGAATCGGAGTTAAAGAACTGCGCACTTTGCTGCAGAGAACATTTGCCGGAATGGCGTGCGGGATTTCTCTTTTTTCGGAGGAAGAAGGGATACAGAATATTTTCCTGCCATATCAGAGAGCGCTGTGTGATCTTGTCTTATCTTTTCTTCCGGCAGAAGCGGCTGTCAGAGAACGGATCGCCGTCAGGATTTCAGAGCATACGCTGCAGCCGGCTATACGTGTTCTTATGTTTGAGTATAGTATTACTGATTATATTAATGAAGTCTGTGATCCCGATTGGGATATCATATTAATTTTCCTTCTGGTTTTTACGGAGGCGCTGGCGGCTAATATTTTGATTGCCGGGATCAGTCTGTCTCCGGAAACAATACGGCAGCTTTATCAGCTGCAGGCAGAAACGGTACATGATAAAAGGACACTTTGTGCTTTTATGGAAAAATCGCTGAACTTCTGGTATGATTCCTTCACGCCTGCCGAGCAGGAACAATATTCGTCTAAAATTGCCATGGCCTGTGAATATATGGAAATGTATTATGAACAGGATATTGCACTGGAACAGGTGGCCGAGTATATTTCGATCAATCCCAGCTATCTTAGTTATATATTCAAAAAGGAAACAGGAAGCACCTTTTTGCAGTATCTGACAAATATCAGGCTGCAGAAGGCCTGCAGGCTGATGACAGATAATCCGGAATTGTCTTTGGATGACGTGGCGGCAAAAACAGGGTATCATTCAACCTCTTATTTTCATAAAATATTCCGCAGCAGGTTTGGAATGAGTCCCAGGCAGTGGCTGCAGAGGGAACACAGGCATACTTAATGAAAGCAAAGAGAACTATTGTCAAAACAATAGTTGACACAGGAATAAACGATAAACCGAACGAAAGCTCGTAAAGGCTATGACAGGTAACACCGAAATATATACGCATAGATACATTCCCGCTGTCAATTTGGCGGATTTTTTGGACTTGACCCTTATCACATCTAATAATTTCAGACTCTATTATATTTCTCGATCCCGAAAAAGCAATTAAGGTTACCGTTCAGGCCCACAATGGGCTTGACAAAAGAAAAATCCATGGTTTAATGGTAAGGAATTGCTGTTTTGCGGTGAAACTCCTCTTATTTACCCAACTGAGAGAAAACGGTGACAGCTTAATTATGAATGAAAAAACAACTGTATTCTGGTATTATATATAGTATTAATACTAATTTATTAAATACGAGTCCGGAGGATGCTATGATTAAGAAAATAAAAAGAAAATATACCGATCAGACGCTGCATCAAAAAGTAAGGCTTTCCATTTTGCTTTTTTCACTGCTGCCTTTGCTCTGTCTGGCATGTATTTCTCTTCCGCTCATTTATAAAAATCAGGTTGGCAAAATTCAGGAGGAAGTATATGAAGAACTTCAGAACAGAGCTGACGATATGAACTATGAAATGAATACAATAGAACTGATGGCCAAGACGGTATGGTCCGATACAACCTTTATTACGGAGGTGGGAAAGGCCGCTATTGACGGTAGTCTGGGAGAATATAACCGTTATATTTTTCAGGAACAGACTTTGTCGGCTCTTAGGGTAATTACCAGTATTAGCCAGGTACAAAGTGCGAGAATTCATTTGGATTATCCGGGTGTCCGGGAGTATTCTTCTTATTTATATAGTATGGACAGAGCGAAGGACAGTCTCTGGTATGAGGACAGAAATTCCCTTACATATAATGGTGCATGGTACATGAATGTAACGGATAAGCAGTCTTATGGAACCTATTCGGATTATTTTACAGAGAAAAATATGGCTTCTTTTGTTATCCCGATAAGAATCAGCAGTGAACTGACCGGCATTTTTGAGATTATGCTGCCAATGAAGGCTATTGTGCCGGAACTATATAGTGACCTGCAGAATCAGGATATATTTTTGATTGATTCAAAAGACAGGATTTTAGGGATAGAGACAGAAGGAAATTTTGGAGGTATTACCAGGGAAAATCTGGAGGCAATGATGGGAGTTGCTTCACTGGATGATTATGATGCACAGGGAATACAAATTTATCATGGTGTATGGAAGCATTCTCCGGTGATTCTGTCGGTAAGCAGAAATGAAAGAAAGGGTGTTTATCTGATGGAGATTACCTCCGTGAAGAAACAGTATCAGACTATGGCTGTGCAGATTATAGGAATTCTGTTGATAGAAGTTCTGATGACTGTTCTTTTGCTTAAAGCTATTAATCGTATTGTAAAACGTTTGCTGCATGATTTTGATATCTTTTCCGAATGTATGAGGAAAGTGGAAAATGGAAATCTGGATGTGGAAATTCCCAGACTGGAGCAGGTGGAAATAAATGCGGTTGCAATGGAATATAACAGGATGCTTGGTAAAGTAAAGCAGTTGATGGAAATCAATATCCATAGGGAAGTAATGGTAAAAGAGGCACAGCTCAGAAGTCTGGAGAAACAAATCAACTCCCATTTTCTCTATAACGTATTGGATTCAATTAAGATGATGGCGGAGGTAAAAGGGATTTACAACGTATCCGATGCACTTTTGGCACTGGCAAGAATGTTCCGCTATAATCTGCGGATTGACAGCCACAGCGTTACATTGCAGGAAGAAATTTCTTATCTGGAAAGCTATTTGAAGCTGTGTAATATAAGATATGATTATTATATTAATCTCAGTGAAAATGTGGAAGATCCTGCAAGAAATCTTAAGGTTCCCAAAGTGCTCCTTCAGCCTATTGCAGAAAATTCTATTTCCTATGGACTGGATGAACTGGCGGAGGATACAACAATCTATTTGAAAGCTTATATAAAGGATGATTGTGCTTTTATAGAAATGACTGATATGGGGAAAGGAATGGATGAGGAAAAGTTGGAGAAGGTCCGGGAAGTGATTCGCAGCGGAGGCGGAGGAAATAACTCAACGAACGGAATCGGGCTGCATAATATTCATGAAAGAATCCGGCTAATGTATGGAGAAGAATATGGTGTTGAAATTTTTTCCAGAGAAAACTGTTATACAAAAGTAGTGATGTAAAATCCTTCTCATACTATCTCCTCCGCATGTATTGTCATCAC
>OLRD01000094.1_pt1 | contig 83261 bp, 69 predicted proteins | sample 1672051 | NCBI WGS metagenome assembly OLRD01 (sample SAMEA3136640, study PRJEB25190) | human gut metagenome | biome: human gut; feature: human-associated habitat; material: faeces | place: Austria | collected 2013 | reverse complement strand
AAAATATATAATTTAAACAACTGTAAAATACCCCATTTTAATATATTTATAGCAGCCTGACCAGATAAATTATCCCCCATTCTATGAAATAGAAAATATCCTGTCGAGGTAAAAAATGGAACTGCTAATGAAACTATATTATAATAAACCGAAAGTAAAGCTCATTATGGCAATTTACTAAAGGATATGTGCATATTGCAACTACGCATATGGACATTATAAATTTACATATATCTATACCATTCACATTCTTAGACATCATTTTATTATTCCCGCACATACTTCATACCATAAATTTAACTTTCAATCGTTAAATTCTCTTACCTTTATTAATTAAAAACATTCTATATTTTACCGGAATTTCCATAGAACTTTATTAATAATATCAAATCATCCTTTTTACTAAAGATACCCCCATACTTAATTATTTATAATCTTGTACTATATAGCCATAAAATAATGCATATTGCTCTAAATCGTCACTATGAAAATACCTTTTTTTACTGCATCTCCAAGAGAATACAAACATATTATTAAAACAATAATTAGTTAATATTGCTGAATACAAAAGATAAATGCCAATATATACATTTTAGCTATTCCATAACTAAGGAAACCAGAATTAATAAGCATTCCAACTAAACAAGTCCAAGGAACTATAATTTCTATTTATTCAACCATATTTAAATCATTAGATTTATATAGATTTATTCCTCTGAATAGATATGCACTTTATTGCCGGCGTGCATGAAAGTCCACAAAATCAATACCATTAACCTATATCTAAAACCAGTTAAATTTACATTATAAACAATCAATATAGAAGAAATGATAACAATCATTATTATATAAATACTTTTTTATAATATAAAAGGCATATAAGTATTTCTTCTTATAACCAAAACATGAATCTGCCAAACAGTATTATCTTTCGTATATTCCCACAAACCTCTACTACATATTTCAATATTTACTCAATTAAACGAGGTCAAGCTGTCTGATTCGGAAATCATCACTATAAGCATCCGTGTCGAGTTAACTAGTATGGATTCTTAAAACAAACACCTTCCACAATATAAAGAGTGCATTATCTATGTCATACAGTCAATATTTCGTAATTATCAGTTTTTCTCTTGTTATCTGCAAATTTGGCAGGACACATTATTGACGTTCCTATTGTGCTAATTGACTTTTAGAGACAATTTGTTTTAGATTTCCATAATCACGACTAGTTAAATTAGGACTCATTCAATCTCTTTCGTTTAAACAATTGTTTAGTAATCTTATTTTCACAATTTTTTACAATATAACTTAAAAATATACTACCCAAAATTGCAATTAACATAATACTAAACTTAGACAAAATATAATTTTTCTTTATTAAATCAATAACTTCCATTATAATCGCATGTGATAAGTAAAAGGTATATGAATATTTATCTAAAAATAAAATAAATGTTTTTGCTTTTAAATGTCTTATCTGTGTATTTAACGTACCTAAAAGTATCATAACAAAAATAATAGAATATATTAAAGTCATGGAAATACTATCCCTATATATAAGAAATATTAATAAAAAACTTCCATATATCCACATTGCAACAGTTATCTTTTTATCCTTAATCGCAAAATATGCAATAATTCCGATTCCAAAAAATTGCATATATTCTATTGGCCACAACCACCCCCCCGCCATACATAATTGATATTTGGGTCAACAATATAAATAAAATCTCCATAACTATACTTATCTTAAATGTTTTTACCCAAGATTTTATAAAAGGTAAAAAGAAATAAAAGAAAACAAATATAAAGATTGTCCACGTAGCATATAAATTATTCCAATATCCTTCAACAGCGCGTGGGACAATACAATTTAATAAAAGCAAATACCTTAGCCAATATAAATGTAATTCATCTAACCGCCACTCTTTCATGATAACCAAATGTAGTATTATACCATATATAATCACAAGATAATATACCGGCAAAATTCTTATCGCTCTTTTTTTCCAATAATCTAAAATTGAACATCCATTTTCATAATTTAGACAAGCCAAAAAACCGCTAAGAACAAAAAATAAATAAACCCCATAAGCACCAAAATCAGTTAAACTCCTAATGCTTCCTTTAAGTTCCATTCTTTGTCCTAAATGTACAGAAAAAACACATATGCAAGCCAAAACTCTAAGAATAGAGATATTATCGTATTTTTTCCTTGTCATCAGCCCCTCCCCCTCCCCATAATTAAAAATATATATCCATAAATACTTCTTTTTTGATCCTTATTTTTGCTTTACCATTAACAATCTCATATATAATATCACAATCTTTGATTGTAGTAATCTATGCGCAACAATAATTAATGTTTATACGTCTAAAATACATCAACCGATTCCATTACTGCATTTTCTGTTTCATTACCTAAAAAGTAGCTGTGACTTCATCTAATACTAAATATCTCAGGCTCACTATATAAAGCTCTAACTATAAGAATTCTCTTACGCTACCCATCAAGAGAATTTAACTCCCTGTTTCCCAACTCGCATATATAAACCATAAGATAAACAATAAACAAATACTTTAACTAGAACATTTCCAAGGCCTATATATTATGCAATTATTTGGTATTTGGTTTATATATAAGCAATTCAACTTAAGGCGCTTCGACCTCTATAGGTATTTATTAATACTAAAGTAAATTAATAACCTTATAATCAAACGCTTAATTATAGAGTCCCAAATCAAAAATATAGCAATAATCAAACTCTTTGTTCATTAATATAACCCCTACAGTTCCAGACGTATGGCCGCCTATAAAGCAATTGCATTTTGACAATACTGCTATGGCAACCAGATAGTCCATTCCTTCTTCATACTTATCGCTTACTTCGTTTATAACTACCTTACCGATTGACTTTTCACCGTGATATTCTACAAACTTTTTTCTATTTGTATATACCTTCTCGCCATACTTTTCCTTAAATTTTTTATATATCAATATATCCTCGGTTCCTAAAAAGATTTTAGTACACTGATGAACTATTATTACCTCATCCACTTTTATAAATAATTCATCTAACGACGGTTGTCTATGATGACCACTAGGTTGACTTGATGTATAATCTGTACCTCTGCATAATACCCCCAATACACGTTCCCCTAAGAAAGAATTATATATGCATTCAATTTTATGGGTTGCGGCCTCACTCAAACAAAAATATTTTCTAGCTATTTCTTTCCATTTCCTAATTTCTCCATTTTTATCTAATAAATAATTAATATCATTATAAGGGAACATTTCTTTGACATAGCCTGAACCCAAAATAATATTTTTACTATGCTTTATATCATTCAAATTATAACCACAAGGCTGCTTAAAGTAATATTCCCAAGCATTAACTCTACCAATTTGGTTTTGGTTTAAATATATATTCTCATTATTCTGTAAATCAATTATTGGGATATACCCCATTTCCAATGCCTTGTTTACCTGAAAAACACTAGTAATATAGAATGAAAATAAACCAATATACGGTTCCCTACGGCGAATAATAAAAAAATTTAAATCCTCATTTTGATTTCCCAAGCTAACCCGATGTTCTTCCCAATATTTCCTATACTTTTTCTCTCTTAAAAACTCTTTATATTGTATATATGTTTTTCTCCATATAAAAGATACTACTTTATAGATAAAACTATCGTGTATTTTATTCAAGCGAATATTCCTCTCTAATTATAACTTATATAAACTATTTAGTACGATACCCTCTAAATAGTACTTCTTTTATATCATAAGTTGCTAAATATTTTTTCCTTTTCCACAATTTCTGCTTTACCATTAGTAATCTCATATATAACATTGCAATTTTTAATTGTAGTCAATCTATGAGCAACAATAATTAATGTTTTATAACCTTGCAGCGCTTCAATTGATTCCATCACCGCTGTTTCAGTTTCATTATCCAAAGCAGCTGTAGCCTCATCTAAAATTAATATGTCCGGTTCATTATACAAAGCTCTGGCAATAGCAATTCTTTGTCTCTGACCACCTGAAAATTTCACTCCACATTCTCCTACCCTTGTATCCAACCCCTCTGGTAAGCTATCAACAAACGACCTCAGCTGAGCCATTTCCAATGCTTTCCAGATTTTTTTATCATCTATTTTAGACTCTTCGATTCCAAAAGCAATATTTTTACGAATAGAAGAATCTGTTAAGTATATCGATTGCGGTACATAACCGATTATTTCATGCCACTTATCCCCTAACTCATTAATATCTGTTCCATCCATAAATATTTTCCCGTTTTCCGGCTTCAACAGTGAAAGTATTAAATCCGCTAATGTGGTTTTCCCTGCACCAGAAGCACCAATAAATGCTACAGATGTCCCTTTCCTAATGACCATATTAAGTTTTTCAATCACCTTCTCTCTTGCCTGAGGATAGGAAAACGACACATCTTCTAATTTAAGTTCATCTTTAAAGGAATAATTCCCTGCTAACACTTGTTTTTTACTATTTTCTATTTCTTGCTTTAGTTCTAGTGCTTTTACCCTTTGAAGAGTATCATATGCTACTGATAAGGCAGGTGCATAATAAACTGCACTATTCAAAGAACTCAGAATGGCTCCTAATGACGGTAAAATCCTAAATGCCGCAACACCAATCGTAGCCATTTGACTAATTAAATTAATAGAATCATCAACACTCACCATCTGTATAGCAACTGCAACCAATAAACCAGTAATACAAACTGCCTCAATAAGATACGCTGGTGTTGCTGCACCAAAAGCTTGCCTTATTGTCGCTCGATTGGCTCCTTCCATACATTCCTTATATTGATTTATAAAATACTGCTGACGATTCAACGCCAACACTTCTTTATTTCCTTGAATAGCTTCTAATGCTGCCTGATTATAGCGGCCAGCAAATTCTCTTGCACTTTTCCCATATTTTTGCATTGGCTTCCTAAATAAAATCTGAGTTAAAATAAAACACAACGTTACTAGCAAAAGCATAAATAATGCTATCATAGGGGTCTCTACAATAATATATAATAAAATGCACAAAATAGTCAGCCCTTTGGCAATCATACCAAATAACAAATTTATAATAGTATATACACTAGTAACATCAGTGCTTACCCCTCTCATCAAGTTCGCACTGTTGTTTTCAACAAAAAAAATAAATCCTTGCTTCATATATGAAGTTAAAATTCTTACAGATAACTCTTGCCTTATCTTGCATGAATATTTATTAGAAACCCACACATATACAGAACTATACAAATTTTTAAATAAATATATCAAAATCACAATAACACATAAAAAAATAACTATATCAGATGAAGTATTTAAAGAAAACAATTTGATAAAAGGCTGCAAATAACTCTTATCCCACAATACTTCAGGCTGTAAAAAAGCCTGCATTAATGGTAAAATTACAGAAACTCCTAGCATTTCCAATATTGCAGATATAATTGACATAACAAACACTAATAAGCCATATATTTTTTGTTTTTTAGTTAATATAAAATTCAATTTACTTATAGCATCTTTTACTTTTCTTAACTCATTCATCAATTTTGCCTCTCACCCATCAACCACTCGTTTAACTAATAGTTGGGTTTTTGTTCTCCAATGGAGCAATAAATCCGTTATATACTATACACTTAGGACATACCCATATATAACTTTTACATTTTATTTTGAATCAGTTTACAAATTTTTTATGATGTCCAATTATTTTAATTTATTCCAATAGTTCTCTTACTGACTTATTGAAATTAGGATTTGTTTGAAGTAAATCAGGAATGCTCTCCCATCTACTTTTCATTTTGTAATATACGCCTAATTTAAAATACTATAAAGCAGTAATATAGTTTATAATTTTACATTATTGCCTATCGTATTATAACCCAATCGTACTGCTTCTTCTATTTACATACGTATTATTTTATTAAACATCATTTCAAGCTGTAATACTTTATCCTCAGTTCGAAAATGCTGCATTACAAATCTTTTCATCTTTTTCCCATTCTCTATACATAAATCTTTATCAACACAAAGACGTTTCATAGCTTCCGCCATTTCTATCTCATCTTTAACAACAAGACAGCCATCCAAGTTTCTGGCACACCCCACATCGGTAGATATTGCTGCGAGTCCTTTAGCACCAGCTTCACACAATACTAAAGAAAAGGATTCCCAATCACTACCTAAAACAAATATATCACTATTATCATAAAGCTGATATACTTCATTTCGCGACAATCCATATAAAATATCCACATCACGAAATCCCATCGAATCTAACTTCTTTTTTTCTTGTATGAGTTTTTCCATATATTGATTAGGGCTGCTGCCGCAAAATATCAATTTAGCATTATTTAACGATGTCATATAAAAAGCTTTTAATATTCTTAGTTGATTCTTATTTTGATTATAATTTGCCACATTTAAAAAAACAGTTTTTTTTATGTTTTTGCTTCTCGTCTTTTTTTTAAAACACTGATCCTCCACAGCATTTTCTAAAATCATATAATTCGTCAAGTTATATTTAATACCATATTTATAATCACTTCCCTTATTCGATATATAAATAATAAAATCCAACTTTCTCATAAATTTTTGAGCATTTAAGTAATACCACTTCCAATAAAAATGATTTTTCAAAGATGTTATTTGCCGATATCTAATATCTTTCCAAACAGGATACTTATCCAATACTCCACTATATTTCAAACCACTATAGCCATGTGAAAAAAGAACTTTCTTACATTTGAATTTTGTTATTACTTTTTTCACCCAATCAAAGGCCCACGTTTGAGTACACACAATCACTAATATATCAGGTTTAAAGCTATCAATAAATTCAAAATATCCTTTTCTATCTCCATTATATTTCATGCCTTGCTTTCTAATATCAAGCCGATGTATTTCTACATCTTTGAACGTATCAAATGCTTTATATTTTCCCTTGTCTTCAGTGACTACTGCTATATAATGTCCTCTATTTGCTAATCCTTCAGCCAAATATCTGGTAACAATTGTTACTCCATCTTTTTCAGGATAATATGAATGAACAGCAAACAATATTTTCATTACCTACGCCCCTTATTTCTACTCCACAATATACTAACTTGTCTTAATAGAATCGTAATGCAAAATGCCAAAATCAAAACACTATAAACTATTAGAATAGTATAAATAGGTAATTTAAATAAGATTACACTTGCACACATAAGTAAAACTCCTATAAATATAGTACTTATTAAAACATTTCTATAGCTAATATTTTTTTCAATTTGCTTTTTTTCCAAAACCACCCTATCATATAATATCCACTGTTCCTCAAAGTACTGCTTATAATAAGGACTGTCCTTAGCCTCCTGCCACCAAAAATAATACCCAGGCATAATACTTACCGGATTCCAAGGTTTGCCATGATCTGAGCAGGAGGAAAAATGCAATAATTTACACTGCTTTTCACACTGTACAATATAGTCATATCCCCACTCCTTAATTGCCTGGCTGTTTTCCTCTATACAGGACTCTTTTCCGGGAAAATACTTGATTTTTCCTGCAAAAAGTAAGCCAAATGTTAATTCCTGCTGAGAAAAGCCAAATTTTTTATTTGCTTCTGCATTTACTTTTAGTATATCCTGCAGTGTAAAATCATTTCTTATTTTCTCAACATCATATACGGAACCGACAAAAGTAAGCGTATCACCGCCATGTTTTTTCATAAGTTCACGATGTCTCACAGGTTTGTGTTCCGGCCCGGGGCATGCCGCATAACAACCACACATATCTGCATCATACATTTCCCTCAATGACCCCATTACCAATACATCAGATTCAAGCATCATTATACGTTCTACATCATTAGGGAGAAGGTCATGAAACAGCCAGTAACATGCCAGCGTAGCAAGAGGCCAATGATTCTTGTCTCCCAATATAATCTGTTTTTCCGCCACCCTTTCATCAAAGTGTAATATTATTATCCGATGTCCCAACTCTCCCGCAAGGTTTCTTTCATTTATCACATCGTTTTCTTCCAGATTCTCAGAAACAATATAAAGATATATCTCTGAATCCGTATTTTTTTCAAATAAAGATTTAATTGCCACATACGCATATTTTAAATTTTTTTTAGATGTTGTAATATAAACATTCATTCTGGGTTTCATAAATATATCCTTCTGAACTAACCGGTGCATTACTTATATTCCGGCGCCATATATTTTTTCAATTATATTGTTCCACTGTCCTCTGATTCTTAAAATATGGGAGATAATATCTCGGACCGCTCCATATCCGCCTTTTACAGTGGATACATAATCCGCCACACTTTTTACTTCTTCACAGGCATCTGCCGGACAGCCTACAAACCCTGCGAAACGCATACCGGAAAGGTCGTTCAAATCATCTCCCAAATATCCTATTTCATCTTGCCTTAGCTTTTCTTTTTTAATAAAATTCTTTAAATATACTTCTTTATCTTTTATATTTTGCACTATATAATCTACTTTTAATTCTGCCATTCGTCTGGATACAGCCTCGCACTGTCTGCCGGTCAGCACCATTATTTTCATATTAGCTTCCCTGGCGGCAAAAAAACCGGCAGCATCCTTAGTACAAAACTTTTTATACTCATTACCATGTTCATCATAATAGATTCCCGCATCCGTCATAGTACCGTCAACATCTATTATAAGAAAATTAATTTTATTATAATCCATCTATCCCCTTCCTTTTCCTACTCATACTTTGAAGGAGTAAGAAAGATAAGATTCATCATACTATCTTTTAGATCGTCCACATATTTCTTGATTCTTACATTTTCTTCTTTACCTTTTGTGTGGATGCTGACCATATAGGTATCTATATAGTTATTCCCGGCCTCATCATAGCCATCAAATCCTGCAATATAAATATCCTGTATTCCACATTTACGCAAAAGCTTTATCAACATAATAGTACAATTATCACATCGTCCGTTATCATCAATACTTAAATCAGAATAATTAACTACAAATTCTGCTTTTCTTCCTTCTTCCAACAAATTAGACGAAATGATACACTTCTTTTCATCAATCTGTTCTTTCCACGCATCATACCTTCTTGCATTGGAAAAGAAAGCAAAATCAATTTTATAATTTGTTGGTATAAAATTAGCCGAAATAATAACATTTTCCCCGGAATTGATAAATTTATGAATATCATCTTTATAACTGCTCAGGCTTGACCCAGGCGCTAAAACAATTATCCTTTTTTTATCCAATTTATTCTTTAAAACATTTATTGTATCTGAGTCATCAACAATATTGCTCTGGAAATCCAAATATATCTTTTCTATATAAGTTTCATCATATACCGTCTTTTTATTCGTTTCTATTTGAGAAAGAATCTGATTAATCTGTTTTGCATTCAGACGTCCCTTTTCCAGCAAATATTCCGCATAATTTCTATGAAGATTATATTTTGCAGAGAGGGCATATGCAATATTATAGCCCCATGGTTCTATTTCTTTAAAATGTACGATATGTTCATCAATTCCATCCAATACAGGGTTTACATTATAATGCCCTTCTTGTTTTCTGTTCATATAATCCATAATCAGTTCCATGCAAAGATTACCCGGAGCTCTTCCCATGCCAAACATTGATGCGTCAATTACACTTTTACGATTACCCGACTGTAATTCAATATACTCCTGAGCCAGTGCATATGACTGTGCAAGATTTTCATGCAGATGAAGCCCAATAATTATATCCTTGTTTAAATTGTGTTCTACCAGGGAATATATTCTCAATAAGTCTTCTTTCATCATTGATCCAAATGTATCTACGATAGAAAATGCATAGGGCTTAATCTGATTTACCTTATCAATAATCTGAAGAAGCTGTGCATCCGTATATCCCATTATATTTATCGGATTGCAAAACACCTGATATCCCTTTTCCTTTACACGCTTAACAAAAGCCAGTCCCTCATCGATATCATAATCATGAAATGTCACTCTGACTGCATCAATCGTATCTCCATCATAGTCTTCCAATTTTTCCACATCATATTTATTATGCAGAGCCATTGCCGTAAATTTTGTATTACCGCGCTTATCCGGTAAAATTGGTATCATCTCACTGCAATTGTTGAATACCGCCTTGTCGGCATTATATTCACAATTGCGCAAAAATCCAACCTCCACATAATCGACCTGTGCTTCAATCAATTTACGGATAAGACTTCGAATTGTCTGAAATCCAAAATTCCAATCATTTATATAACCGCCGTCACGCAAAGTGCAATCCAACAATTTTATCTGGGACATTTTGTTATCTCCTATATTTCTTCGCCTTCATTCATCTGATACATTGCCTTTGCAGATACATAATCGTAGACATCATCAATATCCGCGGCTTCCCGCTTATTAACAATCAATTTATATGCTTTGGGGCCATAGTTATAATGCCATTCGATTATTTTATCTTTAGGCGCAAGATTTATTCCATTTGTAAAATGATACAACATTGGTAATTGTTCTGAGTTTTTATGTTCAAGTCCCATTTTGAAATTTACAGGTCCATTATCATCCATCAAATATGTCTGAAATGGGCAGCATGTTATCAGGGAATCATAGCCTTCATTCAACTTTTCAAAATACGTCGCTATCGCCTTTCTGTAAAGATACGGCTCGACAAGCGGTGACGTGGCACATGCCCACATAATATGTTCGTTGGGAACTTCCTTACAGATATACTCCAAAAACATACCGAAAGGTACAGACTCATTTGCATATTTTTCAGGACGTTTCATTGCTGTAACACCTTCCTCTTCTGCCATTTTAAGCATAATGTCTGAGTCAGATGAGACAATAATATCTGTTATTTCCTCTACCTGCTGAAGCTGCCTTAATTTATGAATTAGAAGATTGGTTTCCCCGAAGGGCAAAATATTCTTATTGGGAAGGCGGGTACTGTTTCCTTTTACCGGAACAATTGCTGTTATTGTTTTTTTCATGACGTTATCCTCCATTATAAATCTTTATTATCCAACTGCTCTGCAATTCTGTTAACTATACTTTGTACTTCTATATCATTTGTTTGCTCAAAAGCTAAGTTCCTGGCTGTATCTTCTATTTTTCTGTGAGCGTCTCGCATTGGTTGTAATAACTTCCATTGTATTTTTTCGTTATTAAGCAGTTTTAAATATATGTTATATAAACAATCTAACTTGGAAACCTGATGAATAATACGGGTACCTACTCCCTGCTTTACTCTGTAATTATTAAGACTTTCTTTTGTTAATGTATAATATGGATTACTTAGAACTTCTTCAGCCATATCGGCAAACTTAACATAACTTGGTTTTTCCCAATCTATCGAATAGACAGTATCAATTAACTCCTCTTTAATCGGGAATTTCCCTCCCACTTCAAAAATACTTTTTTCAAAAGCCTCAAAAGTCTTTATTTTATCAGCCCCTTTAATCATCTCCAACTCATAATCCTCAGAAGGTTCTATCGGAAATATCATATAACACATTTTTCGGGCAAGAAAAGCTTCAACAAATGTAGAACTATTGCCTGTATAAACTTTATCACTGATAACAATCCATTGTTTAATTGATTTATCACCAATAACCCGAAAATTGTCAAGCTTCTTTTCCAGCTTTTCTGCCTGATAGCTAATTTCAGCAGGATGGGGTCTGTAAATAAACACAATGTCCTTTCTGCTCTCACAGACTTTGCTAATCCATTCTAAAATAATCGCTTTTGACTTAAGCATATATTCAAAATAATACTGTCTCCATCCCTCACCAAAACGCGTACACATTTTGTTTAAATAACTTTCATCTAAAGTATCTGAGAAGAAGGGAGATGCAAATAAATAGATTTTTTTATTTACGTCAATATCATATTGCTGCAAAAGTTCTTCCTTGGATAGATAATAGCCTCTAAGCTCATCCCGCAGGAAATCCATACCCACATGTCCGATTACCTTAATTTTTTCAGGATCCATACCAACAACATCAAGCATCCTGCGTCTATTCGCTTCTCCCCAGGAAACCCTTACTACTTCTTTTCCAATGCCGGAATAATTTTTAAACGCGTTTGAATTTTTTTCATCCATGGGATAAATAATATTTTCCCACTGTAAATCTATAGCTTTCTCAAATTTGACATACCTCTTAGTATGCCATTCCATAGTATCATTTCCATAACATGCCATCATAACTATAACTTTTGCATGATAGATAGGTTTTACAGCCTTGGCTGCTTTCTCATCTTCAATATGAATAATATGTGTACGATATCCCCGCCTATCCAATTCATATTTCATCAAGCAAATATTTTCAAGTTCTCTGACTTTATGTTCATAAATAAATAAATAATCCAATTCTATCGGCTTTTTCCCACTCATCGACGTCGTCCTTTTTCTTTTTAATAAACCTATAATATTATAACACGGTCCTTACTTTTTTAATAGGGTGAATGTCTTGATTTTATAAGCCCTCTAACTCCTGTATAAATCGGGGAACATTCTTATCTACATTAAAATTCTCTTCCCATAATTTATAAGATGCCTGACGCATGCTTTCTTCTTTTTCTGAACTGGCATCCATTATTTCACGAATTGCTTCTGATATATCAGAAACCGAAGGATTTTCCGAAAGCAATAATCCGTTCTTATCAATCATATATGGTATGTCTCCCACCCTTGTTCCTATAATAGGAATCCCATAAGACATAGCTTCCATTATTGATACCGGGCACCCTTCTGTAGAAGAAACTGTAATAAACGCTGAAACTTTATTACTTTTATAAAATTCAATAACTTCTCTATTATCTACTTTTCCCTTGAAATTATACATTATATTTGATTTATTTTTCAATTTTTCTTCTGCAAGGGTTCTTATTTCATTCCCCTGCTCTCCATCTCCAAAATGAATCCAATATATATCAATATCATCTATTCCAGCAAGGCCTTCTATTATCAAATTTACCCTCTTTAAAGAAATTATATTAGAGCAGCTGATAATTATCTTTTTACCGCTCTCAGTCCCTGGCGCCTGTCGTCCTGCTCTATGAACTCCCAATCTGCTGACTCTGGTTCTATTTATATTCAAATTTGGATAGGCATTCAGATAGTAATTTCGTGGAAGTTCTGCCGCAAAAAAAAGTCGGTTTACCCTCTGATTTATAATGTTTTTAAAAGGCTGCCTGCCAAATGCATACCGCTCATTATACAAATCTCTTCCATGCAGCCTGGTAACTACTTTATATTTATGTTTATTATATTTATGCTTTATGAGTGACAAAGTATATTCATCACACCAAAATGTATAAAATATTCCTTCAAACCGGGCTATATCAATATTATTATTGATAAATTTATAAAATTCTTCTGCACATGCATAAAACTCTATACTTTTCCAGGTTCTGCGCACAATATCCTTTTTCTGCTTTATGATATCGGCGAATTCCTTCCAGCCACATATATCCAGCCAAAAGAGAAAAAAATATTCAATTTTTTTGAATATACTTAATTTTTGATGATAGTGTATATAATTAACATTCTTGTTTAAACCAGTCCCTATCTCATCAGAATCTGATGTTGATATCACTGATAATCTGAAATGTTCACTCAGACTGGCAATTTCGGGCAGCACAAAAACGCTATCGCCTCCGCCAAATCCATATGGATAATCTTTAGTGATTAGAATCAGTTCTTTTTTCATGTAAAATGCATCCTTTAAAAAATCCACTTTATTTATACAGCTCCGCTTCTTCAAAAACCAATATACTCTTCAATTGGCTCCATAACATGGCACATATCTACTTTTTGTAAAGCATAATTCCTGATTTCTTCAGTAATTCCGGCCATCCCCTGAGGAAGTTCGGAAAGCCAGTCATAAAATTCAACAATCTTATTAATATCCGCTTTATTATTATTATTAGGTAATTCCAATGAAAACTGAAAATTTTCTAATGCGCGTTCTTTACAGCCGGTTACAATAGGCATCCCTTTTGCCAAATATTCTGATACTTTTAATGTACTTATACTTTGAACACCTACTTTATACAATCCAAATGCTGCCAGTGCAATATCAGCCTGATTATATATTATGTCTAAATCCTCTCCTACCTTACGCCCACAAAAAATTATATACTTATCTAACTTCAGTTTACTGCTTAAACGTTTTAATTTTTTCAGTTCACTGCCTTCTCCTACAACGTAAAAAAAAAGCTTCCGCGTTCCGCCTTTCTTATAATACTCATATAATCCTTTAATAATTCTTTCATATCCATGTGAACGTTGCAGGTTCGCTACTGCTATCAGATTAATAACATCTGTCTTTTTATTATTCTTTCTACAAACCTTTGCAATATTTTCTACAGCAACGCCGTTCATTGTTTTTATAGTAGGTACATTAAAGATTATATCATTATCCGAATAGGTAACGAAACGATCTATTACATCTTTTAATTTCATTCTCCAAAATCTGTCTTTAAAATAAAAAGGCCATGTATTCCATTTAAGGAATTCATCCTTATCATAAGGATAAGTAAAAATTTCCACTACTATTTTACATTCCGGGTATTTTCTTTTTAGACTTCGCAAAAAATCAATATACTGTTTATCTGCAAGTATTTTTCTTATATAAACAAAATCCGGAGACTGCATCTGTTCCAGAACTTCATCATAATTTCTTGGAATTGAGTGCAGTGGCATTAGACCAATGATACGTTCTCTAATTTTTCTATTTGCAACTTTTATTTCTAATTCACGCATATGGAAATGTCTGGATAATAACTCTATCTGATAATCTATCTTCCTCGCAACACCAATACTGCTTCTGCCTTCCGAATGAATATAATATCCATTTTTCACAATACTTTTCTTCACTGAACGCCACTCCACTTCCCACTTTTCTGTCTCATATAATCACATATTCCCAAACAGCCGGCATATATCATTTTCCATTTTCCTTGCAATGCCCAAACTCCAAAGCAGCCCATTCTGTTTATAATATAATATAAAAAGAAAAATGCAAACCGAAGAAACGGCATACTTTTGCGCATACACATTATCCAATTACGGCTGATATAATACGCACAAGCAGGACTGCTGTTGCCTCCTGTAGATGCATTTACTTTATGATACATTTTAGCCATAGGTGAATAGCGGATTTTAATTCCCACTTTTTTAGCTCTTAAACTATATTCTGTATCTTCATAATACAGAAAAAAAGACTCATCCATGAAACCTAGCCTATCTATAATATTACGAGTCAACAGCATACAGCAACCATTAGCAAAATCACATTCTAAATCTTCATCATATTGCCCTTTATCTAATTCATTTTCTCCCCGGTTTTTTGGTTTCCATACCCAAGGAGAAAAAAAACCACCAGCATACCACAAAACATTTCTCTCTGATTCATAATATATTCTTGGCACAATAATACTGGCTGGATTTTCCATAGCAGCTTTAATCATCAACCCTATCATATCTTTTTCTATAATAGTATCATTGTTTAATAATATTATGAAATCACTATTTTCAGACAGAGCATGCTTAATAGCAAAATTATTGGCCACAGCAAAACCCATATTATTATTTAGATAATATAATCTAATACATTTCATATCAGAATATCTCTTTTCTATCAATGCCATAGAGCCATCTGTTGAATTATTATCTATAATATAAATTGTCAATAATCCAGACAATTCACTTTTTAGGATAGAATCAATGCATTCTTCATTATAGTCTTTTCCATTATAATTGACTAAAATCACCGCTACTTTATTATCCACTTTTCTACCCTTTCAAAAAAATTTTAAATACTCACTTTCTATATTATCAGTATTATATTCCGATAAATACTGACTTCTGGCTGACTCAAATGCAGCTTTTCCCATTTCAAACAAATTGTTGGGCGTATTAATAATTTCCTCCATTTTTCCAGCTAAACTTTTTGCATCACCGGAGTTAAATAACCATCCTGTTATATTATCTTGTACTAATTCAGAATTTGCCCCCGTATCGGATGCCAAAACCGGTCGGCCACTCAGCATTGCTTCTACCGTTACTCTGCCAAAAGCTTCCATTGTTGATGCAACAATTTCCACATCGCTCTCTCGCCTCAGCTCATTCATGTCCTCCATTCGTCCAAGCATATACGCTTGTCTCAGTTCATTAATTTCTATAAATTTTCTCAAGTCTGCCGCATACTTCAAAGAATCTCCTGTACTGGCTGTTCCTCCTGCAATAAGTATCTTGAAATTTTTTATTCCTTTTTTATTTAACAGTAGCGCAGCTTCCAATACTAATTTTTGTCCTTTATTTCTTTGTAAATTACCAGCTATTAAAAAAGTTATATGCTTTTTTCCTAGAAATGCCGGCGAACTATAATTAAGATAACTAGATGCAACACCATCATAAACAACACTAATATTAGTTTTTAATTCCTGGTAATAATTCCGTAAACTCTTAGATATAAATATAATAATCCCTTTTGTAGAATTAACTTTGGTCAGACTTTTCTTGCGTCCCAGAATAAATTTCAGATTATAATCTAAATCACCAAATTCACGGAAATGCCAAACATGTGGAATTTTGCATATATTGGCAGCTCTGCTGCCCACATCAATCGCACTGGAATTAGAATGGACAATATCAATATTATATTTTTTAATAAAATGAACAATCCTTAAAACTGGAATAAATTCAAATATATATAGAATAATGAAAATTAATTTTAGCACCATATTCCAATAAGAAGGCATCATCCACCAACCAAAAAAAATCGTTTTTACAGTTATTCCCTTTTCTTTAAGAGTTTTAGCCACTGGTGAATTTCTAAATGGCACAACTACATAAACCTGATGTCCTTTCTTTTTCATTTCTTCAACCAATGTAATAAGACAAAGTGTAGCACCTCCCAATTTAGGTTCATGAGCAATATACAATATTTTCATTTTTCTATTTTTCATACTTGCTTATTATTCTCTTTTCTTTTATATAAAATATGAATAAAGTAATAATTATTATTAATAATAAAATGAACGATAAATAAGCAATATAATCTATTACCTGTTTAATCGATGATTGAATATAAAGATAACTTATTCTATAGTTTCCTGTCGGCAGCCAAAAATAACTCCATTCCTTATCTTCTGTAATATACATTTCGTTATGTCCAAGTGTTTTTTCATTAATGACTAAGTAATTTTCAGCATGTGGATATATATTGACGCCAACCCAACCAGAACTCATCATTGTCAAATCAACCGCTTTTGTATCTCCAAATTTTTCCTCGTTGTTTACCGGAATCGAGAGCAATACAGAGTCCTTAACTTCTTCACTGCTTATGTAATTCCACTCGGATAAATCCATATAATCATCCGGATTATAAAAAGCATCACTGAGACTTAAATAGGTCTTACTATCATAATCATACTGATCACCAATTTCCGAAATATTAACAGCTTTCAGCAAATAACCCATAACAGCTACAACCACAAAAGTCCATATAAATATACCAATAAATTTTATTTTAATCGTATATTTCTTAATATATAAAAAACATAAACTTATTCCTAATAATGCGATAATATCGCAATATGTTACCAGCCTATAAGCAAACTGAATAATATTAAATATGGAGGGCAAGCCACTACTCATCTTTGAATTTGTAGAAATGAGCAAAACATATATCCAAATTCCAAAAAGAATAATACATTTGAGTTTATCTTTCTTTACAACTGCAGCATTCTTAAATATAAATATGAGCAGTACTACCCATATTGCTACCAGACTTATATTTACCTGTGCATCTAAATGCCATGTCAATATCGTTTCAAAAGCTGCCGTACACCGCGGTAATGGGAATAGACGGATTTTAAGTTCATCAATTCCGGGAAAATATGTTAGCCGTGAGGAATCTACAATATTTACTTTAAAACGCAGGACAGAATATAACCATGGCAATGCACTTCCAATTACAAGAAATAAAATAGCACTTCCCGCATACAACGAGCTCCATTTCCACCCATTTAGCAAACTGCTTACCGTACAAAGGAAAACTGCAAGTAACAATATCCCTCCTAAAAGCACTGATATAGGGTGCGTTCCCAATAAAAGAATTAAAACTAGTCCAATTCCACTCCAATAAAATAACCTTTTTTTTATATTATGTTCAGTCAAAGACAACAACCATAATCCTAATGAAAGAGATAAAAAAATACTGCCATAAAATTCAGGAACTGCATTTCTGCAATACAGATTAGTAAGTCCATATATTGATAATTGATAGATAGTCGAAACAAAGGCCGAATTCGTTTTAGACCCAGAGATTACAAATAATAACTTATACCATATAACCCACTGTATTATTTCCAGCAAAAAAATACTAAAAAATAAAGCCCTCCTTGCTCCACCCCCGAATAATGCACACAAAATACCCAGTATTCGATATAACCACACTCCATAATATGATGGATGCATCATTCCAACATAATTTTGATACTTACCTGTCCCATAAGAGTTAATTACCTGTGGAAAGGAACCATGGGCTTTTATATACTCACCATAATATTCTATCAACCATGTATTTCTAAACCAATCTATATAAAAATTTTTCCAAAGTAACATCGGCAATATTATACATAATGTACCAAAAGCACAAAATACATACGGCCAAAATTTTTGAAAAATTTCTCTTCGACTATATCCTAATATGCTAAACACTTTAGTATCCTCATTTAATTTTTTACTCATTTTGTTTTTTACTATTTTCAAGATCTCTGATACGTTTTTCTAACAATGCAAGTGATTGTGTTAATGATCTAATTTTATTTGTTTGTCTGGATACAATAGATGTAATTGACATTAAGATTATAATAATGAAGGCTATGCACAATATAAATAAACCATTCATATTGCTTACAATGCCCAATTTATTTACAATATAACTGAGGAAGTCCGGAAAAGCTACCATAGCAGCCATTGCCAATCCTGCAACAATCCAAAGTAAAGTATATTTTAAAGATATTGCTTTGGACTTCAAAAAAGCTAAAATAATAATGAAATATGATATTACCGCAATAATTAATACTATTCTTAAATTATTAGGTATCATTTTTCTGTCTCCTCACTCCAAAACTTATACGACAAATTATAATTGCAAGAGTAACCTTTATCATATAGTACACAGACTGCCACAGCCTTATCGAACTTGTCCCGTTCTCTCGTTCTTTCATTACTACAGGAACTTCTTTCACCTTCCCACAATACATCAGGGCCGCTACAATCGCTTCCGGTTCAGGATAATCAGTAGGATAATCAGCAGCATAAATATTTATGAAACGCCGGTTTACTGCTCTGAATCCACTCGTTACATCCTTAACCTTAATAAAACAGCACAAGTGTATTAATGCGCTCAAAAAATTAATCCCTATTCTCCTGATTTGTGACGACTGAAAGCCTTCTTTCTTAATAAATCTCGATCCTATTACAACATCCACTTCTTCATTCTCTATAGGCTTAATAATATTTTCTACATAGTCAATATTATGCTGTCCATCGCCATCTATCTGAACTGCTATGTCATAATTATTTTCTTTTGCATAACGATATCCAGTCTGTACTGCTCCACCAATTCCCAAATTTATAGGTAAACTAATAAAATTATAACCATTATTTTTACAAATCGTTTCTGTATCATCACTTGATCCATCATTAATGATGATATAATCATATTGATTATAGTTTTTGATTATGTTATTAACTACTTTTTCAATATTATCAGCCTCATTAAACGCCGGTATTATTATAATTACTTTTTTCAAAAGCCTCTCTCCTCGAAATCCACTATACTAAACCAATATTAACACTTTTTGATTAAATTGTACATGTTTAAGTTTATACGGACATCTGACATACTTTATTCTACATTAATTATCTTCCAGTCTGGCTCATAAAAATTACTTCCGTCAAAATTTTTACTCCATATTGAAGGAGCACATACCTTTTTACTTTTATTTTCCGACAAAAATTGCGCCCACCAACTAAATGTACTATTTGCAATAATAAAATGTTTACAATTGTACATTAGCCGAAGTTCTTCATAATCCGGATTGTTTAAATCTACATATATCGGATTAAAACGTTCCAATTTAAAATTATTTCGAATCCATTCTATGTCTGTATGATTATTTGAAAAAACAAAAAAAACCGGCTTGTTTAAAACCTTAAGCATATAATCCATAGCTTCTAAATAATATTGGGACGAACATATATTCAAAAAATCCCACTGGGGATTTGTAATATAGTCTCCTCGTCTAATATGCACACAAACAGCTTCTTCTGCATTAATCAATTTTAACATATTTTGATTTTCAGAAGAGATTGCTGTTTTAACTTTTAATTCTTTTTTTATATCATTACTAATACCTTTCCAATAAGCAGGATTTTGATATACACCATAAATAAATTTCCATCTGGTTACAGGTTTGCACCAATTGTAAAAACTCGTTGTGCTTGCAAGAAAAAATATTCCTCTTCTCGAAAAATAGTGAAACTTCTCTCCCTCATCTTTATTTTTACAACACTGTAAAAGAATATTTCTTTTGATCTTTTCATATAATTTGTAATATTTTTCTTCGATGCTATTACATAATTTTACGTCTGAGGAAATGCACAAATTATGCAGTGATTCTTTATTATCCTCATACTCTGTTACATGATATAAACTCAGCTTTATTATCTCATCACCTGCTACATTTTGGACCATTCTGGCAAACGCATATTCAAACATTTGATTTCCAAGACCACCGCCCAATGTTAAAATTATCATATTTTTCCGCCCTACTGTTTTCGTATAATTACAATCATTACAAATAAACACATCGAGACTACAATACCCAATAAACTTCCCAGTATTAAACTGCTGACTGCATTTCTAACTTCTTCAAATAATATCAAATTTCCTGTAAATTTATACATTGGCGTATTTTCACCCCCATATTCATAATATAGAGAATTCAAATCACTACTGACTATGTCCCCACTAATATAATATTCCTCTCTCTTTCCGCAGTCTGTATTTCCTGATGCCACATAAATACTTTGAGGAACATCAATATTATAAAAATAAATAATCATCCCTAATACACCGCCGACAATACCCATAAAATAGAATACCTTACTATTTTTTTTCATAAGTCTAAATACCTTTATAAAATTTCTTTTTACGCTGTAGTTTAATAAAGGTATATTTGTAGATCCAATGGAAAAGAATCCTATCTCTTTAGTGAAAAATCGGCACTTATTTTCCTGAATATATATTTTAGATATATTATAAAAGTATTCTCCCACATACAATAAAGAGAGATTTTTAAAAGATGTATTAAACAAAAACGGTTCAGAAATTCCTGCCACTAAAAATGATAATACTATAGCCAGATCCCTTTTCCTATCTTGACTCAATAGATTTTTTATTGTAAAGAAATATCCAGTCATAGTAAGGAGAAACAGGATTAGACCTCCCCTCACTAATAAGTTAACATACGAACAGTCCAAAGCAAAAGTTATTCCCGTATTGGAAAAATCCTTTCCAAATAATGATAATCCCTCATACATATAAACTCTTGATGCTAAAAAACGAGTATTAAAAACTTTATTCATTACATCATCCAAGGAATTCAATATACAGCCTTTTTCCATGGCCACCGGAAGTATTACCGAAAAGCAAATACAAAATGGTAATATAGCTTGAATAATTAATCTTTCCCATTTGGTTATAGTATTTCTGGTTGATAAAAATAAATATAAAAAAAGGAAAAATGAAGTTAATAAAAATCCTGTAAAACTGATAGAATAAAGGAAAGTCAGACAATTCCCTATAAATAAAAATATGATACATTTTAATAAATTTTTTGATTTTAAATCAAGAGAATATAAAATAAATGCAGCAAAAACAGTATACGAAATATGAAGTACATTGGGATGGGGATAACCAAAACTCCACCTGATAATTGGACCCAAACCAAGTTTATCGTGAACCAAAACCAATCCTCTGGATACGCCTGACATCCCTAGGATACCCCTGGCCGCAAAGCAAGTTGTCCAAAGAAATGCTCCCAGCTTGAAAACTCTTTTTATAGGTACATTTTTAAGCCCCATTACCATAACTATATAAATTAAAGCTGCTTGTTCTCCGGAGTTCCAATATATTAACACTCCTAAAAAAATAAAAGAACCAATAAAAATGTATTCGTATACGCTATATTTATCGATAAAAAACTTCAATAAAATGAATACCGCCGAAGCTAAAAGGCAAAGTTTATAACTTCTCATTCCTTCGTAAAGTCCGATGCCCTTTGCAATTAACATAGTCGAAAAAAAAGCATAATACAGGAATTCACTAATGCTAAGATTCATTTGCTTTTTTCCTTTTTTTCCAGATATATATTGCATAACTAACTACTCCTCCCCATCCGATTAATGAAAAGCCTATTCCTATAATTAAACCTGGTGTAATATAAATAAGCTTTATATTATGGACACCTGACTTTAATGGAATTCCCATAAATCCTATATTAGCAAGCTGTATATCTACTTCTTTATTGTCAACAAACGCCTTCCAACCTTTACTATAAGGTATACTGAAAAATAACATTTCCGGTTTACTTAATGATATTACCCCCTGAATACAATCACCAGATTTTTTAATGTCTTCCAGAGTATTACGCTCACTGCTTATTCTTTTCTTCATTATATCATCTGGATATAGATACAAAGAAATATTCTCGACTTTATATATTTCTTTTTCAGTAAACTGTATGGTAATTTTCTCAGGAATGTGATCCGCCGAATTCACATGAATGCTGTAATCAAATAATTTTACTCCTACTTCTTTACTGTATTCAGAATCTAATACTTCAATATCTTTATTTCCTATATTAATAATACTTGTCCTATTTCTATTTTCCTCAGTTGCATAACGTTCCAAACCTATTAATTCCAAATAAAGCTCGCCCGCGCTAGTACAGCAGTTCTTCTGAGGCTGTATTATTATTCTGCTGTTTTCATCAACATATAGATTATCATCTTTAATTTTTATGTTTTCATATTTTATTGTATAAGGAATTTCAAAATCAGTTTCAATATATGTTCCGTTTTCAATGTCATCAGGTACTTTATCAACAATAATAAATTGAGCCATGGCATCCATTTTATTGATAAATGTTAATTTATCAAATTCATCCTTTTTCATATACTTTGAATACGTAAATCCAAAAGGTAACATGCTCTCATTGTTCCTAATCAACATATTTCTTTCGTTATTCTGAATTACATAATCAGAATAATACTTCACAGAAAGCAAATTTTCAAGAATCACTCGCGAATCCAAACCTTTAAGAGTCCATGAAGAACCGCGAATTCCTGGAGAAATTTTCATTTCGTTAAAAAAATTAAAAACATTTCCATTTATAATACTATAGTACTCTGAAGTACCGTAATAACCAATAATTAACGATGAAGCATAAGAGGAATCCTGAACATCTAAACGATAAAATTCATTATTACTCTGTAGACCAATAGCCTTACTAGTTTCAAAACTTTCCTCTACCTCTGCATACGTTTTAAAACCTGCCCTGAATCCTGAGCCCCCAATTCTGGTTGGCCCATATATCATTACAATATTTACTAATACACAAATTATACTATAGGTTATAATAAACCTCTCTATCTTTAGTGAATTCAAAACATTCCGTCTTATACAAAAATATACTGCAGGCAAAATAGAAATCAAAGAAAAGATAAAAATTCTAAGGCCGGACGAAAAACTAATATTATTATATATCACATGTGTGTATAATGATAAACATATTATACCTAAATATATAAGAAGTTCATTTCTTTTTGGTATTATGTTTTGGCGGTCTACTCCAAATACTTCCACAAAAACTAATGAAATTATAAAATATAATATAAAGAACCATCGATCACTTGAATATGAAAAGCCATTCATAACACTTCCTAAAATTGGAGAAACATAGCCAATCCCCCAAAATATAAAAAGGCATTTTAAACTTCTGTCTTTATTTTTTCTGCTAAACAATAAGATTATAGATAACACAAGAATACCGCATACTCCCAAGCCTGGCTCAAATGCTCTAGATATTACCAAATTGCCTAAATACTCCATATATTTTTCAGTCGAATGAAACAAGCCTATTTTAGTATTAGCATCTATCATTCTTGAACTTGAAAAATACGCCAAAAGTGTTGGTATTAAAATTCCTCCGGCCATTGCCATTCCCAGCAAATAGCATCCGGCAATCCTTACTCCAACCCAGAAAAGTGTTTTTAAGTGCAAAAAAACTTTAGCTAGGACAGCTTTAATCAAAAAATAAGAAGCACTAAATACAATAGCCATGTATAAAAAATAGAAACCATTTAATGATTGCAGAAATACAGAAGATATTAAAAGAAAAATAGGAAGTTTTTTCTTCCTATTATCTATTAAAGCATCTATACCTGCAGTCATTAAAGGAATGGTAATTAACGGTGTTAAAAAAGTCCAAAACTGAAATCCCTGAACTAATGCATATAAAGAAAAAGAATAAAAAATAGCACTCATAATAATTATCCAGCTATTTTTATATCCCTTCATTTTACAACAATATATAAAGGATAACCCCGCACAGTATAATTTCATTAGGACGATAACCCACAAACAATAAATAACTTTATTTACTGGTACAATCAGTAATACTGCCGTAAAAGGATCTCCAAAACCATAATAGTTTAATACAGGTATAACCCCTTCCCCTAATCCTATACAAAAATCAAACTGTTTAAAAAAACCTGTATGGATAACATCAGACAAATAGTTTCTTAAATAAACCAATACAGGATAAAATTGATTAAATCCATCGGCCGTCCATACTAGGCTATTCCCCTTTATAGAAAAGATAAATAATATAACTGCTGAAAAAAACAGCATAATTATAGTATATATCTTAATTTCAAAATTCCTTTTTAGAGTCTTTATCATAAATAAATCCCTATCCTTAAAAGTTAATCACATAAAAACATCTTAATAAAAAAATAGATATAATAATTAAATGCAATTGTATACCAAAAAAATATAATTTTATTGCTGTCATTTTTATATTGTAGACCGTTATTTCTAAATAAAATTACAGCAAGTGGAAGAAAGGCCAAAAAATACCTGCCATTTATAACGGTTATATAATTAACTCTTGTAATTGTCTCCATCAAAAAAAATATATGAAAACCAACAAATTCTATAACCAATATTGACAAAATGCATATACGTTCTCTTATAAGTATATCTTTCCTGTCCTTATCAGTTTTAATTGAGGCAAAAAATAATATAATAAAAAAAGGCAGCATTACATCCCATGATATAGGTTTATTACTCCAATGCGTACGATACCCCAGCAGACTGCCTGCATATGTCTCTCCACGATAAATTAAAGTACGCATAAATAGTCCAATAAATTCTAACGGATTCGAAAAAGCATATCCAGTACCATATGTTTTTTCTTTTACCCATGGCGGTGTACTTTTATCAATTATAACTTGCTCATCATATCCCTCATCTGACTGCATGATTTCTTCTGTTTTTATAGCGTTGCTTTCTTTTGGCATGTATGTTGAATATACTGGTAAATATCTTATTAATATAGTTATAAATGCCAACAAAAAAATTGTAAAACACATCAATATTTTTTTTTGGGGAAAATGTTCTTTAGGTACAATAAAAAGCAAAAGTATAATGGTTAAATAAACTCCTCCTTTACAATTTCCTAATAGAAAAACACTAATGTATAAAGCTCCCCATCCTTTTTTGCCTAATCCAGTCTGCCATAGACGTAAAATAAGGGCTATCGTAAAAATACCAAGCGAATATGTCATCCCATCATAGGTCACTCCGGTACCTTGATATAAACTCATAGGCAGCAACGATACAATTAAAAATACCTCTTTTGCGATAGGTGTAAGCTTTATAGTACAATAACAAATAACTAAAAAGACAATAAAAGTTAGTATTTTGGCAAGAGAAATCACTGAAAATGCATTTAGATGCAGCAGCCTTCCTATGGTAAGGCCGAGTGCCCCCGGAAAATACTCAATAACCGTTCCACTTGATATAACATCAACATTATCCACTTTCACTAAAGAATCATTGCGAAGCGGTTCCATAGCATTTTGGCATAACAACCAGAAATCTTGTAGCTGCGCATTAATAGTATTTTTCCCATGTTCCTCTAATTCCCGCTTTAAAAAAGCATCATCAACCCTCATGGAGATCTCTGTCGTTCCATCTTCATCCCCAATTCCAAATAATACATTGGAGAAATGATAAGCCGTTTCCATATGCCTTATTCCATCATATGCGTCATTATAACCGGAACACAAAAGCATACAAATACCAAAAGGAATTGCTATTGATAAAAACACCTTTTCCATTGATGCTTTCTTCACAAATAACATAAAAGCTGTAATAAATATTGTTATAAATGAAAGGCTCATTAAAACGGCCACCAGCACTCTAAAGCAGTTGGTATAACTATGGGCGCCAACGCTCATTGTAAAATCTGAAATCACTCCATTTATTTCTGCCGGCACATCATTTGCTTCTGCCCTATAGCCGTAAAGACCTAAAGCAACATCCTCTGTATCAAATTCCTGTAATTTTATAATATAACTTTTTCCCGCTTTATTATCATCACTCCATGACAATCTTACCGGAACGCCATAGTCTATGTCTGGGTTGTCTATTTCCTGATAATAAACAAGTGTATCACTTTCTTTTTCATAAACACTTACTATCATCTTACCTTGAATTGTTACATCATGATCTGAAAAATTCAAGCTCAAAAAATCAAAATTCCATTTGCTCGTAAATTCCTGGCTTACTAGATAATCGGATGTAAAATTCTCAATAATTTTCTGCTCATTTCTGTCTCCAATATGTGTTACATAATCAGGTATGAAGTCTTTTAAATCTGCACGATACATTAATAATAAAAATAAAACTGCAACGGTACCTATACATATGGTTATGCAAAACTTTCTCCAGTCCGCAGACTTCCAATCCCGTTTCTGTAACCTAAACATATTATCCCTCCAACAATATCACCAATAACATCCTGCTTCAACTATATCTTTTTTCTCAGGTGTCTCTGATAACTTAGGATATACCCACGAATCATTAAATGGTATTTTATCCCTAGGATTTTCTATCCATCGTTTTCCTTTTATCCCAAACAGTATCTGGGTTACTCCTCCCAAATGTATCGCCTGTTTCCCCGCACACTTCAAACTCGCAGCCAAAGGAAATCCATATGCACCACATCCTATAATAGCAATATCAAAATCAATTTGAAGAGCTTTTTCTATCATATAACTCAGCGCTTCAAACCAGTTTGTAAAACGTACATCTTTTTCTCCAGCAATTGTCTGTACTGCCTTTAATGTAATCAGCTTAAACTCCGGCAATATATTGCTTCCTGGAAACAATAATTTTCTTTTTTTATATTGTTCATTAATTGACTCTTCAAATGGATGTATGACTAAAACCTTTTTCCCCTCAAGCGCTGCCGACCAAGGCAATTCACATCTCCACGGCTCTAAGTAATTTAAATACGTCAATTTCGTTTGAGGCATGTATTCCGTTATTACGTAGTCTTCCATAGTTCTATGCTACATAGCCAATGGATCAACCTGACTACATGCTTCCAACATTCTATCACAAAATTCAAATGCCAGTTCTATATCTGCCGGAAAGAAACCTGCAGAATCATTCAGCCTGCTAAACCAAAGCTCAAGCTGTTCTCTATTCCCGCTTCCCAGAATTCGTTCTCTCAAAACACCTGCCATTACTGACAATTCTGTATTCCCAAAACGAGCTACCATAAATGGCTCTCCTGAAAGAATCTTATCCCTAATCCAGCAATTTGTTTTTATTCTGGATAAAATCAACTGCCGGGCATAATAATGCATTACTGGATCTAAATTAAAGTACTTTTCGCATATATGCCGCCGAATTATTGTATGGAAATAAATTTGTCTTAAATCCCATCTTTTTTCATATAATTTCCATTTAAGTTTTTTATTCAACCTTTACTCCTTATTATCATACCTTTTTATAGCCTCGTCATATCTCTTAATAAAATGATCAACGAGCCTTTCCCAAAGGAATTTCTCTTTAACTGTTTCTTCTGCAGCCTTTCTCATCTCACAATATTTAATGGAATCATTCCTAAGCATAATAATTGAATTTACCCAGTCTTTTAGACAAAAACCATCCATAACTATTCCATTAATACGGTTCTTAATCAAAGTACTGGCGCCACCATTCCAACTGCTAATAACAGGAATTCCAAAATACATAGCTTCTAATAAAACCATTCCGAATATTTCATAATTACTCGTAAATAGGAACAAATTAACTCTTTGATAAAACAATGCCAATTCTTGCTGTGAAGCTTTTTTATAGTATTTTATAATCCCTTGTTTTACCAGAGGCTCTATAGTTTCTTCAAATTTACTTACGTAATCACGTTCACCATCTCCAACTATAACTAATTCAATATCTGAAAATATTTCCCTTAAAAGTTCAAAAACTTTTAATAAAAAGTAAACATTTCTACGTTCCTCTATTTTTCCTACATAGAGCAATCTAAATTTTGATTCATCATGCTCCAGGCGGCATTTTACCTGGCTGTTCTCAAGATTTTTGAAGTTATCATCATCAATCCCTACCCCTACAGTATATACATTATTAAATCCCTTGGAGGTAATAAATTCTTTCGCCAACTCGCTTTTTGTCATTACTATAACTTGATCATGTTTTCTCCATTTAAGGAACAGATTGTCAAAAATTTGGCACTTCAAATTATAACCTTTTGCATATTCATGAAAGTAAGGACCATGGTATACAATCGTAGGTTTCTTCGGCCACGTATACATATACCAACTCATAATCTGATCATATTCATGAACCTGAATTACATCATAATACGGAACGATTTTTTTAACAGACGGCATAATACCGTTTTTAAAAAAACTTACTCCTTTAAGCCAATAAATAGAAAACCCATAATTTCTTCCATCCTGACTAAATGAATAATGTTCAGTTTTATTTGCATGAAAGCCATTATAAAATACTACTCCACATTCATGTCCTGCTACGCACAATGCTTTAGCTAAACCTATTTCCTGAATATTATATGTTTTGAAATTCATAATCGATGGAAATGTTCTTACAATCAGTACTTTCATTGTTTATTTACCTATATAACCTGACTAAAAGATGTTTGAGTTTTCTAGCTATACGATAGTTTTTAACTCCAAATAATTTTAGAAAAAGTTTTTTCACCTTTACTGGTATTTCCTCTTTAACCGTTCTCCATGATGCTGTATAATGATGAACCACTACTGTATCATCTGTAGCGGTATATACCATATCGTAAACGTTATATCCCCCAAATACACTGTTAGGATAAACACGAATCCCATCACCAATCTCCTGATATTCTCCATTAAAAATCAAGCCGAATTTACTTAGTTCCTGTGCAAAAATTATTGGATTCGGTGTTAATCTCATAGATCCATCTTTATCATAAAAACTAATTTTATTATAATAATCCAAAAGAGCTTTTACAACAGAATTTCCTTTTTGAGCAGCAAAAAATCCCGTCATAAGGGAATTTTGGAGTTCAAAAGCTATAACAAATTTGGCACCTATTAGCTTATCAGTAAAATCTTTCCTCACTTCAATATCTGTATCAAAATATATTCCACCATAATGATATAGCACATAAACCCGCACATAGTCACTTACGAATGCATATTTTCCTGCATCATACGCTTCTTTTGCAAAAGGATGATCCTCGAGCTTAAAATTACTTTCATTCCATTCAATAATCTGATAATCAGATAATTTTTCCTCCCAAGTTTTAATACATTTCAAAATAAACTTAGATTTAGATTTCTTCCCGAACCAACCATAATGTATAATTCTAGGTATATAATCATTCATTTCTTAAAACTACCTTTCTAACCCCTGCCCCTTTCACCTCATACGTTACATTACAATTCCTTATTGTTGTTAAACGATGTGCTATAATGATTAAAGTTTTATTACCTGACAAACTGTCTATTGCTTCCATTACTGCATTTTCTGTATCCGAATCCAAAGCTGACGTTGCTTCATCTAAAATCAACACTTCCGGATCATTATATAGAGCTCTTGCAATACCTATTCTTTGCCGTTGTCCCCCAGACAATCTAACCCCACCTTCGCCAATCTCTGTATCCAACCCCTTTTCCAATCCAAGGACAAACTCCCATAACTGTGCCTGCCTTAAAGCTCTTTCAACCTTTGTGTTATCTATATATTCCTCATCAATTCCAAATGCCACATTATTTCTAATTGAATCATCCATTAAATATATTGTCTGTGGGATATATCCTAAATTTTCATGCCAGCCCTGCATATACTCCATAATATTTTTATCATCTACAAAAACTCCACCTGCCGTTGGCTGTAATGCTCCCAAAATAATATCTGCTAACGTAGTCTTTCCTGCGCCGGAAGGTCCTATTAAAGCTGTAGATTGATTTTTTAATATATCAAAGCTAACATTATCCAGCACATAAGTATCAGCATCCGGGTATTTAAAATATAGATTTTTTACACTAATCTTATCTTTTATTGACAATTTATTCTGAGTTGTAATTATATCGTATTTTTTAAGATTCAACTCATCAATTTGTTTCAAATCATGATAAACCGCATCTATGGCAGGTTTATTAAACATTATTACACTCATGTAATTTGCAATTCTATTAATCGAAGGCAATAAACGAAAAGCCGCAATTGCAAAAACTGATAATGTTGATACAAAATATGCACTATGTGTCCCTCTCATTAGTTTAAATGCCACAACAGCCAGCAGTGCACTTACGCATACAGCTTCCATGATAGGACGCGGCGCAACCTGCAAAAAGCGATACTTCCTTTCGCAACTTGCATAATTTCTATAATTATAATCAAATTTTTTCAGAAAAAAGTCTTCTTTCTCTCCTATTTTTGTTTCCTTAATTCCACCAAATGCCTGCAACAGCCACTTGGTAATACCTGCGCAGTACTCTCTGTCTTCATTGCCTATCTTTGTAAAGTATTTTTTAAATCCTCTTCCAAATATCAGCAAAAACATGCCCAAGATAACACAGACCCCTATAGTAATTGTTTTGTCCTGAATAAACAAAAAAATACCGAGAACAATACTTACACAGGCTTCTGTAATTAACTGAAGAATCGCTAAAACTCCTAAAAACATCATACTAACATCATTATTGACATTTCTGATTAAGTCGGCGCTGTTATGAGATAGGTGAAAAGAATACGGCTGACGCATATAACACTCAAGCATACGGTATGCCAGCTTTCTTTGATTACTAAAAGTGAAGTGATATTGCAAATTATACATAACACAAAGATAAATATTTTTTATCAGATATACTACAATTAATAAAATTGCAAGGAATATCATAAATGTAGTATCTGATGAAAACTGAAAGGTATCATACATCCAACTTAAATACCATTTTTTACTTATCGAAAGGGGATCCATAACCACACTAATAAAAGGCATAATTATTGTAACCCCCAATAGTTCCAATACGGTCCCTATTCCTATTGCTATTAAAAGCAGAACCAGACCAATTTTCTGCTTTCTGTTGAATATATATCTTAATTCATTCAACATTTTTCTCATATGTTCACCCTCTCTGCTCTGCCTTCCATAATTTATTGATAAAAACCCAAATCAAATACAAATTGATATTCATATCCTTCGCTTAATAATAGTGCCCCATAGGTCCCACCGACACTTCCCGCCACCAGACAATTACATTTAGCTAAAAGAAGTATATTAATTAAGTATTCTCTTCCCTTTAAATATTTATCATTTTTTCTGTGATAAGATATATCATTTATATTTGTACTTCCTGAATAAGTACATCTTTTCGCACTAGTTGTCCTTAACCTTCCCTTTAGTGATTCTTTAAACTTTTGATATACGCTTTCATCTTCAGTTGCTAAATAAATCAATTCACATTTGTAATCATCTGCAACACTTATAGATTTGCTGATGACATCGTCCATCTGCGGCTGCACCGGGTGGTTTTTAGGATGGTTATTAATATAATCAGTTCCCCTGCACAACACCCCCAACACTTTTTTTCCTTCGAACAATTTTTCATATTCACACTGTACTAAGTCAATAATTTCATCCTTTATTTGCAAATTCTTATTAAAAAACAACCTCCATTCATTACATTTATCCATATTATTTATTATCTCAGAAGTAGGATACTCATTTTTTTCCGTTATCAACCCATCACTCAAAATAACATTCCTGCTTTTCGAAATGTCCTTCAAAGTATAACCACATGGCTGTTCAAAGTAAAATTCCCATGCATTTTCTTTCCCAACTTGACTTTCTTCCAGATACGAATTCAAATTAGATTGCATATCTATAACCGGAATATAGTTATTTTCCATAGCATAACGCACAAGCCCCATATTAGTCATAACATGAGAAAAAAGTCCCACTTTACAAGTGGCTCTTCTGATTACAAAAAAAGTTTTGTCCGGATTTTCATTTCCATATGAGACGGTTCTTTCCCGCCACTTCCATTTTGTATACACATCATTTATGAAAGTAATTTTTTGTATTTTCTCTTTTACCTTCATTCTTTTTTCTCCTGGGAAATAAATCTGTTTTCGCTAAGGCTATACCTGCCGCCTTTAAAAAATTTATGTTTAATTACCCACCATCCCGGCACCCATATATATTTATGCATGGCCGGGGACGCGCTGCCGATCATCCAGCAATTTCTGTCACATTTTCTGGTGCATTCTCTTACCTTCTCCGCCTGCTCCGAATTCCAAAGTTCCTCCCAGGACTTTTCATGAAGATTTCCCATGACCGCTTTCTTTTCCATTCCATTGCAGGGAATCACATCACAAAAAGGATCGATGAAGAAAGCATTTTGCGACATATCGCAGGGAAGAAGTCTTTTATTTCCATAAATGTAATTGATTAAACCATGATTAAAATAGGCTCTGAACCATTTTTTCGGCGATTTACTTTTCAGGAGTTCATTTATCAGTTTTTCAAAATTCTGAGCCACTTTATATTTATTGTCGATTTTGTTATCTGTTTTTCTGAAATAAAAAGAATTATGAAGCGTTGCTGTTGCAAATTCCATTCCTAAATCATTGGATATTTCGTATAAGGGCAGCAGATCTTCGCAATTCATATCCTGTACCGTCATGCCAAAGCCGACATCAGGATGTCCCATTTCCACCAGCTTCTTTAACGTACCGTAACCACGATTAAATCCGTCAGGTATGCCTCTTATGGCATCATTGGTCTGCTGCAACCCCTCAATACTAATCCGTATTCCGATTTTGGGAAATTCTTCACAAAGAGCAATTATTCTGTCCGTAAAATAGCCGTTTGTGGATACTACGATTCTATCGGATTTCTTATAAAGTTCTCTCACAATTTCGGAAATATCTTTTCGGATAAATGGTTCTCCTCCTGTTATATTGGTAAACGCCATCTCAGGAAGCTTCTTTATATCGTCTAAGGTTATCTCTTCCTCAGGCCTTGTCGGATCACGAAAGCAGTCACACATATTGCAGTGCGCATTGCAGCGGTAAGTTACTATTACTGTTCCATATAATGTTCTTCTGCTCATATATATCCTTCCTATAAAATTTTCAAATATAATTTTTTTATTTATCGCACAATAATTATATAACTAACAGTTACACATCCGCTAAAGTATAACATATATTTCTTTATCATTCACATATTATACTTCTAATACACTTAGAAAATCTTAACATTTCCCCATTCAACTAAAATGAATTTGTCGTCAACAGGGAGGCGGAGTACAAGTAATTGCTAGATATTTCTCTTTTTTATCCTTTATTTCCGGAAACCGAAAAGTTTCTCTTAGCTTATTTTCAATTTTTTCAATACTAAAACTTTTATAGCAGAACGTTAAATAATGTTCTATAAATACATTATCACCAGATCCTGCTTCTTTCTTCTTCAGCGGTTTACCTATTTTACCATAGAACAGCAAATTTATCTACATCCCTCAGATCTTCAGATCTTTTTTCCCGTTTGTCATGGATAACCTTCCTTTTTCATCTTCCCAACTACCACATCATTTGGATACCCATTCATAAAGGCTGTCCTCTAGAATGTATATGTCAGCGGGAATTTTTCTTTAAACACTTTTTCTTTATCGCTTCCTTTAGTTTTTAGCTCAAGCCGTTGCAGACTTTCATACTAATGAACATCTTGTGGAGCATGTTGAAAGAAGTCTGATCAAGAACCCTGTGTTTTTTGCAGAGTAGTCCAAGACTTTGTAAAACAACATGTCACAGATAAAGCCGTTCCACTCGGGCTGGACAACACGGGAGTTTTCCATCAGGTTATTGGTTGAATGTCTATCCACAGCCATGGCATAGCAAGCAATATAATGATGGTTACTACCCTTTGTTCCATAATGGTAAACCACATATACGCTTACCTAATCGCTTATGAAAGCAAATTCCTCCGCCTCATAAGCTTCTTTGGCAAATTGAATAAGCATTTACATCAAAAATCCCTTCATTCCATATTTCAGTTCAATTTTCTACGCAAAACACCTCAAAAGTATAGTACTCAAGATGGTGTGTTCCCAAAGAAGACAATGTATACTTTTCAGTTAGTTCATCAATAGTTGACTGATTTACATTTGTCAAAAAACACCAAATCTTATCATTCTTTTCTATTACAGGATCTACAAATTCTATTGTTTGCAAATTCGATACTTCAAATACCTCCATGTCATTTAGATAATAAGACAGACACCCCTGCATATGTTCACCATCTGCCAAGACTATATCATTTTTATCTATTTCTTTCAAAACAACTGAGAAATCATCATAGTAATCTTTTCTAATCCCTTCCCATCTAACAAACTGCGCAACATTAATAATACTTACCAAACATACAATTAAGCAGCAACAGCACAACAATATTTTTTTTCTTTTGTTAAATGCACATAACCAGGCAAAGCAAAACCAAAAACAACCGGCAGCAACTATCATATATCTTGAAACAAAAATAGGACGGGCAATTAACGAAACTATAATTCCTAACAGTACAGTCAGAATCAACACTGCACTTCCCCATAACTCCCATCTGCTAAATTTATTATTCAATTCCTTTACTGTTATGTAAAGTAAAATAATATATAATGTAGCAAGTGCGATCCCCAGAATAATATCTAAATAGAATTTTTCTATCCGTGGTTCAAACAGAAAACGGAAATAATCGTAAATAGAATTAATTGTTATTTCCCCAATCCAATAATCCCCTAAAACCTTACCAAATTGTCTGATAAAAACAAAAATCCAAGGAATATATAGAAAACAAGAAACCAGAACACTTAAAATCCATTTTTTTATAATTTTCTTATCACATTTTTCAAATAACAGTATTCCGAAATAAATTACTACTACCGCTACACATGAGAAGTAATGGGTATACGCTGCCAGCACACTAAAAATAGTGAAAGGTATCCATGCTTTGTACCCCCCCTCTCTGTTACTAACTCTTCCGCATAAAAAAAGCTTGCAGTAACAAAAAACATCGCCCAGCTATATCCTCTGATTTCGACACCATAGATTAAAAGATTTGGCATTCCAACAAGGAGGAGACCAAATAACGATGCAGCCATAATTCCTGTTTTCTTAACTATCTTGGCAGTAATCCATGTCAACATTAAAAAGTATGGAATAAAAGATGTAACTTTCCCTATAAAAATAACATTTAAACCCAGTGGCTGAAAAATGGAAATAAACAACTTAAGAATAAAATAGTACAACGGTGGATGTACATCCATCGTAGCCAATTTTAACATTTCAGCCCAATTATGCCTTACAAGTTTTAAACTGAAAACTTCATCTACCCAGAGAGAATTACTCCTTGAACAATATATAACTATTATTAAAAAAAGAATAGAAAAAAGAAAATTTCCCACATACCAAAGCTTTAATTTAGGACAACCTTTATATATATCATTACCCTCTTTCATGATACGATCTCTAAAACTCCTTTCTCAGTCTGAAAATTATTGTGCCAGCAAAATTTTCCATTATAACTTGTAAATAATTTGACCTGTTAAAACGAATTTGTTGCCAAAAAAAGGGGATCCGGCGCGCATGTGATTTTTTGGGGATTCCGGTTTAAATAAGCCCCCCAAAAGCCGAAGGAACTTTGTGTAAAAATATTATGTTTACATTCAGCCATCAGCTGCATATCTCTGAAACTGTCATTCCCATTATTCCAATCTACAAAATACACCTTGTCTCTACTGAAATCCAGTCCAAATATTTTTTCATTCTTCTCACACCACCCTGTACTTTTTTCATCACAAAAGAAGAAAAACACAGGGTTTTCAACGTTTCTTTTTATATATTTTACTGCACGTTTAAAAAAACCGAATTTATAACAGTCCCCGTTCACAAAAAGCATATCACTTCGTCTGGCATGAATCGCCACTGAATTGGTACTGTGTATAAGTTCGAGAATTTCTCTGTTTTTTTTATCCTTTATTTCCGGGAACCGAAAAGCTTCCCTCAACTTATTTTCAATTTTTTCAATACCGAACCCTTTATACCGAAATGCTAATGAATGCCCTATAAAGACATTATCCGGATATTTTCTGAAAATATTTATACTGTTATTTTTTTTTCTGATCAGCTCTTTCTGCAACATACTGCGCATATAACGTTTAATATGGTAACCCGGTTTTGTTCTGAAAAAAGCAGAAAGTACCTTTCTGCTCTTCGACTTTAAAGTTGCCGGCTGTTTAATCACAGGTAGTTTATCAGGTATTAAATTTGCGAGTTCTATACCCTCTTCCGAAAAAGCTTTTGTAATATATGGTGAAAAGTTCCAGTCTTCATTCCAGAAACTGCTTTTGCCTACTTTGTCCAAGATCCGCCGCCACTGTCCGTCAGTGAACAACTCCTTCGCATCCGGTACCCTGATGCCGAATATTCTCTCTAATTCATATCCGTTCCATTGCGAAAACATTCCGGGCATATACGGCAGTTCATATATCAACTTCTCAATATAGTATTCACCTTCAGGATTTGCTTCTTTAATCGCCAGGTATTCCGCATAATCAAGCATTTGATTTCCCAGACCGGAATCCATATGAACTATTCTCATCAAACGCCTCCCAAACTTCTCTGATAAAGGCCGGATAACCTGTCACAATATTCTTCCACTGTATCAAACTGCTTCTTTTTACAATTCTCTGTAATATTATTAAGTAAATCTCCCTGTGACCAGAGCAGTCTGACCTTTTCCCGTAAATCTTCAGAATTTCCGCTTTCGAATAATATTCCTGTATAGCCGTCTATCACCAGTTCCGTTATTCCTCCGATTGCCGCCCCCAGGACCGGCGTTCCGTACCCGATAGATTCCATTACTGAAAACGGACAATTCTCATACCACTCTGACGGATAAATACTGAATTTAGCTTCCGCTATTAATTTTATCAGGCTGTTTCCTTTTAAAAAGCCCATATTTCTAATATTTTTTGCTCTATTTACTTCTTCTTCCAAAGGACCGCTTCCTGCAAATATAAAAGAGATGTCATCTAACTCCTGGCAAACCTTTAATAAAGTTGAAAGCCCCTTTTCCTCAGAATATCTTCCAAAATACAGCACATAATTTTTCTTTTGTTTATTTGCGCAGTTTTCAGTATCAACGAAATTGTGAAGTGTAACTGTTCTGCCTGTAAATAAAGGATTAGAATCAAGCTTCTGCTTCATAAAGTCCGATGGGCAGATAATTGTATCTAAATATCGGTAGGTTTTCAGGCAGCGATATAAAAAACCTTCCATACTTCCCAGAATACTTTTGATCCTTGAACCATGAATGCAGCGGAATCGGCTGCAGTTATTAAACGCCCCTCCCAAACATCTGTCGCAGTTCTCTCCCGTAGATGGTATCTTCATCATATGATTAGGACAAATTAACTGATAGTCATGTGCAGTATAAAAAATTACAATCCTCTTTCCGGCTTTCTTCTCATATAATTTAATTTCGTAAATAATTGAAGGCGTCAGCTGAAAATTAAAATTGTTTAAATGTATAATATCAGGTGAAAATTCCTCCAGAACTTTCTTTATCTTTTTTCTTGCCTCAATTGAATAAAGAATTCTAGCAGGATACAGAATTTTTTGCAATTTTCCTGTATGAAAATCCATTTCTGAGGTATAACTCTCAGCATGATTTCCGTTTTGGATGATCCATTCCAAAATATTGTACTTCATGGCCGGCTTTCATAAGCTGTTTTCCAACTTTAAAAATATATGTTTCTGATCCTCCTTTAGGATAAAGAAATTTATTCACCATTAAAATTTTCATTCTGATATCCCTCTTTTACTTTTGCAGAATATATAAATTTAAAGTTTCATCAACTACCTTATCCCAATTATACTTATCACATATATAGTCTCTGCTTATTTTCTGATAATTCCGCACAACTTCCGGCGCATTCAAAAGCTCATTCATTTTTTCCTTTAAATCCATTATGTTTCCTTTTTTAAAAGTTTCAGCATAATCATCAACAACTTCCGTATTCTCCTGAATATCACTTACCAGACAGCAGTTGCCATAGCTCATTGCTTCTAATAAACTAAGAGCCATTCCTTCCACATCGCTGGGAAGGACAAATATATAAGCATTCGAATATAACTCCTCCAGACAATGTCCATGAACAAAATCCGTCATTATAATCCTGTCGTCCTTTGATGCCATTTCTTTAATCTGACTCATATACTCATGACTGTGGCTGCTTCCCCCGGCAATCACAAGTTTCTTCTCTGTTGTAATTTGAGAATATGCCTCGATTAAATAATGTAGCCCTTTCTCCGGAACAATTCTTGCAAGGAAAAGTATATATCCATTTTTTTCAAGTCCATATTGCTGTGAAATAAGGTCAGCCGTTCTTATTTCCGGTCTGTTTATTCCATTGGGAATAAATTTAGTCTCCCGATTATATTTTTCGCCAAAATAATCCTGCATGTTCTTTGAAAGGACTATCACTTCATCAGCATATCTTGCCGCTATTTTTTCACCAAACTTCAATACCTTTGCTGCAAAATCACCCCACTTCGAACGTTGCCAGTCCAGGCCATGAATTGTTGCAACAGTATGAATGCCAAAAAGTTTCGGCAGCCATAGCATTGTACAGGGTCCTTCCGCATGAAAATGGATTACGTCATAGCCACCAAACAGAGCCCTTACCGTAGCAAAAAAAGAATAAACAATCGCATTTAAAGAACTGGCTTTAGGTGTAGGAATTGTTATTAATCGTATCCCGTTATAATACTTTCCTCTGCGCTGATCAAATTTCTTTCCTGCCGTATGCCTCCCATACCGATTATAAGCATGAACCTGGCACCCAAGCTTCACCATACGGGTAGACAATTCATCCACTACAATCTCCACTCCACCTTCTCTCGACGGTATCCTTTTATGCCCGATCATAGCTATGCGCAGAGGCCGGCCTCTTTTCCCTTTTGGGACAGAATCCTGCTCCTTATTGACATCCGATTTGCTTATTGATATTTTATCAATATTATCCTTTCCTTTAAGCCATTCCCGGAACAAATAAAACACAAAAGAAAAATTAGTATCCAGATATCTGGGAAGCAGCCTTTTCGGATCCTGTCCGATTCTAAACAGCCATTCCATACAGAACTCCTGCATCCATAACGGCGCCCTTCTGATAGTGCCGGCATGAAAATCAAAGCCTGCACCTACGCCAAGCATAACACCGCAGACCTTTCCGTCATGCGCCGCCATCCATTTTTCCTGCTTTGGAGCCCCCAACCCTATCCAGATAAAATCAGGGCGGCAGGCATTAATTTTTTTAACCGTTTCCGCATCTTCCTCCTCGCTCATCGGACGGAACGGAGGGGAATACATGCCGACAATTTTCAAACGCGGATACTGCTTCATAAGCTTTTCTCTTAACGCATCCAAAGTTTCCTGTCTGCTGCCATAAAAATAGTGGCGATATCCCTTATCCTCTGAAATGCTGAAAATTTCCGGCATCAAATCCGGCCCGGGCACCCTACCGGCCTCCCGGAAACCGGAACGGCGCTGAACAATGGATAACGGTTTACCATCCGGAATATTCATTGCCGCGTTATTTTGTACATCCCTGTATTCTTCATCCCGATAAGCTGTAACAGTAGTATGAACATTAGAAACACAAATGTAATGTCCTTTAAGCTCCTTCAAATGCTGAGCAATATAACTGACGGTTTTCTCCATGTCAGTCACATTAATTTTAGTGCCTAATATACTGCTGTAATTCAATTCTGTTGTCATTCACTTTCCCTTTTTACCTAATCTATAATGTTGTCAGCGATGCCGTCTGTTTATCACAGAATATACCTTATCCCTGAAAATTGCATACAAATATCTGAATTCTGACGTTCTTCCAAAAAACAACAGGAAAATCCCATTAAAAATCAAAGTAATTATAACTGCCATAATGGCAAAGGAAGCAATCGTTATTTCCTTCATAAAAACATTGCTACACATCACACAGCATACAGCCGCCAGTATAATGACTGATATATACCTTACAGCATCATAAAAATATACCGCCGCTTTTCTTTCAAAGCAAACCTTATATATAATGACTGGTCTGATAATATTAGCCAGCAGCCCAGAAATAATTGTACCAATATAGACCCCCAGCAACCCTATCTTTATTACCAATGCCACAGATATGATAAGATTAACCGCCCCCTGTATCAGCGGAAGATATTTATCCTGCTCAAATACTCCCGCAGCAGTTTTATAATTTGACAATACAACCCGTTCTCCCTTAAAATAATAGTCAATCAGTATTGCGGCGATAACCGCTCCCGGCAATATCCATTTATCCCCAATCCACAGACTTATCAGCGGCGTCAGCAAAATATAGAACCCCACCGCCGAAAAACCATATATCCAGGAGGCAAAAAAGCGATAGATACAAAACATATTGTATTGCTTCTCTCTGGACTCCGTAGCAATCAGATTTCCAAAACTGGAAATTACCGAATTGAAAATAATATTTACAAAATTTGATACCGATGAAATTACCAGGTTATAATTGTCTACCTTTCCTGACATCGCAACATTAATAAAGCCGGTAATTATAATGGAGTCCGTTTGAAGCCGCGCCACATCTCCTACCTTATGACAGACAAGCGCTCCCGTCTTCTTTTTTATATCAGCAGTTTCCTCTTTTGTAAGCTTTTCCATATTTTTGTCTTTTAAATATGGATATTTATGATTTAAATAAATATTTGCAAAAATTTTCTGTGCCAGTTCTATCACAGAGGCAGAGATTAAGTAACCATAAAAGCTGGAAGTGGCAAGAATTACTATCGTCTGAACTAAGGTGGTCATAATCTTAGTAATAGTTATCACATTTGCCTGAATATAATTCTTCTGTTCGGCATTCGGCAGACTGTATTTATATGCTACAAAATAGGAGCTTACCGTATTAAAAAGGAAAATCAGATAGAAATTTATCAAATCCTGTGTATTCTCAATACCCACAGGATCTTTTATGATATATTTTAAAAATGGTACCAAAATTAAGCCTACAACAGCTACAATAAAAGCAATCATACGGTATGCTTTTTTATAATACTGCATATAAGCCTTAATCTTTTCCCTGTCTCCCTTGGCAACCGGAGCATAAAGACTGAAATTTATTGCAGTGCCAACCCCTAACTCAGCCAGGGAAAGCACAGATAAAATATTTGTATATGTGCTATTAATCCCCAGAAGGGTCTCATCGAGCCGCATTACAAACACATAACGCAAAACTGCATTCAGCAGCAGTGTAATTATATTACTGACATAGCCAAACATAATATTTCTGGCCGCATAGTTTACTCGTCCCATTCACTGCTTCTTTCTTTTTCAATAGTTTTATTATTTTATCACACTATGACAGATTATTCCACCTCATCTATTTTAAAATAAGAAAGATATTTTCAATAATTTTTATAATATTTTATACTGTGACTGTCCTCTTTCATTATTTTCTCTCTACGCCTACAATCCTTTCCTTCCTAAAAAATTGACATGCAACCTGATTTGTCCATGCATTAGGATCATCCAATACTTCCATATGCATCAAAGGACCCTGTTCCTGATTTATCTGAGGCAGTTCAACATCTTTTATGTTATCATCCAAAAGAATATCAAGTCTTTCCTCCATTTGTTCCTTATAATCATCTGCCTGCCCGCTTACTACATAATCTATACATTGAAACATTGTAGACTCCCGTATAAAACTTTTGCCAAGAATTGTTAATACAACACATAAAATAACCATAGGTAAACTGCATGTGATTCTAAATGTATGTTTATTTAATAAAAATGGTTGTCTTTCCTTTTGAGCATTTTTTTTACTCAAATAAACAAAAAGCCACCCCAACACATAAACAATTACAGCCGTTGCAGTTAAAAGGAATACCTGAAAAATTGTGTTTGGCACTCCTCCCGAAACCTCAGTACCCGCATATATGCCCGGAGCAAACATAGCACAATAAGTACAAAACATAAATCCCGTAAAAACAATGGGGTGCGTAAATTGAAAATGAGTTCCTTCTCTCAGCAAAGTATCCCAGACTAAAATAATTAAAATTATTAAATAGATAAAAACTATTGGACGTTCTATTGCATAATTTCTTATAGTCATTATCCCTTCATAAAATGATTCCAATATTGTTCCTATCACTTTCCCTATAGAAAATGACAGTTCACTGCCGCCGCGTACTTTATTTCCAGGCGCTGCCATACTTATTACAAGCCCAACACCTTCTGCCACTAAAGGTATTAATAAAAAATAAATCTTTTTCTTTTTCGCTCCATATATAACAAGTAAAGAAACCAGAATAATAGGCGAAAGCAGAGCTGAAAGATAGCTGGCACCTCCCAACATAAACATACACAAAAAAGAGACCACCCAATATCTAACTTTATATGTGTCAATAAATTTAAAAAAACAATAAATAGAAAACAATGCCCAGAAATAAGGTATAATATAATGAGTAGTACCATTATACCAAAAAAAAGCTGATTTTGTTTTGGGCATAAATTGTATCATTGTAAATAATAAACTACTATTGAGTATATAAAAAAAACTTTTAGAGAAGCCGAGTTTATTTACAATCAAATATTTAGCTAATAACGATGTTCCTAGGATTATTAGCCCAATCATAATAACAGGAACAATCCAGTAAGCATTGGAGGAAAACACTTCCGGCTGTAAAGTAAAAAGAAAAACAGACGACCAAGTTCCCTGCCAGCCTTTATAATAAAACTTTACGGTTTCACAGGCAGCTTTCAATACATCTATTAGCGAATGCGTATCCAGCCATGCAGAATGTGTCCAGGCTCCATAGCCATAGTCATCACCAGAAGCATGTACATAGCGACACATATAAAGTAATGGTAATAAGCTTATCAGAAAAGCGATTACTGATATTACAGCAAACATCTTTTTTACGGAATATGATTTTATTTTAGTATATATATTTTTTATATGCTTGTCCAAATTGGCTCCTCCTTTAACAGGCATTGTATATCATTATAAAACAAATTGTCCATCTTTTGCAGGCCATACTGTCCATTCACTTGAGCGAACGGTCAGTTTTATTAAGGCTGATTTTAATCTTTCTCCCTTTTTTATATATTATCCACAATATAAAGAAAACTATCGTAGAAATCAGACCTATTACTAAATCATAATTCATATACACAAATTTTATCTTATTTATCCCTTTTTCCAGGGGAATTGCCATCATTCCGTTTGTCTTAAGGATTTCAACCTTATTACCATTTACATAGGCTTTAAATCCTCTGTCATATGGTACGCTGAAAAAAGCATACTTTGTCTTATCCACAGCTATGGTACATGTAAAACCGCAATAGCTTTTTTCCAATATTTCTGAAGCTTCCCTGTTCCTTTCTTCCACAAGTTTTTCTAATTTGTATGAAAAGATTTCCTCATCTTTCTGTTTATCATATTTTTTTAGTACATCGGAAACTTTATATTCATCTTCATCTGAAACAATAATACATTTCAACATGGCTGCCGGACGAAGTTCATCGGATATCTTCAAAAAGTCTGAGCTTGTCATATACATATTATATGCACTTCCTATCGGTACCGCCAGGTCATGTTCATATAAATAGTAATCCTTTTCCGAACTGCTTACTTTTTGTAAATATTCAGTGTCTTTCTTCAATTCCGTAGAAATATAGTATTTCCCTCCCAGCAGTTCCCGTGTTCCTTCCGCCGTTTCCGGTGTAAATACCGGTCTTGATGTACCCAGCGCTTCATAAAAATCATAAATAGATGCATTTACCATCGAGGTAAAAGATCCTGTCCCCGGCAATGATGCTGCCATTAGTAATGTATTATCACTGCTGTCAAATCGATACCGTTCATCCGGCAATGTAAACTTCTGAAATGCCATAAGCCGGCTATAATACTGCTGGGACGTCTGCGGTGATATTCTTTGATAAAGCTTGGCTGTGTATCCTGTGGTAAATATACTGAAGATTACTACAGCACATCCCATACAAATAAAATAGCTCCTCTCTTTCTTTATCCCCAAAGTTATCAGCCAGGTAAGCAGAACCCCCGCTATTCCCGTTAATGACAAGACAAGAAACACCCTAGGCTGGTAAATAAGCTGAAATTTATGTTCAGACCACCAATAAGAACCGACTGTGATAAAACACATAAACAGAAATAGGATAAAGGATATCCTTTTTACAGGATATTCTTTTCTGTTTTCCATGACTATGGCCGAAGCCAAACTCATTAATAAAATAAGCATATAAAGCCATCGATGATAATTTGTATCTGAAAACATTCCAAATGCACTGTTTATAATCGGTATCCCCGTAGCCACAATGCATATCATCAAAATCCTGCCAAGCCAGTTTTTCCAGTTTTTTATAATATAGCACAGAACCAATGACAGACCTATCATCGGCAGATAAGCAGACCAGGATGTCCAGTCATACTCTTTGATGCATGACTGCGAGTTCATTAACTCTCCCGGAAATAACAAAGTACGTATTATCTGAAGGAAATCCCTGTTTCCTGTATAAATCCAATGGTCTAAAGGAAGCAGTCTGGTGATTCGGGGATTCTGCATGGTAAAAAGAACAGAAGGGATAAAAATGATACCAGCCATTCCCACTCCCAAAATTCCCTCTGCAAAGCAGCTTCCTATCAGCTTCCGTTTTTTCCATAAATTGATACCTTCTCTGCATAAGAAATAAAGGATAAGAAATATAACTTCCTGGATAAAAAAATAATAGTTCACAAAAGCATTCACGAATACAGCAAATGCCAATATCCCCTTTTTCCCTTCTCTCGTCAGTCTTTCATACCCAATTAATAAAAGAGGGAAAAAAGCTACCGCATCGTGAAAATGGTGAAAAATAAGATTTACACATTGAAATCCGGAAAAAGCGTATAATACGGCTCCCAATGCAGCATATTTCTTACCTGTAAAGCGCTTTATATAACCATATGCCAGTGTGCTTGCAGTCGCATATTTCATCATATACAACCATCCCACAAGAAAGGGATAAAATCTGGCCGGAAATAAAAACGAGAGCCATGCGAAAGGGCTTCCAAGCACATAAAATCCTAAAGCCCCAACAAAGCTGGAACCCAGATCGATACTCCAGTTCCACAAGAACCCTCCATTCTTCAGGGAATTATTTGCAAGCATATGAAACGGTATCTGCTGTTCGTTGAAATCATTGCACAACGTAAAAATACCATTGCCTCTTATAATCAGCAAGGCAAAGCTCAGCATAGCAATAACAAAATTTATAATAAAAATCTTTAGATAATCTGATTTTATTCCTTTTTTAACTGCAGTATTTATACATTTGATTGGCTTCATTTATCTTCTCTTTTTCTTATTAATAATCCTATGCATATTCCATTTAATATACATAGGATTTTATTGCAAATTCCTTTATGTCAATAAGTCGCTTCACCGTCATGCTCCAATAAAGAAACAGAAAGCATATGCTCCAGCCCATTCACTTCCTTAATGAGCTCACTTTCCTGTTTTGTTCTGAGTTCAATAATCATACTCAATCTTTCACCGGACATATTTCTGGATTTAACTTTACTGTATTTACTGTATTTCTTAACCGCTGTGAGGATCTGTTCTTCCGCCTCACTGCTGTCTGCATTGATTACCATCAACATAGGAGTTGAAACTACTGGCATTTTATCAAGGAGCAGAATTCCTATAGTTATTAAAAGTGACAAAATAACAGCCACTTCTGCCAGACCTGCTCCGCAAATAATACCAACACTTATAGACCAGAATAAAAATACCAAATCCATCGGGTCCTTAATAGCCGTTCGAAACCTGACAATCGAAAGCGCGCCAACCATACCAAGTGAAATAACAATACTAAATTGAATCGTCAATATTACTGCTGATGTTATCAAACATAACATTGCAAGTGAAATATTAAAGTTTTTAGAATAAAAAGTTCGTCTTGTTACAGTACGGTATACCAAAAATATGTAGAACGCCAAACAAGCAGTGATGAGAAAAACCACCATTATTTCCTTAAAGCCCAGTTCCATACTGGAAAATCCTTCCAGAAAAGATTTTTTAAAGATATCAGAAAAACTCATTTTAAACCTCGTTTCTTTATATAGCATATTTTCTGCAAAGATAATATTTGGAAAATGCAGTCTGTGTCATATTTTCCATCTGCAGTGTATTATAGATATAGTCCGGTAAAAACTCATCAAATTTAACCTCCAGCAAATGCTGGCCGGACGGCATAATAGGACGTGTTGATAAATCTTTCTCCCAAAACTCCTCAACCTGAGAAGAAGAGCGGATATTTTTATCAAAAGTTATTCTCACATTTCCTTCCTTGCCTACATATGGAACCCTATCATATTCTACAATAATTTTAGGACGAAATATACGGGTCATTCCATTGAGGAAAAAATTCCGTACCACCTTGGAGGTATTTCCTGCTATTTCCGCCCATTGTCCTTCTATCATGGCCGCAGCCTCTCCTTCTGTAATAGCACAGGACTCTTTTTGTATTTTTGCCCCAACCTTTCTTTTAATTTCCAGATGAATCCTCCCCTTATCATTATTATAATAACGAATTCGGTATTTTTCTCTAGGATTATTTCCATCCTCTTTTTCATAAAATGCACTGTTATAATAATCGTCAAAATAAAGACTTCTTATGGTATAGTATCCCTTTTCGTCCACATGAGAATCTCTGTCCAGCAGAATACTTATTTTTTCTTCCATTTGCAGCATCTGCAGATCAGAACAAATATATTTTATTTCATATCTGTATTTGGCCTGGTTTCTCATCTGATTTTTCTATTCCTTTTTATATCCACACCTATTAATGTAACTAATATAATCGCCATTAATGTAAAAAGTATAATTCCATGTCGACTGAAAATAACATCTAAAATTCCTTTATCTGAAGGTTCATCTATGAGCTCTGCATTTTCTTCTGGCAGCTGATATTCCTCAATTGTTTCTATAGCAGGGAGATCATTTGCCTGTGCTTTCATAATAGAAAATGTTTCTTCCTTCTTATAAGTAAATGCTGTATCTAAAAATTTCATTCTCTGTTCAAGATACGATTTTAAGAATAGTACATTAGTTTCCAAATCCGCATCCGTCATAAAAATGCTTCTTTCACCAGGCCAACGGATTTGATCCATATATATTGAGGGACTCAAAGATACAACTAAATCATCAATTTCTGTATTAACTATTTCATTTAAAACAGGATAAAAATGCTCCTCCCATTCCATTAACACGGTCTGGTAAAATTCTTCATTTCCACATAACCTGGCGTACCATCTGCTTATTTGATTAGATGCTAAAGAGTTATTGATGGCAAACAGTTCATTTCTAAGATCAAAGCCTCTCCCCATTGTATTATCCAAATCCCATACGGGCCCATCATACAGCAAGCTCTCATCTTCTTTTTCTTTATACATATAATGGCTTGTTACTCCCATATCTAAATCTTCATAAATCTCTTCTATCAAATACATCCTGGCAAAAGATTCTTTATCCAAATACTCAAAAATTCCTTTTCCAGTCACTGGATTTACATAATCATCTGCATATAAAGCGCCCAACATGTCGTTAAACCACTTATCTAAAAACAAATATTGGCTGTCCGTCATTTTCTTAGGATTATGCACGACAACAGGCTGTCCATTCTCAAGATACATAACATTTTTTTCGTATATAGCTCTTTCGGGATAATCTATCTCTAATAAATATCCATCGTCAATATTAATCCTGTTTTTATTCACTTCGATTCTTTCTGTTAATTGATACAGCCCCCAATATTGTCCATTTATATATAGATCAATGAACCGGCTGTCCGGAGTATAGGATAAGCCTCCTTCTTCTGCCATTTGAAAACCTATTTTATTTCTTATAAATGTTCCATCATAATAATTAGCTATCAATATCCACTTCTTTGCATCCTTCATTCCCAAAAGATCAGCTTTTGAATGTGTTTCTATACTATATGATTTCTTTATTGCATCCCAGGATGTATTTCCTCTCCCACTTAACTTGTCCAATTTATCTGAATATAATTCTTTTCCCTCTTCTGAAGTAATAATAATAAATCCCTTTTCTTTATTACCTTTTTCAGAATTTATATAGTCCATATTTCCACTTTTGGTAATAATAAAGACAGCCGGCAAGTTTGCAGACACTAAAAACTGTATTTTCCCCTGCTCAACTATTTTATTTTTAGAAGTATACAAAACAATAGAATATTCCTGATTAGTTTCAAAGTTTTCTAAATATTCACCACTTTTCAACTCTGTTTCTGCTATTTTCACTTTAGCATCACCATTAATACTCAATTTAATTTTGCTTAATTCAGCATATGATGGCAAAAAAGCATAGTACAAATTATCATTGCCGTTTTTATTTACTGCAATTCTGTAATACTTACCTTCCCCGGCAACATCAAATCCTACTTGACTCGCTATGCCAACTTCTTTGCTATTCTCATCATTCTCTATTTTTACAAATAAAACAGAACAGATTACCAGCAGAACAATACTTGCAACCCCTAAAATGCTATGTCTGATCCCCATTAATCCTCCGACTGTACATTATAATATTTTATATACTCTTCTTGTACAAATAGCTTATAAATTATACTACTAAAAACAGTATTTTACAACTTTACATATTAATAAGCAAAGTCAAATACATGTTAAATTGTTTCTCTGAACACTGTCTGCTGTTCATCCCAGCTAATGTCAGACAATTCTGCCATCTCCATCAATTATCACCCAATTATCCCACAATTCATGCAGCAACTGCGGCTCAATCTCCTGGCTGTTTTTATGCTTAGCCGGCCGTATAACAATTTTATCCGGCGTTCTATTCAGCCTGGCCCCCCAAAAGCTGAATGTACTGTTCGCACATATATTATGCCTGCAACAGCTCATAAGCTCCATATCATAGAAACTGTCTTCACCTTTATTCCAATCAACTATAGTATACTCATCTCCATGATAATTCTCGCACAAATACGCTGTATCATCAGAAAATAAATAGAAATGTGCATCCGTCACACGGCTTTTTATATACTCTTCAGCCGCTTTATAGTAACTATTCGTACAAATTCCTCCGAACATAGCCTCATTTTCAGGATCAAGATAATCCCCCCGCCTGATATGTATACTGACAGAATTTTCTGCTTTCATCCGTTTTTTTGCAGTTATATTCTGACTATTTGTAGATTCCGGAAATTGTATTTTCTCCTGGAGCAAGGGTATTATATCATGGTAATACTTTTCGCAGGCCCAATGCCCTTCTAAATAAACATCGGACATGTTAAAAATTTCGGAATGATACATATCACTTTCATAAAAGTGTTTATTCCTGGCAGGAATCAATTTCCGCTCCAGTTTACCTAAAATTCCACTCTTCCCCAATAGAACTTCCTTTTCTTCAGCGCTGCAAGTATCAAACTGCAGGTCTTTAAACTGTCTCAGCTCCAGCGAACGCCTTGCAAAAACCTTTTCCTGCATGGAAGAGTCTTCAAACCAGGAAATATCCAGCTTTGCATCTTTTCCTATAGACTTGAACTTTTCATACAGCGCATATTGCTGCATTTGATTTCCAAGTCCCCCCATAACCTTAATAATAATCATATATTTACTCACTTTCTCTCAAGAGTTATTTTCACTATATAAGCAGAAAAGAATCTATTTCACAGAACGTTTTTATATAACATAAATATTTTCAGTTTCTACATAATTTAAACAATAATTATTTGACTATTCTCACAAATTAAATTATTGTATACGTTCAGCCAACAAATATTTAAATCATCGCACTATTCACATCTTAATAATACTATTCACTTTACAATTACAATTTTCATCTTTCTTAGTATTTACAATTATTCTTTCCCATTTCTCTAAAAAAACAGATCCAACCATATTCTTTCCAAAAGATACATACAATCATTCATTTGTTTATTTATCTTCTCACTTTATCAAACACTTCAAATATCATTTTTCCCAACATACACCGAACCGCTGACGGCTTTTTTACCACCCATAGCAAAAGTTTATTTACCTTATTCTCCGGCTCAGCCTTATACCTGTCTGCAACATCATTCAGCTTTTCATCTTTACAGATCTGCCGAATCCGTTCTATATATCCCATTCTCCCACCACGCAGCTCATTCTTTACCGCGAGCAAAAAAAGAAACAGCTTCTCCTCCTCCCACTGACTCTCCCAATCAGAAATATTTTTTGCCAGAAATATTTCCTTTATCGTATCTGTCAGAATCCTGATTCCCTCATACATATGCTCATCGTATTTATGAACAATGGAAGTATCGTTATAAAAATAATGATAATGAAGCGCACCTTCCAGAATTACCACCCTTTTGCAATCCAGAAGCGCCGGAAGGACAATGTTCACATCCTCTCCCATTTTTATTTCAGGATTGCAAAATCCAAGGTTATCCACAATCAGTTCTCTTGAAAAGAGTTTCATACACCGGGACATAGATATTGTCCTCCGCTCATTTCCTAACAGCCGGCTTTTTACCTTTTCCTCCAAATCCAATCCTTCATAAATTCCGGGAGGAAGCTCATGATAATGCTCTGTAACCCCTCCTGTCCTCTCAATAACAAAATTACCGCAGATAATTTCACCCGGGCTGCCCGAAGCCTTCTGAAGCATTACTTCCATCATATCCGTTTCCACCCAGTCATCACTGTCAATAAAGCTGAGATAATCCCCCATGGACTTCTTTACACCTGCCATCCAGGCTGACATTAATCCCCCATTTTCTTTATGAATAACCTCTATCCGATGATCGGCAGCTGCATATGCATCGCACATTTCCGGACTTTTATCTTCAGCCCCATCATCAACAAGGATAATTTCCAAATTGCCGTACGTCTGGTTCACAATACTGTCCACACAGCGTTTCAAATAATTCTGTGCATTATATACCGGGACAATGATACTAATTAATTTTTCTTCCATTTATCCACTCTCCCATCTATATAAATCATGTACTTTATTAAAAAAACAAATTCAATCACCTGTTTAAATATCTGTATATTGCAGTATATAATACTAATTGACATTTTTTTAGTTTATAAACAAATAATATTTATTCTATATATAACAATAATTCAATTAAGTCTTTCAACAATTCTATACCCGATCACCATTCAAGGTATTCATATTATATCTGTATATTATTTGCACTTTAACCAAATCATCAAATATATTTAACAACAATATATGCTCTTGTTTTCAATATTGCATCAATTCATATGCCAACCTGAAATTATCTGATTATTCCCTCAAATGTAATACCTTCCCCGGTACTCCCGCAACCGACACACCTTCCTGTGTCACATCACAAACAACAACACACCCCGCACCAATCGTAACCCCATCGGCAACTCTAACATCTCCAATAACAGAAGATCCCCATCCTGCCGTAATACCCTTCCCAAGCACAGGGCTTTTCGTCCCTGCCCCTGTATTTCCCACACAAAAGTTTCCGGTAATACAACAGTCTTCTCCTATCCTCGCGTCCTCATTCACTACAATAGGCGCAATATGATAAATCAAAAGCCCTTTCTCAAAACAGTTTTCCGGTATTTCAAAACCGAGCCGGTTTCCCAATACATATTTTCTTCGATGGTACCAGAAAAAAGCCATCTTATCCCACAAAGAATTTATCTTCCCGGAATCCGCTTCGCCGGATATTCTGTTTTTATGATATTCCGCATGCCTGAGTGTCCGCAAATACTGCCAAATCCTGTAGAATTTGGACCGCAGCAGCCATGCACGCAGATAAGAGCCGTTCCCGCCTCCAAAATATAAAGCTTTTTCATAAGCCAGATATTCTTTCAATTCCTTTTTATTCCGAATCATATTTATACCCTTTGTCCGCTTCAGCGGACATTAATTCAATACTTGAAACGTACTTTGTTTCGAGTTTCTCCCCTGATGAACCAACTCAGATCACCAATGCAGGCTTTCGTTAAGCACATCAAATACCTTACGGTTAACTTTCCTGTAATCAAACTGCAGTGATTTGTCATAAGCTGCCTTCGCATACGCTTCATAATCCAATAAGATTTTATCCATGGCCGTATGGATTCTCTCCACACTCCCGTCGGTGACTTCCGAGTCCTTTCCGTAGGTAAGAACCTCTTTAATCCCACCCACATCCGTTGTAATAACAGGCAGTCCCTGGCTTATGGCCTCCAGTATGGTCATGGGTATTCCCTCAAAGGTGGAATTCATTATCAGCACATCCGCTTCCTTCATTGCCCTCTGAACTTCATCAGGCTTTACCGCCCCGATAAAACGAATCCGTTTATCACCGTCTGCCAGCTTCTCCATCTTTCCCCGTTCTTCCCCGTCTCCCAGTATGGTAAAACTGCATATTCTGTCATAGGACTTAACAGCCTCGATCATCGGCCCCACATTTTTCACGGCAGATAACCTTCCGGCATATAAAAACCTGACCTCTTCCTCATGAAGATGGCGCTGCACATACGGCTGAACGACAATGGAATTTCCCACATGTACTGTGTTTTTATTGTACACACGATAATCTTCCCACGTCTCCTGTTCCAGCACAAAAACTGCCGTACTTTTTTTGATAACATGAATCAAAAAGCTCTGAAAAGCTTTTCGAATCAAGGGCGCTTTTTTAAAAAAACGCACTCTCTGCCACATATTTAAGTAAGTGCCATGGGAAAAAACATAGCAGACAGAGCCGGGACGAAGCATCCTTACCGCACCGAATGCTTCCGGCGTATGAATATAATTGCAGTCGTTTTTGCTTATTCCTATCAGTTTGCGGTATTTCCATAAGCCTTTCACATATTCCATTCTCAGGGACTTTTTCACCTTACTCAAGTCTGTGGAGGCCTGGGTTACTGCCAAAAAAGAATACTCCGACTCGGCAGTGGATATGTTAATTATCTTCCCGACTTCATCCGCATCACAGGATACTCCAACCAATAATACATCTTTCCCATGTTCCGGATATTCCTGTGACAGAAAGCTGAGAAAATTCTTTATGCTCGTTACCTGGCCGCCCACCGGATAATCTCTGTAGTTGCAGGTATCATAAAATATAAGACGGTTTTCTCTCATTCAGATTTCCTCCATCATCCCAAACAGCCGTAATGTCGGTCCGTCTCCCCATGGATAATTTCCATAATACTGGGGATATTGGCTGAAGCCCTCACATTCCGCCGAACACTGCTCCACTTTTCCGTTTTTCATCCGGGAAAGCAGATACTCTCCTGCCCTGAATATATTGTCCTCATAATCCGCATCCAGATTACCGAACTGCATGCCTCTCAGCAGCGCACAGGCAATCATGGCCGTAGCAGAAGTATCCGCCGGTCCCTCCAGCGCCTGCAGCTGCCAGGCAAAACTGCCGTCTTCCCTCTGGAATTTAACCGTTTCTTCCGCAAGTCCTTTGAAATGTTCCCTGATAAAACTAAACTGCGGTGTTTTTTCCGGCAGATAAGCGAGGCTCTCCGACATTCCGGAGGTAAGCCAGCCTACGGCTCTTCCCCAGCCGATTATCCCGTATTTCATCCCCGTATCACTGTTAAAGCCATGATAAGGAAATCCTGACCGTTCATCCATTCCTCCCTCCAGGAAATGCACCATCTGTGCAACTCCCAGCTTAACCACAGTATCATCCTCCGTCATTATCCCGTACCGGCAGAGAAAAGGGCATATCATGCCGATGGTATCCGCATAAATATGGTTTCCGTCCTTAAGCCGGTAAGGCAGATTCCCTTTGCTGTCCCTGGGATATTGCATCAGATATGACGCAAGACGCCCGGAAGCCAGCATGTATTTTTCATCGCCTGTCCTCTCATATAAATCCAGAAAGGGAATACCGTTGGTCACATTATCCACATAGTAAACGGGCATGTCCTTCCTGATCCATCTGCCAAGATATTGCTCCAGCGCTTTCATGCTGTGGCTGTCCGCGGTTCCCCGGCAGACCTCTGAAAGCCCTCTCGCCAGAAGAGCATTAGGCCAGAAAAAACGGTCAACCGGCTGAATATTGCGAAACAGCAGATATTTTTTAATAAATCTTTTGATTCTTATCTTTTGGCTTATTCTTGGATAAGTAAGCAGCTCTTCGCAGATATGTTCCTGTAATGCATTAATTTTCTGAATAGTATCCGTTCTTTGTATCAGTTCCTGTAACCGCTCCATACAGTCATCCCCTTAATCCGCTAATTTCCCCAGCGTTTTTCCTATTTGTCTGGTGCGTTCCAGATAGGCTGGCATCACCTTTTCCAAACGTGCCCTGACAGCCTTTTCCTGTTCTTTCAGCCACTCAAAGCCTTCAATCAGTTCCCCCTTCTGGCTGAGGCTCTGCACCGGAAGGACATAATCCTCCCATGTACCGAACAGATCCTTTGCGATTCCCCTTGCTTTCACGGAATACCCTACCGCCAGCGTGGGAACCAAAGACGAATAAGCCGCTATGGTGGAGTGGGTTCTTGCACCAATAAAAAAGCGGCATCGTGCGATATATCCTTTTAACTCTTCACAGCTGCAGTCTTCGACAAGTACGATTCTGCCTGTCTTACTGAAATCTCTGTACAGACTTTGCAGAACAGTCCTGTCATCATTATTTTTCCATACCACATGAGGTATCAGCGCAATATTCATATCCGTAGTATCCAGGATGTGGCTGATAAGAGCTCTGTAGTTTTCCATAGTAATTCCGGCCACTGACTCATTTTCCACTGCCATGGGGCTGAGGTTCAGTCCCACCATGTTTCCTTCCTTAAAAGCCTCGGGCACCGGCTTTTCCACCGTATTAAGAAGGAATGCGGGATCCGGTATCAGATACGTGCTGTCTTTCACACCTGCATCCTGAAGGGCCTCCCAGGTAATGGATTCCCTGGCAATAATGCAGGTATAGCGCTTCATATCATCTATAATATCCGGATCGGTTAACAGCTCAGGTTCGATGGAGCATCCCAGCAGAACGGTTTTTCCTCCCTGCTCACGAAACATTTTGTTAGCCAGCTTCAAATCCTTTAAAAGAAGATCATAGCAGTAATTATCACCGCCTATAGAAATGTTGAGGTTTCTCAGATTTTTTCCGGTGACCTCCCTGAAACGGTATCTCATGGCTGCTTCCGGGTCATGAAACAACCTCTCTTTAAGGTAATAATACACATGGATAAAAAAGTTTTTTCTTATTTTCTTTTCCTCCACCAGCGTGCATAACCCCTTCAGAGAATACGCCTCATCCTCCTCAGCGCTGTTGGTAACAACAATTGCGGGCTTGGGAAGCATACGGCATATGGTATTTGCAATAGCCTCGCACCCATGATTGCCGCTTCCGGCATGCATGTATAATACAATTTTATCTTTTTTCAACGGATTCACACCTTCCTGCAGCAGTTCAGATACTGCCGCATTTCCACATATGATACAAATCTAAATAAAGAGATGGAAAATTAAGAAACAGGATTCCTTTGACCTTGTATCCTGCGGGCAGCCCCTTCCACGCCTTCCTGTCCCGGGCCGCCTCTTTTGCAGCTTGTATGCAGCTCTCCAAACAGGCGGCCTTTACTTTTCTTTCCTGCCGTGTAAGCAAAGCCAGCTTCCCTGCGGTCAGAAGTGACGCCTGAAACAGGGCTGTCCTTCCTTTATACACATATTCGGGATATAACTGCCCTATTTTTCCACATGCCCTCTGCCAGCAGGTTATCTGATCCATATATGACGGACGAAACCCCGAAAACATAGCGCCTTCTTCATTGATATAGTAACAGTATTCCCCGGACTTTAATATGGAAACCATTTTCACATAAGGGAGCAGGTCCACCAGAAAAAGCAGATCCTCTCCAATCGTTATCCCCTCCGGGAATCGGATATCTCCAATCGTCTTTCTGTCAAAAAGAATACTCCAGCATCTGGTATTACCGGCTAAAAGGCAGTTTTCAACATAATCCTTTACAGACAGCGCAGAAGTATTCTCTCCTCCGCATATGGCGGGTTTCCTGCCTTGTTCCGCTTCCTCATTATCAGACAGCTTTCCGCCGCTCTGTTTCCAGGCAAGGCGTTTCCGATCACCGGAATTCACTTCTCTGAACTCACATATTGCCAGCTCACTTTTCTCTCTCTCTATGCATGCCCGCAGCTTTTCCAGCATTCTTTCGCCTATCCAGTCATCTGCATCCACAAAAGTGACATACTCGCCGGATGCTTCCTGCAGCCCTAAGTTTCGGGCAGAAGAAACCCCTCCGTTTTCTTTCTGAAGGAGGCGGATTCTGGCATCCTTTTTACACCATTCCTGGCAGATTCCTGCGCTGCCATCCTTGGAACCGTCATCAATAAGAAGAATCTCCAGATTCTTATAGGTCTGCCGGACAACGCTTTCCAGACAGTCGGAAATATATTTTTCTGCATTATAAACAGGTATAATCACCGAAATCTTATCTGTCACCTGGACAATTCCTCCCAGTATGCTGCAATGCGGCTGTCCCAGTCAAATCTTTTCACATTGGCATAGCCTTTCTGAATCAGCCCGGCGCGCAGCTCTTCATCCTCCAGCACACGGTTCAGGCAATCCACCGTCTGTGCATAATTATCCGGATCGGTCAGAAGCCCGGCATCTCCTACCACCTCTGCCAGGGCCGTTCTGTCTGAGGATACCACCGGGACTCCCAGCTGCATGGCTTCCAATGGAGGAAAGCCAAAGCCTTCGATCAGGGACAGGAAAAGGAAAGCCCTCGCTCCTGCCAGCAGGCTTTGCATATCCTCTGTACGCTCTATATATTTATAGCAGGTCACATAAGCGGCGGCTTCTTCACTGATTTCAAACTCTTCCGTCCCCGGTATGCCCACCACCACAAGTCTGGCCGGATTGTCGGTCTGGTGGAAATAAGCATCATAGGTCTTCAGCACTCCTGCCGCATTTTTATGGGGAAGTTTGGATGCTGTGGCATAAATATACGGTCTCTCTGGACTGAGCGCACATTTTTCTTCCGACGCTTCCACCTTATTCAGTCCATTATAAATGACATTGACTCTGCTGCCGCTTCCCGGGCACATAGCGTCAATTTCCTTCCTTGAAAATTCAGATATGGTGATAATCCGATCCGCATGCTTCATAGATGCCTTCAGGCGGCTCATAATATAGGCATTTTCAAATCGGTTCAGTACGCCGGGAAAATGCTTATCATAATAAAAAGGAATCAAATCATGTATGATTACTGTATCTTTTCCCCTGTAAAACAGGGGACGGTAGCCCCGCGGGAAAAGGATGCGATCCGCCCCATACTTTCTGGCCTTCCCCGGTACGAGAAACAGTTCCCACACCATGCAGGTAAGTTTATTCAGCGGGTTTCCTTTCATAAGGACGAAACGGATACCCGGAATATCGAAATCTTTCCTGTTATACTCATTTCCCAGGACAATAATCTCCTCACAATGCTCCCCGCTCTTGTTCGTAGCGGTAAGATGCTGTACCAAACTTTGTGCAAGATTGTATATGCCTATACTTTTTCCTTTGCCCTTAACCAATTTAAAGCAGTCAATCACCAGCCTCATAATTGTACCTTTCTTTTTTTATCTTCCGCTCTGTTTCATAAAGAACCGCCAGCCCTGCCACCAGTACTCTTCCTGTATTTCACCTCCAGTCGACGGTTCTCCGCCTGCCCGGAGCTTCTGTCTCCTGCAGTGCAGCATGTCGCTCCAATATGCCCCTGTCAAAAAGAGGGCATAATTTCTCCCCAGATATACGGAGATAAAATGCGCTTCCAGCATGGTGTACAGCGCAAAACTGAGTACCATCATGAAGCCCATATAATTTTTCTTTTTATAGCACTGCCAGATCAGCATTGCATATAGAATAACATAAACCGCCCCCGGTATGATTCCATACCAGTAGAACAGGCGTACATAGCCCATATCAAAATATTTGGTGTTTTCAGGCCGGGAGAACAGGCTCCAGTTGCGAAGGATTCCTCCTCCTCCCTCCAATGTATTCATACTGGTTATCCGGCCGGTGAAGAAGCGGTCATAGGGGTAAAAGGGACCTTCATAGGGCTCATAATAAGCCATCCAAACGGACATGCCCACACAAAAAAGGAAAGCTGCGATCCCCGCAATATACACCCAACGGCTGTCCCTGATATTTTTCCCATATGCCAAAAACAAAGACAGCAATAGAGAAAACAATAGAATTATAATTCCCGTTCTGGAATTAGTCAGGAAATAAAGCCAGATACCTGCCAGAAATATAAGCGCATAAATCCAAGACTTCATTTTTTCCCAATATAAATATATCCCCAGTGTGACCAAAACCCAATACATACAATAAAAAGCATTGGGATGCCCTAAACCAAAACAATATCGTATTCCCCGGTCACCTTCATCAACAATATACATGTTTCCAAATATTCCGGTTACCGCCAATACCACAAGTAAAATACAGCCGGATAATGTGATCCAAAAGGTATATTTCAACGATTTTTTAAAATCTATATTCTTAAAAGCCGCACAGAATACTACAAGCCGTACTGCTTCATCACGTCCTGAAAACATATAGCAGCTTCCGGCCAAAAGTAAAAAAACGAGCAGCCAAAGCCATTCTTTTAACGAGAATTTGGTGCAGCATACCTTTATCAGAAAAAGAATAAATGTAATGCGGAATAACTGACCTTCAACCGGGTTAATATATGCACTTTTATCAATGATAACAATCAAAAGCTCCAGCACCAGGCCTGCATAAAAGCAAAACTGTCCTATGTCTGCCAGCTTTCCGCCGAATTGTTTTTCTTTTTCCATCCACTTATCCTCTTAGACAGCTGATACATCATTTTCGCAGTCCTGCTTTATGCAACGCCCCATTCCAATATCCTTTTATGGTATTTTCCCAGAACCATTGCATTCCCTGCTTGAAATAAGAACCGAAGGAAATCCTGCAGTTTTTTGCTGTTTTCCAGCCCTGCTTAAATTTCAGAATTTGCAGCAGCATATAATCTCTGCAGTTTTTGCTTTGCCACAGTTCATACTTTTCATACAAAAACTGCATATCATTAAATTTCCGGATATCTTTTTCTTTAAACATTCCTGTATATTGTTCTTCGTGAATACCAATAGAAATCAGAGCTTCTTCCGTATAAGCAAAAACAGGATTCTTTTTAAGGATTTCAAAATATAAAAACATATCGGATGCCCAGTTGCTTTTTTCATCGAACCTAACATCACAGCTTCTGTAGATAGTGGCACTGGGTGCTCCAATCTCATTCCCCAGAAATAGATTCCTATAGTCATTATTCAGCCGATCGATATACCATTTTTGAGGAAAACGTGCATAAGAGCCTTTATTTTGCGGACTATCCAAAGGTACCTGCATCGTCCCGCAAAAAGCCAAAGACGCCTCCGGCTTGTTATCCAGCAGCGCCGCCATTTTTTCAAGGCTGTCTACATCGGTAAACCAGTCATCACTAAACATAATCTTGACATATTCACCCTTCGCTTCGGAAAGAGCTCTGTTCCAATTGAAAATATGCCCTAATGGTTTGGGATTATGAATATATCGAATTTTCTTCCAGTCTGATTGTTCTATCAATTCTGAAATCTCATCATTTGTGGAATCATCAGTAAGAATAATTTCATAATTTTTAAAACTCTGCAGAAAAATAGATTCCAACAGACGTTTGACTTCATTCACATTATTATAAGCAGGTATGCATATGGAAACTTTAGGTACCAGCATGTATTATCCTCCGCAGCACTTTTTTCACAAAATGGCCTGCCCGGAAAAATCCCCGGCGTATTGTTCCTGCCGCATGGCGAAGTCCTTTTTTTAAAGGTGCCTCTTCCCTAAGAATTAAAAACTCATATTCATCCGTATGCTCACGCAGATATTGGGGAAACGAATCATCAATTTTCACCAGAGTAAAAGAGGCATCTCTGCCGAATATATCCTTTCCGTCCTTAATCCGATCCGCAACATCTGACAGCACTTCTGCTTTATTATATTCCTGATGTGCCGCACTTCTCACCTTTTCAGCAACACGTTTTTTTACATCCTTTTCCCCATGGCCTCCCATGTAGCCAAAATGCCAGCCTCCGTCGTCTACGCGGATACCGCATTCCTTTCTTTCCGGGAAACGAAGTTCGCCCAGTTCTAATCCCTGTTTCTTAAGCAGCCCATAACTGCACATTTTGGATCCAATCCACTTTTTCCTTTTCACCCCCGGGAATTCTCCGGCATAAGATAACAAACTGCCTGAAACTTCCTCCATATTAAGATAGCAGTAAAATAACCGCTGCGCAAAATGATAAATCTTATTTTCATCAAAGTCAGCTATTATTTCCTTCACCTTTTCCGGATTGGGTATTTCATCCAGATCACTGAAAATAATGATATCATCATCCGTACAGTTTTTAAGCCCTCTGCCTACCGCATTTTTCTGAAAAGTATCCCTGTCATGGGTATATCCCTGAGGTGTATCATCCACTACCACATGTATAATTTTATCTGCAAATTCCGCAAACATTTCTTTATTTTCTTCATAATATAGCGGTTTTGCCTTACCTGAAAAGGTTTCCGTTGCCTCGCTGATTACAAACCGGTCAACCACAGGATCCATAACATGCAGCCGAAGCTTTAAGATATCTAATTCATTAAAAAACTGAAAGCAATCATATACCATATTTTTTCCTGTCTGTTGATTTACAAATAGTTTTTTATCTGTTTATCAACCTTCCATGTATCTTTTTTAACCTGTGCAAAAGCTTATTCTTTCGGCGGAAATCAGGATAACCGCTATTTGTACCGTACCATTTATGAAAAACAAAGGGTGTTATGCCTTCTGTCTCCGGTATCATATTCTCATGTCCAAAATACTTTGCAACTTCCAACGGCGCAATCTGCATTCCCTCCGCCTCCAAAAGGTGGCGGATTTTACAGCAGATAAAGCCATCCTCGTTAAAATAACCTTTTTCCCCAACCCATGGCACCCCGGCTTTTTTAGGGAAGTCCATAAGACGCTTACTGCGGATACCCACACTGTTCCCTACACGGCAGATATTCCCATGAATATCTCTGTAGGTAGTCGTGTCCCCTGGTTTCGGCAGGGGCCAGGGAGAACCGATATAATCATAATCCAGGAATTCATCCCTCCACATTTCAGGATGAACCACAAAACCGTCATAATGGACAAGGAGTGCAAATTCTGTTTTAATATAGTCTCCTAAATCATAAACTGTTTTATAATTGAAATCGTCAATATTACATAATTTGTCTATATGCGCATACCGAATACCTTTCGGCATAAATAAAGGTTTTTTATCTGTAATTATAACGGCATCTGCGAATACGATATCTTTCATGCTGTATTCCATTGCCTTTAAAGTTGCCCTGACCTGTACGCTGTCCATAGCACAAAGAGTCACCTGAGGCAGAACCAGCTTCCCCTGTGCATTATAATAGCTTCTTTTTTTGTCATCCATACCGCATTACCTGCCTTTCAATGCCTTCATTCTGCGAATAACCCCTCTGGCAATTTTATGCAGCCTGGCATTGGTATAAATGCTCTTACTTTGTATTTTATAAAGACAGCTTTTCAGCTTTCCGGGTTTCACATTCAGTCTCCGATACCTGCCTGATTTTTTCTTATAGGCCTCCAGCTCATGCCGGCATTCTTCATCTGAAAATACACGTCCTTTCCGATCCATATAATGCCAGCCTGAATAAATATTCTGCTCACTGGCCCAATATCCATCCGAAACATTATGTCTGGCCCAGTATTTAGGGGCTATAATATACTCCACTGTATCACTGGTAAAGGCCGGGAAATAAGCAAATGACGAATTGGCAAGCAAAAGATATCTGGCATTCTTCAGAATGGAATAATCCTTTGCCAAATCAAAGTTATAAGCCGGAATTCCGGGAAGAAATTTATTCGCTTCCTTAACATCATTCGTTATAATCATAAATTCCATATCCGGATTTATTTTGCGCATATTTTTCATGCCGTCAAGCCAATATTTTTTTCTGAGATACAATTCCGGTGAATCCATATAGTCAGAACACCGCAAATGCAGAACACATAAATTTTTATCTGTAAAATCATGACAGTCATATTCCGGTTTTACTTTGAGCCACTGTTTAATCTGCTTTTTATAAGCGATATAATATTCTTCCGCCTGCATATTCCCGAACAGCAGCATATTATCCGCTACCTGAAACATACCTTCATCCGCAGCCGTAACATAACATCCATGTGTCATATCATGGCGGGAACTGCCGGTAAATATCCTGTCATCTCTCTCATAATAGGTGCCTGCAAAATCTTTTTTTTCAGCCTTTACGCCAAAATCCAGATCCATAAAGTAAAGACCGCAGGAGCTATGGATATTATTCGCAAGTGTTTCGCTGCCCAATATGGAAAAATCTCTGCCCTGTTTCATGGCAATACATCTGGTTGTCACATAACAAAATAATTGGTTTCCCAATCCCTGCCCTTTAAGCAATTCAGTTCCGACCATTTCATTTCTTCCTTTTCCCATTCCATTATTTCGGCAGCTTCGCTTCCACAATTTTCCCTTTATCCACATTGTAGATAATATCACAATTCTCTATCGTCCGCAATCTATGGGCAATTATGATAAGGGTCTTGCGCCCGTGGAAGCTGTCGATAGCCTCCATAATAGCCGATTCCGTATCGTTATCCAGAGCGGAGGTCGCTTCATCAAACACCAGAATTTCCGGATTATGATACAGCGCCCTTGCGATACCGATCCTCTGCCGCTGTCCGCCCGACAGACGAACCCCTCTGTCACCGATGCTGGTTTCCAGCTGTTCAGGCATCTGCTCCACGAATTCCTTCATCTGGGCTTCTTCCAGCACCTGCCAGACTCTTTTATCATCTATCTCATCCCTGTCCACACCAAAAGCGATATTTTCCCTAAGGGAGTCATCCGTCAGGAAAATCGTCTGTGGAATATATCCGATATGGCTCAGCCAGGAAGGATAATTCTCAAAAATATTGACGCCGCCGCAGGTTATCGTTCCCGCCTGCACCTGAAGCAGACCCATGAGGATGTCGATAGCCGTCGTTTTTCCAGCGCCGGAAGGTCCCATAACACCCACGGATTTCCCTATCGGCACGCGCATACAGGCATCATCCAGGATTTTTTTCGTAGTATTGGGATATAAGTAGGTGATGTTATTAAGGCAGATCGCATCCCTGACAGGAATCGGCGCGGCATTCACATCATCCTTATTCTGGTATTCCCCATACTTCGTATAATCGCTGAAATCCACATTTTCATACACATAATCCAGCGAAGGCTGGAAAAATGCGATATTAGTCACATGCCCGTTGATACGGTTTACACTGGGAAGCAGCCTAGTAGCAGCAAAGGCAAATGCCGTCATCTGAGGAATCATTTCCGTTAAATTGCCGCCTGCCATGATATAAACGGCCAGATAAGCAAGGACGCCTCCCATACAGAGAGTTTCTATCAGAAGTCTGGGGACATTGTTCAATACCGTATATTTACTGGTAACTTCACCGGCAATCTGAGAATATTTGCGGAAATTTTTTGCGAAGAAAGCTTCCTTATGGAGAATTTTCACATCCTTGATCCCATAAATGGACTGAAGGCGCCATTTACCCATGCGGCTCTGAACCTGCTGGGATTTCAGCCCCATGGAATTCAGCCTGTTTTTCATGACACGCATGATAAGCAGTGTCATAAATACCAGTATTCCACCCATCACCACTGTCATTTTAAAATCCACCAGCAGAAGGGTTACGCACAGAAAAACCGCAACAACGGCTTCACTCGCCAGCTGTATATATTCCATCAGGATGGTAAATACCTTGGGCACATCACTGTCAACCAGACGGAATACGGTAGGGATATCCGCATTGAGATAAAATTCATAAGGACGGTTCAGGTACTCTTCCAGCATATAGCTTACCGTACGGAACTGATTTCCATTCACGAATCTGGCCTGGGCATAGGTCAAAAGCAGCAGGAAAAGATTTTTCACCACAATGACAACGATAACCAGAAGAAGCAGAAGCAGAATAAGCTGGGTGTAGTTCTCCCTGTTCAGTTCAAACCCGAAAAGCAAACAAATCTTTTGTACCATTTCACTCTGCAGCATACTATCCTGATCAATGATTGCCGTAATCAAAGGCAGAATCGCCGTAACCCCTACGGTTTCCAGTACCCCGCCGATAAGAATAAGAATCGCCAGCAGGCCTACCTTCCGTTTTTGTTCCTTACTTAAAATGCGGCTCAGTTTTTTAATATTTTCCATCATAAGCGTATCATTCTCTCCGTATATATATCCCGGCATTCTCTGCCGTTCAGCCATTTTGCAGGCGCTATTACTTTTTTCTCCGGGTTTTCATTCAGCCATGCTCCCCACCAGCTGAAGCTGCTGTTAGCTATAATATTATGCCTGCATCTGCTCATCAGATACAGATCCATATAACCAGTATCCTCCGTGCTTCCTTCCACCAGAACACAATTTTTACTTTCAAAATGTTCCCTCGTCCATTCCGGATCATTGCTGAACAGGAAAAAGAGGACGCCGGGTACCAGCCTCTCCATCCGCGCAAAAGCTTCTTTATAATAAGCTTCCGTGCAGATCCCCGTATAAAGGCCGCCATGGCTTTCATCCAGGTAATCGCCCCTCCGGATATGGACACTGACCGACTGACAGTCCTCTATCTGTTTCTCCAGCCGGAGATAATCCTCAGGCAGCGGAAAAGCCCCCGACTCTATCCCGCGGAACCGGTATGCTTCATGGACTTTGTCCTCGCAGTCCCGGAAGTATTTTTCACTCTGAAAACACCCTTCCAGCAATGCCGGATCCTTTTCCATCACCAGCGGGTCAAAATTGATATCCCGTTCCCGGTAGGCCTTCGTTCTGCGGCCGGTCAGCTTCCGCCTGACACGGGACAGCGCATCCATGGAAGCGTCCGTCATTTCCGTCAGTTCCTCTCTGCTTGCCCGGTCATAGGTAATTCCGAACACATCCAGCTGCCTCGGCCTTGTTCCCGGCCCTTCATAACAGGTGACATCATCTATTTTTACTTCTTTTCCCTTAGCCTTCAGGCTCAGATAGAGGGCATATTCAAACATCTGGTTGCCCAGCCCTCCCGATAATTGCACAATAACCATATTAACGCCCTCTTATCCTTTGTTTCAGAGGTATGATAAACCTGTCATTCAGCCAAATCACGCAAAGATAAACTGCCGGTGACTTCAGGAAAATCATCATTTTCTTTTTTTCATTGGGATTGGCTGCCGGATTCTGATAGATCCTGTCCATTTCCGCGCTGTCCGCCCGCAGCCGCTCCCTGATTTCTTTCCGGTATTTTCGTCTGAAGTCCTTTTCCGCCTTTCCCAGCGAAATGTAATAAAGCAAAAGCCTTTTATAAAAAAAATACCGATGGATATCCGCCAAATCCATTCTGTCTATGGAACGCAAAAAAGCTTCCTTTTCTTCATAAGCCGGCAGCTGATCCGTAAAGATACGTTCTCCCAGCCCTTCTCCCATGATACTGCCTTCCCGTTCCAGGACATAATTATAAAAGGAAAAATCCATGTATATGGTCCCGGAAGTCCTTGCCAGCAGCTTCGTGGTATATACGATATCCTCATAATATTTTCCCTTCGGAAACCGCAGTTCACCCATCAGCTCCCTTCGGTAAAGCTTATTCCAGGCGGCATTCTGGATACAGATGTCATCCTCTTCTCTTAAAAAGCATTCCAGCGCCTCCCGGCCTTCCATGTAAACTGCGGCACCCGCGGCCTCATCCACAGCACGGTCCCTGTAGATTTTCCGGTACCGGCATACCGCCAGCGGCGCATCAAACTGCCTCGCCGCAGAAAGCAGCCCTTCATACATATCCTTCTCTATCCAGTCATCCCCGTCCACAAAAGCAATATAGCTTCCCAGCGCCTGACCGGTTCCTGCATTTCTGGCATCGGAAAGGCCGCCGTTTTCCTTATGGATCACCTGAATTCTGTCATCCTCCCCGGCCAGCCTGTCGCAAAGGCCCGGACAGCCATCCGTGGAACCATCGTCAACCAGAATAATCTGCAGGTTCCGGTATGTCTGCTCCCGTATGGATCGGACGCATTTTTCCAGATACGCCTCAATATTATATACCGCCACAATAACCGAAATCAAATCCGTCTGTTCCTTCTCCGGTATCGGACGGAATGAAAAATGTTCTATTTTCTGCACGGGATAATTCCTTCCTGCAATCTGTCACAGCAGCCGCTTCAACGCACCGCTGCCCTATCCGCCATCCAGGCCTGGAACATCAGAATATACCAGATCTGAATGCGCCAGACACCGTTTTCCACAAAATCCTTCCAGATTTTCCATACCGTATCCGGATTTAAAATACCCTGCGTTTCCAGCGTCCTGCGATCAATCAGCGTTTCCGCCCATGCCCGCAGAGACGGCTCCATCAGCCATTTGGCGATTGGTATGGAGAATCCCTTCTTTGGCCTGTCCATCAATTCCTTTGGCACATATTTATACAAAACATCCCGAAGCACCAGTTTACCTGTCCCATCCTGCCTCTTATCTTCCAAAGGAAGGCTCCAGGCGAACTCCACCACATCCTTATCCAGCATAGGCACCCTTGTTTCCAGAGAAACCGCCATCGCCGTACGATCCACCTTTACCAGTATATCATCCGGATGATACATCAGCATATCCATCAGCATAATCGTATGATTCGTTTCCTCCAGATAACCTGCCGGCATCTGTGTATACTTATACGGCAGGTTTCCATGCTCCCTTGCAATATTCATAGTAAGCGGATCCGTAAGCCGTGACTGCACATAAATATCCGAAGGATCCCTGGCCCCCAGAAGTTTCCCCTTGATACGGAATAACTCCTTTTTCACCAAAGGACTGTGCAGAACCAGCTCGCTGCAGGGCTTGCGCAGAAAATAAGGAACGTTTTTCATTTTCCCCCAGATACGGCTCACCGAAGCATAAGAGGTATAACCGCAGAAAAGTTCGTCTCCCCCATCTCCGCTCAAAGATACCGTCACATGCTCCCGAGTCATCTTACTAACCAAATAGGTAGGAATCTGCGAAGAATCCGCGAACGGCTCCCCAAACATAAAAGGAAGTTTAGGAATTACCGCCTTGGCATCCGCCTCCGTAATATAAAGCTCCGTATGCTCTGTTCCCAGCACCTTCGCGATTTCCCTGGCAGTCTCCGCTTCATTATACTCTTTTTCTCCCATACCAATCGTGAAGCTCTTCACTTTACCATGATTCAGCGACTGCATCAGCGCCACAATAGTGCTGCTGTCTATCCCCGCGGAAAGAAAAGCCCCCACCGGCACATCCGCCACCATCTGATCCCGGATAGAAGCCTTCAGAAGCCGCTCCAGCTCCTCTGCCGCTTCCTCCCGGCTTCCCGCAAACAGATTCTCCTGCCCCTTCTTCGCCGCCTCCATCACAGACCAGAACGTTTTCACCGAAGGCCTGGCAAAAGGAGCTTCCAGCGTCAGGATACACCCCGGCTCCAGCTTCCATATATCCTCATAAATAGAATAAGGAGCAGGAATATACCCATGCACAAAATAAATATCCAGCACATCCCTGTTGATTTCATTACTAAAACCATCCAGAACAGAAATCGATCCAATATCCGACCCAAACACAAAACACCCGTTTACAAAACCATAATACAACGGCTTCTCCCCGATCCGATCCCGAAGCAGATAAAGCCGCCTCTCCTTCTTATCATAAAGCGCAATGGCAAACATCCCCTTACACAAAGCGATCGCCTCTTCGATCCCCATATGCTCCATAGCCTCCAGAAGAACCTCCGTATCCGAAGTCCCTCTGAAACGATCCACCTTCTTCTCCTCAATCAGCCTCTTTGCGATCTCCCTGTAATTATAGATTTCACCATTAAAGACCATTTCAAACCGCCCGCTGTGAGACTGCATAGGCTGCGCCCCATTTTCCGAAAGATCCACAATAGAAAGCCGCTGATGCCCCAAAACAACATCCCCGTCCTCACTAGCCCAAATCCCCGAAGCATCCGGCCCCCTATGCCGCATCCTCTCGTTCATCTTCCTGATATTCTTCTCCCAATCCCTCTTCCAATTACAAAACCCTGCAATCCCGCACATAATCTCACCCGCTTTCTAAAATCAAGCCTCTTTATCCTACTACAACTTACTAAATCCCTTATCTTTTGCCCTTTAGCCCTTTTTCCCTTTTTTTGCCCTTAACATACTCACTTCACCCAGCTTTGCCTCTGCTGTTCTCCGGCTGCCCTTCGGCCTGCTGTGGCTTGGCCCTCCGGCAGGAACCTTCCCGGCCCGGCTCCCGAGAAACCGGCTGCGGCCAGAGATGAGATCCTGTAAGGGCCGTATAAAAACGCCGGTCCTTACGCTGCGTATTCTGCAGCGTTAGTACCGCTGCGTTTTTATCCGAGCGAGAGCGCGCCCTATAAGGACTCATCTCTGGCCGCAGCCGGTTTCTCGGGAGCCGGGCCGGGAAGATTCCTGCCGGAGGGCCAATCCACAGCAGACCGAAGCAGCAGCCGGAGAACAGCAGAGGCAAAGCGCCCTTACTCTTCTTCGATCACCTTAAATTCATTTCGTTCCTTTTTGTCAAGAATCGTCTGCTTGGCGGTTTCCGTCTGCTCTTCCCACAGTTCGGCCGCCTTGTCCCAGCTTTCATATTCCTTCTGTCCGCGTTTATCCGTAAATGAATAATTATTTTTCAGATATTCTCCCAGGAAGGCGCTGCACTTTTCCATACCGAAGGCATTGGCATGACCGCCGTAATCGTCAAAGTCCATCTCAAAATCAATATCCAGTTCCTCATAATAATCATTCATGTTCAGGAACTGATATCCGGTAGGGGCTATGATATCCGCAATATAATTATACTGCCTCTGCTTTTCTTCCGTCATGGTATTCGGCGATACGATAAATAAAGCGTTCAGCCCTTTTTCCTGCAGATAAGCCAAAAGATTACGCAGCACCTCTTCCTGATCCTCCGGAATCGCCTGCCGATCCGTCACCCAGGAATAATCCGCCATTTCGCTGGGCCCGATATCGTCCCGGATAACAGCTCCCTTCAGCGGATCCGGATATTCATACCGGAAGGTGACCATCTGACTGGGAAGCACCAGCGTTTTCCAGTTGGAATGATATTTGAAAATATCGAAATAATAGGTATATCTTGGCTCCTCTTCATTCGGTTCCACCAAATCATTGATGGTTTTTATCCGGTTCCAGGAATACTTCATGTTATCGGTGACGCCTCTGGTATATGCCATGTTCTGTGTGAGCCGTTCATCCGGCCCCAGATACATGCGCATTTCGAAAATATAAAGCTCAGGATCCTGGGTTTTCTCCGCCTCCTCCACCAGATGTACCGCGGCCTTCGGGCGCTGCATGTTAGAGGACAGCGGATAACAGGTGATGCCGGTATCCTCCCAGATCTTCGGTCCTGCATAATAGGGATATACCGGGCTGGATCCGATCATCACCACATCAATGGTATCCTTCTTTTCCGCATAAAACCCCACAAAAATGTCCTTGATATCGCCGTTTGTCCGAATCATATAGGTGAGCGGAATCAGTATCAGGAAAAAACCTGCTATAAATACAATTGTCTTAATCCATTCTTTTTTCTTCATACTACCTGTTGCTTTCCCTGGAGTGTGTCTGAAAATTGCATGAATGAATTTTCAAACACGCTCTGACATGATAAATCTGCTGATTTACAGACATACTCTTTATTCCGTCCATGCTGCAAATTATTTTTTCTTCCGCCTGGAAATCAGATAATCCATCCATTCCCTGTCTACATGCTCCGGAAGATACTCTTCAAGAAGCCTGGCGGCATTGCGCCCCATCTCGTCCGCCTTTTCCCTGTCGGAAAGAAGAATCCGCAGCTTCCGCTCCAGGGCATCGGTATCTCCGGGAGGGATCAGGAACCCGTTGACTCCATCCTGAATCAGCTCTGCCGGCCCGCCGCAGGGGCAGTCGGTGGATATCACCGGAAGTCCCAGGCACATGGCTTCAATCAGGGTATTCGGCATCCCTTCACTGAAAGAAGACAGGACAAAGGCGCTGCTTTTATATATTTTATCCGCCACATCCGTCACCGCTCCGGGCAGGCTGACACGTTCCGAAAGCCCCATCTGCCCGGCAAGCTTCAGAAGCGGTTCCCTGCATTCCCCGTTTCCATAAATAACCAGCCTTGCCCCGGGAAAATCCTCTGCCAGTCCGGAAAATGCACGGAGAATCATTTCATGGTTTTTATTTGCATCCATACGGCCCACCGCATGAATACAGAGTTCCCTCTCACCCTCAAACCTCTCTCTGATAAAAGAAGGGTTCAGAGGATTTTTCAGGATCACCGCCTTCTTCCGGATTCTGTCCGGGAAAAAGGAAAATGCCTCCTTCGTCTGGAGCACCACCCCGGCCGCTTTGGCAAAATAAGTCCTGGCCAGGAAACGCATCAGCCCGGATGCATATTCCGCCCGGGGCTCGCCTCTCACCGAAATTACTACCGGGATATTCAGGAAGCTGCTGGTAAGCAGGGCCATGAGATTATTTTTCCCGATAAAGGAAAGGATCACATCCGGGTTTTCATCCTTCCATATACGGCGCAGCTTGCGGAAACGGCGGACAAAATTTACAGCCCGGCTCTTGCTCGTCTCTTCCTCCGTTATCTCACTGAAAACCCTTTTGATATCCGGGGAAAGCTCATATTCCCCTTTCCCCTTATACTGGGTAACCACAGTAACCTGTACTCCCTGGTTTTTCAGGTACTCGGCCAGATTGACCAGCACTCTTTCGGAGCCGCCCTTACGAAGGGCGCTGATAAAAAGAGCGATATGGATTTTTTCGGAAGGTACTGTTTCATCCTGCTTTCTGTTCAATATACCACTCCTTAATAGCTTGTCTTCTTTTAGTATGCCATATAGCATGCATACCACTGCTGGAAAGTATAAAAAGCCCACACGATTCGGGAATAATTTTCTCCGCTTCCCGGCCCCCTGTCTCCCTGCTGCAGATAATTTTCCACAAACCGGCTTACATAATCCACGTTGAAAATCCCCTGTTTCACTAGAAACTCTTTTCCGGAATAGTCTTTCAGGCTTTCCCGGAGTGGCCCCCGGAGCCATTTGTCAAGAGGCACGGAAAAGCCCTTCTTTTTCCTGTCCAGCATATCTTTTGGGATATAGTCGTAAGCTATGCTTTTTAGAATCCTTTTTTTCTCTCCATTCTCAAATTTGAAAGAATGAGGAATGCGGAAGGAATATTCCATTACATCCTTATCCAGGATAGGGCACCTGGCCTCCAGGGAATATTTCATGGAAGCCCTGTCCACCTTACACAAAATGTCTCCGGGAAGATACGTATCCATATCCAGAAGCATCCTGCGGATCTGCCAGTCTTTCTGTTGATAGGCACTTTCCTTTGGATAGCGGCAGTCCATTCCCTTACCGGAAACAAAGGCTCTTGCCACATCCAGATATGCCGGCGGGCAGATTTGGGTTTTCAGCTCCGGATTGCGGTTCTCTGCAATGGAACGTACCTTTACCGGAAGCCGTTCCTCCAGCCTTGCCCTTCTTAAACCCGGCAGGCCTAATATTCCATGAACCATTCCGCCTAAAGCATCCAGCCTCTGTACCTGCGCCAGCCTGTCATACATCTGATAGCCGCAGAAAAATTCGTCCCCTCCGTCTCCCGACAGAGCCACCGTAACCTTTTCTCTGGCCAAAGCAGATACCAGCATGGTCGGGATTTGGGAACTGTCCGCAAAGGGTTCGTCATAATACCTGGGAATGCTTTCCACCAAATCGAACATTCCTTTTTCATCGATATAGGCTTCCGTATGATCCGTGCCCAGATACTCCGCCACCTGTCTGGCATAGGAGGCCTCATCGTAACGTTCGTCTTCAAAGCCGATGGAAAAAGTTTTCACCGGTTCCGGCGAATTTTCCTGGGCGACAGCAGTCATCAAAGACGAATCGTAGCCGCCGCTCAAAAAGCTTCCCAGCGGCACATCGGCAATCATCCGGGAAGCCACCGCCTTTTGAAAAAGCCTTTTCAGCTCCGCCTTAGCTTCCCCGAAATCCGTCACCGGATTTTTCTGCATTTTATGGTATACGTCAGCAATGTCCCAATATTTCCAGGTCTTTATTTCCCCCTTATGAAACCGCAGGATTTCTCCCGGCTGCAGCTTATATACATCCTTAAAAATACTGTCCGGCGCGTTGATATACTGCTGGTAAAGGAAGCGGGCCAGCACATCCCTGCGTATTTCCTTCGTAAATCCGGGGCATTCCATGATCGGCTTCAATTCCGAAGCGAATACCAGGTTTTCTCCGTCCAGCCAATAGGAAAGGGGCTTTTTTCCAATCCGATCCCGTACAAGAAAGATTTCCTGGGTACTTTTATCATAAAGGGCCAGGGCAAACATACCGTTAAACCTGTCAATACAGGAAATACCCCATTTCAGATAAGCTGCGATAATGACTTCCGTATCACAGTTAGACTTAAAGGGGTAGTCGGAAAGTTCTTTTTTCAATTCTTTAAAATTATATATTTCACCGTTATATACGATACAAACCCGATCCTGTGCGAATCCAAAGGCAGCATCCGAATGCATGGGCTGATGGCCCAGCATGGAAAGATCCATGATGGAAAGTCTCCGCTGTGCAAACCCAATCCGATAGCCGTCTTCCCCGGAATAAATTTCTTCCCCGGAGTCGTTGGGACCACGGTGGTACATCGTGTCATTCATGATCTTCAGGGTCTTATTCGAAATCTCCCTCCTGCTCACAAAACCACAAATACCGCACATACTGCCACTCTCCTTTCCTTCTTTCTACTGTCAGCACCGCCTGGCGGTGTCCTCTCTTACAGCAGATCCCTGACGCTTGCGAAATGTTTACACTCATTATCTATTGTGTCCATCAGTTCTTCATTTCTTTCCTGTATCAGGGTCCTGAAATTCTCCAGGTTATCATATCCCTTCTTCGTCCACGAATAGGGATGGGTCAGAATCTGAACTCTGTCGTTTTCCAGAAGCGTTGCAGCATCCGGCGTGCCGTAATTCCACCTGTGCTTCGCATCGGAAATATATTTTACATGCAGAGGCGTGGATTCCGTGACATTTTCGGAAAAGGTAAAAAACTCATCCTGATAAGCATTGATAATCCCGGGGAACTTGATGTTTTCCCGAAGCACATCCGCAGACGGACGATGGATGGAAAATTCGGTGATTTCAACCCCGATCATTTCACTGAGCACATGAATTTCCTGCAGGATTTTCTTTCTCACCAGCTCCATATCCGTCAGACCGTTCAAAGCAAAATGAAGGCCGATAACATGTCCTCTTTCATGCATATATTTTATCATATCCATGTTTTTCTTGGATAAAATATTATAGGAATTATTCGTCCACTGGAAAAAATAAGTGGAGGTGAAATCCATGGACAACTCCAGCTTGGAAAGTGCAAAAGCCCGATCCACGCTGAATTCCACATCATGTCTCATAATGATGAACTTATCCCTTGCCTGAGCCTGCCTGAAGTTGCATCCCCGTCCGCTTTCTTTAATAATATTAATGATTTCTTTATAATCCGAATAGGAAAACATTCCGCTTTATTCCTCCAAAGTTATTTGCATACCGATTCTATATAATCCTGCCATTGCTCAAAAACCGCTTTGCCGTTAGCAATCTTACAGATATCTCTCGCCTTTCTGCCGAGCTGCTCCGCCAAATCCGGATTTTCAATCAGTCTGCAGATTCCGTCCGCCAGGGCTTCCTCATCCTTGATAGGGACAAGCAGCCCGTTCACTCCATCCTTCATAACCGTCCGCGGACCGCCGCAGGGACAATCCGTCGCCACTATAGGCAGGCCCAGAGCCATGGCTTCCAAAAGCGCGTTGGGCAGACCTTCCCAATCGGAAGAAAAAGCAAAAACAGAGGCATTCACCAGCACTTTTTCCAGAGAATCGCTTGCTCCCATGAGAAATACATACTCTCCGGCATTTCTCTCGGCAATCAGCTCCTCCAGCTGCTCCCTGGTGCCGTCTCCGGAATCTCCACCATAAATTTTAAGTACATAATCAGGATGCTTTTTATGCACCCTGTCAAAAGCCCGAATCAGCATCAGCTGATTTTTAAAGTCCACAATTCTTCCGGACTGCACCACCTCTTTGACCCGTTTTTCCGGTTCAGGCACATCCAGATATTTGTCATTCAGGGGATTCAGAATAATCCGGGATTTTTTCCGCACTTTTTCAGGGAAAAAGTCTCGCTGCCCTTCCGTCTGGAACACACAGCCTGCCGCTCTGGGAAAAAGCAGCGGAATCTGGAATTTATCATCCCAGTGGTCATAATGCCCCACCGGATCCGTACGCACGGATACAATCACCGGAATCCCGGTTCCCAATGCTGCCGTTATGGCACGGTAATTCGCCTTATGGCAGAACGCAACCACCACATCCGGCTTAACCTTCTTTATAAACGCCCGCAGACGCTGTCCGCGGATTCTGAGCTTGGCAAATCTGCCCCTGCTCTCTTCTTCTTTATTCAGGCCCACATGGACCCTGGTAATGCTCTTGTCTATCTGAAACTCATTTTCAGCATACCACTCCGTAGCAATATAAACCTCATAGCCTTCTGCCGCAAACTGGTGGGCAAGATTCGTGATTACCCGCTCTGCACCGCCCTGCTCCAGGCTGTTTATGTGAAATACAATTTTACGCATCCTTACGTCCTTTTCGTTATTCACGCGGTCAGCCCGCACCTTCCTTCTGGCATGGCTGAACTGTTCCCTCAAATTCAACTTAGTTTACCACATTAAGATTCATGATACAAGAAAAAAAGCGGGTACCCCCGCCATTTCGCCGTGGTACCCGCCCGCAGAACATGCCTGTCCTCCTCCGGTCAGCATTACTCAGCCCGGTTCTTACTGCTGTTTTCTCCTCCGGGGCCATCCTTCCTTGGAACCTCGTCCGGGATGACGTCACTGGTTCCTTCCTTATCATCAGGAAGGGGAAGATCCGACTGGGGGATGTTTCCGTCATCGTATACATTGCTTGTTTTCCGGGAAGCCTCCTGGCCTGCTTTTGCTTTTTTATCCATAACTGCTGCCGCCTTTCACTTTTTCGGTTAGTATGCCCGGGCGGCGGCTTTTTACTCTCTGGTAAAACCTTTTCCCCTGGAAAATGATTTATTAATAGCGGATATCTCCGTCATGGGTAAGAAGGGAAACAGAATCCATACCCTCCATTACGGAGCAGGCATCTATCAGCCCCATTTCATCTTTTGTCTTTAATTCCACCACATAATCAATTCCGCCTGCCGTCACATTCCGGGATCTGATTTTATAGCCTTTTGCAAAGCTCTCCAATACAGGAATCAGCTTTTTTTCAATTCCTTTATCGGAACTGTTCAGGACCAATAAAAGAGAAGCCTGGGGTGTTTTTATGAAATCCAGCAAAAACGACAGTATTGTGACCACCAGGCAGGTGACGATTGCCAGCATATATAGCCCGGCGCCGCAGATGATGCCCGTACTGATCGACCAGAACAGGAAAAGCAGGTCCATGGGATTTTTTATGGCATTACGGAAACGGACGATGGAAAGGGCTCCGACCATACCTAACGAAATAACCAGGGAAGCCTGAAGAGCCAATACAATCGCTGCCGTAAGCACAGGCATGATTGCCAGTGTTTTATTAAAATCCCTGGAATAAAAGCTGCTGTGGCTGTTCAGACGGTAGATATAAAAAATATAAACAGACAGCAATACTGTAATAAGCAGAATGGAGACTACATGAAATGTTGACATCTCCATCGAAAAGCCTTCCAAGATCGATTTCTTTATTACATCCTTTGTACTCATAACATTCCTCCCGTATTGTATGCTTCTGCTGCAATTCTGCACTCTCTGTATTTTGAATATGGCGTCTGCTGCAGGCGTCCGGTTTCCAGAGCCTGCGCAATAGATGCAGGAAGTACTTCATCATATTTTACTTCCAGTATATGCTTTCCTTTTTCCATGACAGGCAATACTCTGACCTTCGGATCCAGAAATCTCCTTATATCGGCAGATGCAGAAATATTTCTGTCAAAGGTAACTCTGACATTTCCTGCTTTATTTACAAAAGCTGTTCTTTCATATTGGACTATGACCACCGGACGAAGCAGCATTGTCTGCATGGAAAGATACAGCATACGCAGGACTTTGGGTGCATCTTTTTTATATGCAGGAATCTTTCCTGCCATAATCGCCCTGCACTGCTCCTCAGTCAGCATACAGCTGTCTTTCTTGGTCATCCCATTCAGCTTATATTTTACTTCCAGGGAAATTTTGTCAGCACATCCGCCATAGATACGGATACGGAACTTTTTTCTGTCATTCACTCCGTCCATAGTCTCAGCAAAACATGAATTCTCATAGTCATCAAAATACAGACTGCGAATTTGGTATCTTCTCTCTTCTCCGTGATGAGCGTCTTCCTGCATCAGAGGAGATAACCGCCCTGTCAGAATCAGGAGTTCTCCCTCGGTACAGACATACTTCTCTTCTACCCTATACTCCATCGTCCATCACTCCTCACCATAATTCCCCTGTGCAATGGCATTGTCCAGGAAAGCAATTCTGTCCCTGATATATCCTTCTATTGCGGTGATATCCGTGCTGTTCCCCGCTTCGGGCCAGCGAAGGGTTTCTCTTTGGAATGCACCGCTTTCTGTGAGTAAGGACATATACTCGGCGGCCTGTCCGCATAATCTGTCCGTTTGAATAATTGATTGTCTCATAGAAGACCACATTTGGCTTGTGAGGTCAGAAATTTCCTCTTCATCATTTTTGTATAAATTCTGATAGTCCTGAACAGAAAATATTTCATCTATCCCGAAGACACCAAATTGAGTGATATTAGGACTTTCAACCGACCATGCATCGCCAAAGGAATAATTCATATCCCAGGGTATTTTTTGTATTAACAGCTGTTTATCATATTCTGTCGCTAATATATAGAAATTTTTATCTATGTTATCTGATGCAGATAAAAATTGCAGATATAGCCAAAATCTGACTATATTTTCTTTATCTAAAATAACTTGTTCATCCTGAAGCTTTCCATCCAGCAGAAAATCCGTATAATTCTGCAAAGGATACCATACATCTTCCTGCCACTCCTTAGGATATTCCACCTCAAATTCTACTGTTTCCATACTGTCGGCAAGCATATCATAATAATCTTTTCCGACTCCATTTATAGAACCGCATTTATAAAGATAATCCCCATCTCTTAAACCCAGCTGTTTTTTATCTATGGGCTCCATCAACCCATAGATTCCTCTGTAAAAGCCATTAACAAATACTTCTACGTATTTCAGTCTGGTTCCCTGCAGTTCGGGACTGATTTCATTCCAAAGACCAACCGCCATCATTTCCCGTATTTTACTTGTATCAGAATATAACGCATTCAATATCCACTTGTTGTCACTGCGCATTCCCAGAAAAGATTTATTCTGAGAATTACCCTTTTCATCAAACAGACGAATACCGAAACTTTTTTTCTCAAACTGCCGGCTGCTGGCCCCTCTTTCATAATAGGTACAATAACTTTCTTTTATCGTGTATAAGCCGCTCGCTTCATCATCTTCCGGATCCCATACAATTAATTTACTATTGTTGCTGACTCCTTTTTCTGCTGACTCCACTAAATCTCCTGTGATACTGACAATAGGCAGTCCTGAAAATACCACCTCATCTTCACTGTACCACCCATCACCAAAGACAATAAAACGAAAAGGATGGCCTTCTTTAATGGCAAGAGCCTTATCCTCCCAATAACTGTCCTCATAAAAATACACTTTCAGTTTTTTATCTGTAGTTTCCAGCTTCCCTTTCAGTTCTTCTGAATTAAGGGATTGGGATATATAATAAAATCCATAATTACCGTCATAGGGCAATTCATGTTCCCCATATAGGACAAAATTTCCTATGGGTTCATCTGATGAAATAAGCCCTTCCTTCATTCTGTCCAATTCATTTTCTGTTTTTACTTCAACGGACATAATTTTCTGCTCTTCTTTTGCCTGAATTAATAACCCAAATACTCCCAAACATACAAATACAAATAAATTGACTGTAAATAATACTTTTTTTCTTCCCACAATTAATCCTTAAACCTGTTTTTCTTAATTCTATCGCTATTTTGACAATCTGTAATATTATACGTCCGTATTTTTTATTTTGCAATGTTTCTATTCTGATTTTCGCTATATTATTTCTTAAATTTTAATTAATTTTTTCTAAAACATATGTTTATACTTGTATATTTTTCCATCCTCGTAGTACAATATAATACTACCTGTTGTTCTAATTTAACCTGATTTTTATTTCTTAATCCTAATAAATAATTGGTATCTTATTAGGCCAAAAACTACTAGCTATAAATTGGAACTATCATTTCTTCTTAAGAAAGGAGTCGCTGCAGAATTTATTTACATCTGATTCTGTCATAAGCTTATGAAATCATTTCTTGTAAAAAGTGTCCTTGCTGTATGCATAACCGTTTTCTGCGTATTTTATCTGGACATTATGTATGAACAAAAATCAGATAATCCAATTGCCGAAGTAAATGCCTTTAACTTTGTTCCCGAAACGATTCAGCTCGCAAATTTCGGCAGTTCTCACGGACAATATGCGTTCGATTGGGGGGCTCTTAAAGATCGTGGAATTAAATGCTTCAACTTTGCCCTGCCAAGCCAGTCGTTTGAATATGATTATGCACTGTTAAATATGCATAAAGATGAATTTGCGGAAGGGAGTATTGCTTTCATTCCGATATCTTATTTTTCCTTTAACAGTGAGGCCACCTCACCGGATGATATTGAGGCCATCAGTGTACGATATTATCGTATTCTGTCCCCCCAATATAATCCCAATTATAGTCTCTATAAAGATATAGTTGCCATACGGTTTCCTATTTTATCAGCAGGCGATAAGATATTTGATCTGTTTAAACCGCCTGTTACCTTTCCGTCCTTATCTGACAACCGCCAGAATATTGTTTATGCCGCAGAAGTATCACCTGATGTACCTGTGCAGGACGAAAATACGGATGCTGTTTCTACTGATTTGTCTTCCGAAGTCCCTGTTTCCGCCGAAAATCTGGAGCAGATTTACGGAGCCGAAAAAGTGCAGGAGTTTGAGACGAAGGGAATTGCCAGATATCAAAGGCATTTTGAAGGAAAGAGCGAATATTTTGAAGAGGATAAAGAACAGAATCTAAAGAAAATGATAGAATTGTGCCAGGAACGAAATATCACTCCCATTTTAATCACGACACCATTTTCGATATATTATAATAAATATGTATCAGAAGAGTTTATGAATGAATTCTACAGTAAGATACAGGGAATTGCTTCGGAATATGGCGTTTCGTATTATGATTATTCCCATGATGAGCGCTTCCAGATGCATCTGGAGTATTTCGGGGATGCGGATCATCTTAATGAAGAAGGAGCTATTTATTTTACGGATATGCTGACAAATGAAATACCGGAATTGAAAGCTTATTTGGAGACTCACTGAATAATTGATACAAATTATATACTGCTATAAACAGAGGCTATGGTACATTTTTGTACCGTGGCCTCTGTTTATGTTTCAACGTATCATATACTCTCTTTCCAGATATAGTAATATCACATCCATAAACGTCCTTTTCAAGAATAACCCGCATGAAAATATTTCATTTCATCCCTCTCCGGCCACTATAGTATACTAAAGTAAACAAATGAACTATCCCTTCTTTTCCACGCCTCATAACAATCATTTATACTACATAAAACAGGAGAAAACCAGCCATGAAAATCACCGATATCAAAGCGGAAAAGGTCCGCATAGAACTTACCGTTCCTTTCCGCGTTGCTTTTGCCGAAATAAACTATTCAGAGAATCTTCTTCTGAAGGTTTCCACCGATGAAGGAATTGACGGCTACGGAGAAGCCGCCCCCATGCCCTTTGTCACCGGTGAAACCATCGACAGCGTTATCAGCGTCATCAATATGATCCGTCCGGGCCTCATCGGTATGGATCCCATGGACATTGAAAAAATCCATGAATTAATGGACACCTGCATCTACGGAAACAGTTCCGCCAAATGTGCTGTCGATCTCGCCGTGTACGATCTTATGGGAAAATTCATGGGACAGCCCGTTTACAAACTCCTTGGCGGCTATTCCAACCGTGTCCAAAATGACATCACCATAGGCATCAGCACCCCCGAACTCATGGCCGAAGAGGCCCGTCAGCATGTCCTCAAAGACGGCTTTCACATCCTCAAAATCAAAGCCGGAATCAACGTAGAAGAAGATATCCGTGCCATGCGCCTCATCCGTGAAACCGTGGGCCCACACATCCGCCTCCGCGTAGACGCCAACCAGGGCTACAGCGCCAGTGACGCCGTCTACGCCATCCAGGAATTTAAAAAAGCAGGCATCGAAGCGGTGGAACAATGCCTCCCCCACTGGGATTTTGAAGGTTCCGCCTATGTCCGCAGCAAAGTAAGCGGCATCCGCATCATGCTGGACGAATCCATCCACAACCACCTGGATGCCGCCCGGGCCTGCAAAAACGGCTGTGCCGATATCCTGAACATCAAACTCATGAAATGCGGCGGCCTTTTCCGTGCTTCTCAGATCAATTCCATCGCCGAAGCCTTCGGAGTAACCTGCATGGTTGGCTGCATGATGGAGACCAAACTCGCTACCACCGCAGGAGTAAGCCTCGTTGCCGCCAAGAAAAACATCACCGAAGCAGACTGTGACAGCTTCCTCTTTTATGCCGACGAACAGACCGGCATGACCGGCGGCTTCATCCGGGACAACGACATCTTCACCCTCCTCGATGCTCCCGGCTTCGGCTTAGACCTCTCCTTCTGACTCGCCGCTTCTTTTTCAAACACACAAAAGGCCGCCATCCTTCAAAACCGATGGCGGCCTTATCTATTCCCTATTCAATCCCCACTTCCATCATTTCCAGTAAAGCTCTACAGACTCCCTGGCATCCTCTGATGACATCCCAAACTTCTCCGTCACCATTTCCACAGTCTGCTCAAAAGGAACTCCCAGCTTTTCACAGATTTCCGCCAAAGCCTTTATTCCAACCCGTACTCCTTCTGCCTTGCCTTCATCTTTTGCCATCTCCGCAATCTCTTCCAAAGCCTTACACATATCCACTTCCCCTTTCCGCTCAAATCCATCTGTCTTCCACCACTTATCCACATGCAGCAGTTCCCTCAGACAATCAAAAGTTTCATAAGAAATATGCCTGAATTCCTCCGGCCTTTCCTGAATATACCGTTTCATCCCCGCACCATCGGCGGCCATACCCAGCAGAGAAAAAACATGCCTTAAATCCGTCCTGAAATTATCCGGCGCCACATTCGAAGCCTGCACCAGGTTCACTTTATAATTCGTCATAAACGGTTTCATATCCTCATACTCTTCCGGAATATCCAGCATATCAAAAAGATCCAGAGGCCCCTCCCATTTACCCGTTCCATAATAAAAACAAATCGTAACCACCGGCGCCAGCCTGTCTTCCCTCAGCAGCCCCGACAAAAACTCCGCACCATCCCTGTAATCCTTCCTCTTACGGTGCTTATCCGAAAGCGCTTTTACCTGCCCCGCATAATTCATGGCATCATAAACCATTTCCCTCACCGGCATAGCATAATGAGTTTCCCCCTGTCCTTCCACCGCAAAAACAGCATAAGTGGTACACCCCGATGCCTTACACACAGCATCCCGATACCGTCTTACCGAAACCTTCCCCCCGTCCTTATCCCGAAAAGAAAGCGCAGACCTCCCGGACATACTCTCAAGCATCTCCGCCTTCAGCACCTGCTTCCCCCGAAACAAAGAACCATTAAACAAATCACTGAAATTCTCCGGTTTCTCCAGAAACCTCATCACTGCCAAATCCTTTTCCCCTGCCATACAAGCACATCTCCACCTCATCAATTAATGATAAATCCAAAAGATATGTGCTTTATACAGATTATTATAGACACATCCCAACAAAAAAGCAATTCTTTCGGACATATAAAAGTAAAAAAACTAAAAATGGAATATTTGGCTGAACCGCCGAAAAAAGAAAATCCTATCCAGATAATTTATTTATACCACACCCATCCCCAAAACAAAACCCCAAAAAATATTAACTTTCCATAAACTCCCCTTCTAATCCCTTCTAACCCATCCGCCATCCCATACCCCCAGGTTCCGTTGCCAGTCGTTCCCTCCTGCGCGGGAATTCCGCTTTGTCTCCCTGCGGGGGCTGTGAGGGGGCCTGGATGTC